>SDBU01004999.1_pt1 | contig 16041 bp, 16 predicted proteins | sample 2277071 | NCBI WGS metagenome assembly SDBU01 (sample SAMN10397929, study PRJNA504765) | marine sediment metagenome | isolation source: marine sediment core GS08_GC12, 126 cmbsf | place: Arctic Ocean: Gakkel Ridge, Loki's castle | collected 2008
TGCAAAAGGACTACCGTATAGTGCTTCAGTCGTTTTCGAACAAGCCCGCAATGCCTAGATAGTAAAGCCACCATCAAGTTTTGTCAAGTGGACGAATTGACTCGGTTGTGTTAATTAGTTGGGGGAAAACTCACCCCCGCAACTCGACTGTTCTCTCCGGAATGCCTCCCAATCGTTCTTATTATAGCACAAGGTACCACCAATCTAGCTGGTAGGTAGCCATAAAGTAGGAACCTTCGGCTATGTTCTTAATCCAAGGGTCGTCATCCCCAAGCACTAGTAAATTCTTAGCTTTGGATAGGGAAAGCTTTTCCTCGTCCTTCAGGTAGAGCTTCTCGCCGAATTCCCGGGCTCCTCAATCCCACCATAGAGGGCCTTCTCCCTGAGCCGATACCGTTTGTATTTGGCGGTCTCGCTTTCCAATTCCTTACCTGAGTACATAATACCCAGCTTTACGGTAAGCTTCTTCTGCCCGTTTTCCTGAGAGTGCAGCATGGTAGCATCCATCTCGGTGACCACAATCTCTTTCTCCTCACACTCGCCTTCAAACACCTCACCATCCTCAAACACAGCTTCCCGCCTGATAAATTTGTACTAATTTGAGCGTAACAGCACTGTATACAACAATGAGAAGCAGATTCCTAAACAGCGTGTCGGGCGTTCGAGTCGCCCCAGGGGTACCAGTTAATTTTTGTAATAGCTTATGGTAATATATTTTCTTGCTGATGTGACACCTGTCCGGTGGAGCAATTACTAACAGAAAGGCTGGGTGCTTGCATAAACACACCCAGCCTCTGCAATGATCTTAATATCTGTGTCGTAAACTTTAGCTCTTTTTTATCTTTATCCTGAACATCTCAGTCCCTGTCTGTTGGGACGTATCCCTTGGGTAGCCAGCTTCCAATTCTTCAAGCTAGTCTCACCTTTAGCTACTTTCCTGCAGTATCCTAGTCGTGCTCTGGCTATTCCTCGTCTTTAATCTCCACCTTGCTAGCCACTATCTTATTATCGTCTTCATCAACTACTGTTCCTTCAATCTCGACTTCGAGTCCTACTACAGGCACTCCCTCGATATCAGCTCCGCTCACGTCTACCGTCCAGTTTTCACTACTGATGTTTACCTTCCAGGTATCCTCGTCGATGATTTCCTCGATGGTACCTTCAAATTCCTGCTCTTCAGCCTCTTTTATCTCTACTTCACTAGCTACGATTATATTACCGGCTATTCTTCCTTCAATCTCGGCTTCAAGTCCTACTGCAGGTACTCCCTCGATATCAGCTCCGCTCACGTCTACCGTCCAGTTTTCACTACTGATGTTTACCTTCCAGGTGTCTTCGTCGATGATTTCCTCGATGGTACCTTCAAATTCCTGCTCTTCTGGTCCTCCGTTCTGCTCTTCATGCCTCTCCGTATGCCCCTTCGGCTTTATCTCTCTGAACTTTTGGTTGGGCCCGCTCTCACCAATCTGAGGTTTCAGAATGTATTTGCCACTCTTACCAGCCTTAATAACCGTGATATCGAAGACGAAATTAACTAGCAAGTCATCGCCGAGAGTGAATGGCTTAGAAATCTGCAGTTTTCCACTAGGTAGTTTCACTTTGACTGTTTGGCCGTCAAGCAAACCGGTGACATTTTCAGCGTAAATAAACACTTTGGTGTACTCACCAGGTACGATATATCCGCTGAAAATCTCCGTGGCATTATCCCCGGTTAGTTCGGTCAGGTCTACTGTTCTGGGCGGGTCAATTTCATAATTAGTCCAGTTACCTGACCCACCACCCTCCTGTACACCTATTTTGGAAACAGTAACATTAAGGCTGGCGAAGTCACCGATGTCATTAGCCTCATCACTGATTAAGAGTCGGAAGTTCACTTCCTCTCCAGTGGGTGTGGTCGCTGGTCCAGTTGCTGACGATGGGAACTCAGCACAACCCGCGGCAAGTACTGCTACCAGCACCAGGGTAGTTATCGCTACTAAGTATTTCTTCATCTTTATTCTCCTCCTTTTATTTGAGAGCCTTTTCTTCTTATCAGCCCATCATTTATATATAACGAAAAAAAGGTCAATAATGTCAGGGTTTGTACGGCTCCGAGTTTAGAAGTTACTGGTGTGGGTTTTTCCCCTCGCGGGGAGGTAAAGGGCCGCGGTCTTGGGATTGTTTGTCTCTGCCTTTCACATCGATTTTTTCGAATCTCTGGTCGGCTCCACTCTCTCCCGCTTGCGGCTTAAGGATGTATTTGATACCGCTCTGAGGGCTACCAGCAGCAATTACTGTCAGGTCGTAGACAAAGTTTGTCACCGAGCCGCTCGTAACCTCGAATGGCTTGGATATTTGCAGTTTCTCACTAGGCAGTTTCACATCTACGGTCTTACCTGTCTCCTTTAGGATACCACTGACGTTTGATACCTGGATAACTACCTTGGTATACCGTCCTTCAGGGACGTCACCTCTCCAGATTTCCTGCGATTTGTCCCCAGGCAAGAGGGTTAAATCTACTACTTCCACCTCCGGGTCAAACTCAACCCACTGAGCAGCCTCACCTTCTAGCTGAAGACTGATTTTAGAGATAGTAATGTTGACACTCTGGAAGTCGCCGATGGCATTCACCTCGTCACTTATCAAGAAGGCAAAGTTACCCGTCGGGCTAGGCTGAGGAGTAGGTGTTACGATGACCGGGCTAGGCTGAGGAGTAGGTGTTACGACGGCCAGGCCAGACTCAGGCTCGGTTCCTGTGGGGGATAGCACTGGTCTCAGTCCAAAGTAACCTATTAAGGCAATTACTATAACCACGGCGGCGGTAACCCATACTCTTGACCAGCCTAGCGGCCACGAAAATAGTGGTTGCCTTACCTCTCGTCTCCGCTCCGATTCTACAAGGGCATCACTAAAGCGCTGTCTTGCTGTCCTCTTAGCCGTAGCCGATGGTACAAATAAGTAGGGCTCCTTCGTTTGGAGCATAATCCGAAGCAGTGGCTCAAGTTGCTCGACATACTCGGGGTAATCGGCGAGACAGGAGTCGGGACTTTCCCCCCGGTTGATGCGGTCTATACACTCATCAAATATTCTGTCTAAGTTATTTGCCATTTTTCTATCTCATCTCAAGGACTAGTAGTCTGTAACCAGCAGCTTGCGTAGCTTTTCTATGGCAGCCCGTTGCATCTCGCGTACTGCCCCATCACCCTTGTTCAAAACGCTCCCCGCTTCTTTAGAAGTCAACCCACCAAAGAAACGTAATCCTAATACTTCTCTTTGTTCCCGAGTAAGTTGCTCCATCGCCTTGCTCACTCTCTCAAGCTCAACATTCTTTTCGGCAACGGTCACCGGATCCACATCAGCCTCTACCTGCACGGTATCAATGGGAACCGTTTTGTACTTTGTCGCCTTCCTAAAATGGTCTACGACCAGATTATGAGCAATCCTGAATAGCCAGGCTTGCATCGGGATGCCACGCTCTTTGTATGATTCCAACGACTCTAGAGCTTTCAAGAAGACCTCCCCGGCAATATCTTCAGCTTCAGTTTTGTCGCCGATACGTACAAAAGCGTAGTGTGCAATCTTGTCATAGTATTCCTCATATAGGCTAGTAAGTTCAGCCTCTTTGTGTTTTCTTGCCTCTGTTTTACTGTTGCCTGCTCCGGTGGTCATATCCGATTACCTACAACGTAAATTTACCTCCTAAGTATACTATAACGAGGTAACAAGGTTCACCACCCAGAGTAGAACTTACTTCTCATTACCTTGAGGTTTGTTGTCATTTTGGTCAGGGCGCATATCCTTATCACCACTTGTATCCATGTATGCCCATGCTCGCTCATACCCCAGCTCCCTGGCATCAATCCCTATTCGCTGAATTTTGCTAAATAGCTCCTTCCGGCGCTGGTCTATACTTTTCATTTTTCTCCCTCCACCATCGCAGTAGTTCAATTTGTCTCTACACTATATAACGAAAGGCAGACAAAACTGTCAGGATGGTCATCTTTTAAAGGCTCTCAGAAGGCTTTAGAGCTTCAAGGCCACATGTTCAAACTCAAGCGACTTCTTAAGTCGGTCTGGATTGCTGCTTTTCATCATGGCTTCTTCCTGAGAAACTATGCCACTTCTCACCAAGGCAGCCAATGCTTCGTCAAGGGCCTGCATACCACCCTTACTGCTAAGCCGCATGACATTGGATAGTTCAAAGGTCTTTGCCTCGCGGATGAGGTTTCTGACCGCAGGGGTAGCAATCATAATTTCAAAAGCGGCTACCCGCCCTCCGTTAATATGGGGTAACAGGGTTTGTGATAGTACCGCCTCTATAACTTGGGATAGCTGTAGTCTAATCTGTTGCTGCTGGCCTGGCGGGAAGATGTCAATTACACGGTCAACGGTCTGGGCAGCATCTGTGGTATGTAGGGTACCGAGTACAAGGTGGCCAGTCTCAGCAGCCCTAATAGCTGTTGATATCGTAGCCAAATCGCGCATTTCTCCGACGACAATTACATCTGGGTCATGACGGAGAGCATGTATCAAGGCAATATCGAAGGATTTAGTATCGTCACCCAGGTCTCGTTGAGCAATGAGGCATCTTTTGTTGCGGTGTAAGTATTCAATAGGGTCTTCAATGGTGATGATGTTTCGTGCATCATTCTCATTGAGATGATCAATCATAGCCGCCACAGTAGTGGACTTGCCACTCCCGGTAGGTCCGGTGACTAAGATGAGTCCCCTTGGCTTGAGAACAAGCTCTTTGCAGATTTGCGGTAGTTCGAGGTCATCAATGGATAATACCTCAAATGGTACCAAGCGGAAGGAAAGACTAATCGTTCCTCTTTGTCTTAGTACACTAACCCGGAATCGAGCTAACCCGGGAATGCTATAGGCGAAATCTAACTCTAGTTCCGTGACAAAAGTGTTCCTTTGTTCCGGGGTGGCAATATGGTCAAGTACCATTTCAACATCTTGGGCAGTAATTGGTGGCAAGTCTTGCAGTGGCGTTAGCGTACCATCGATACGGAGCACAGGTGGGCTTGGCACCCTTAAATGCAGGTCTGAAGCCCTGTTATCTACCATTAGCTTCAATAGATCCAGAAATCCGTCTGTTTCATACATTAGCAAACATTCCCCCTTTTCATTTCTGTTCCTGTCTCTACTTAAATATAACGAAAGAGGAGCAAAACTGTCAGCATAGCCATGCTTCAAAGGTTCTTTCTCACCAAGGAAACCTATTACTTAGGGAGCATATTCTAGCTAAGTTATCAAGATTAACTTTCTGACTTTTTGTTGGACAATGAAGCTGAAAGCTAAAAAGCACCTTAACAATTGAATATGGCAAAGCCTTGACCTGAACGCTTACCTAATAAAAGGGGGAAGCGATGACGGTTACATTAGCTTTTCCAGAAGATAATGACTCCCTATCCTATGACAGACTAGACGACGGTGAGTGGCGTCAGTGGTATAAAACCGCTCATCGCTTTGAGCACAAAGTGCCAGCGCAGGATAGAGGAGGCATAAGGCATAATATCATGCTGGAGTTAGCCCTTACTAAGGCAAGAGATGGAGCAAGCCGAGAGACGGGAACGTTTGAGGAAACTCTTAAAAGTAGCTTCTGGAGGTATCATATTTACAACTATTCAAAAATTCCTGCCAGAAAATAGGGATAGATTTTCTCTGCTTTCAGATAGACGTGACATCGTAGTTATTGCTGACGAGGCTCATCGCAGTCAATATGACTTCATCGACGGATTAGCCCGAAACACACGCTATGTTCTACCCGATGCTTCATTCGTAGCTTTCACTGGGACACCCATAGGAAAAGCAGACAGGAGTACTCCAGCAATGTTCGGAGGTTATATTAGCATCTACGATATACAGCAGGCAGCGGCTGATGGCGCTACCGTTCGCATCTTCTACGAGGGTCGCTTGGTAAACCTGGAATTGAAAGAGAATGAAAAATCGTACATAGCCCCTGAATTTGAGGTTTCCCTTTCTTTTGTACATTTATTTTTAAAATAGTCTTTAGAGTAAAATATTATTAGGAAGAGGAATAATTAATCTTGAACAGAACCAACTATTTGGTATATACTACTCCTCACCACTAGTAATATTGGAGGTGTACTATGAAGTTATCATGTCTTCAGGAGAATCTAAGTCGAGGGCTTAATGTAGTAGGAAGGGCAGTAGCTGCTAGAGCAACTCTGCCTATAACCAATAATGTTCTCTTAGCCACCGACCAGTCCCGTCTTAAGCTTGTTGCCACCAACCTGGAAATGGCCATTAGCTATTGGACCGGTGCCAAGGTGGAGGAAGAGGGAGCAATTACTGTGCCAGCCCGACTTCTCACGGAGTTCGTTAGCTCCTTACCTAACGATAGGATTGATATTAGTCTTTCTCCTCGAACCAAGACATTAGGATTAAAGTGTGCCCGATTTGAAGCTCGAATCAGTGGGGTTGATGCCAAGGATTTCCCACCCATACCTACGGTTGATGAGGGAATTACTACCAGGGTTGAGGTAGAAGCCCTTCGTCAGGGAATTAGCCAAGTTGCCTTTGCCGCTGCCTCAGAGGAATCACGCCCAGTGCTCACCGGCGTTGATGCCCAGTTTGATAATGATTTGCTGACGCTGGCAGCGGCTGATGGCTTTAGATTAGCAGTATATAAGCTACCTCTTACCACCCCGGTTAGCCAGACGACCGAGGTCATTATTCCAGCCCGAACCTTAGCTGAGCTGAATCGGCTTATGTCTGACGGGGAGGAGACAGTTGACATAACAATAAATGCTAATAAAAGTCAGGCTCTATTTCGTTTGAAGGATACTGAGCTGGTATCTCAGCTTGTTCAAGGCACCTTTCCCCAATACGCCCAGCTTATTCCCCAGAGCCATAATACTCAAGCAGTAGTTGATGTTGCCGAATTCTTGAGGGCAGCCAAGACAGCCTCTATCTTTGCCCGTGATGGTAGTGGGATTGTCCGGTTGGTGGTAACGTCAGGCAGTGAGCTAACCCCAGGCAAGCTAACAATTTCAGCCCGCTCTGAAGAGATAGGCGATGATGTCGGTGAGATTGATGCCGTTGTTGAGGGTGAAGAAGCAAAGGTTGCCTTTAATGGTAGGTATTTAATTGATGTGCTTAGTGCGCTCCGTGAGACACGGGTAGCTTTAGAGACAACTAATCCATCCAGTCCCGGCGTTATCCGCCCGGTGGGGGTGGACAACTATATCCATGTCATCATGCCGATGTTTGTTCAATGGTAACCTTTTAGTTACAGCAGAAAAAAGGGGGGAGCAGTACTGCTCCCCCCTTTTTCATTGAACGAAAATAAATTCCTGCCCTACTAACAGGACGTCGGAAAAGCCATATGTGGTAGAATAGGACAACTAGATATCTACTATGAAAAGACCGAAGCCACATGTAATAGACACTCAGGCTCAGTTGCTATTTGAGCGATCACTACCATCTGAATGGGTACCCCGACCAAGGTTACCTGACTATGGGATTGACTATGAGGTCGAGACAGGAGAAGGTGGCTCGCTTACCGGTCTCACATTCTATGTTCAATTGAAAGGAACGCTGTCCCCAAAATATAAGGGTGATTCATTATGCCTGCCGTTTGAAGTAGATAAACTTATTTATTACGTAGAGAAAGTAGATAGACCGGTGTTTATAGTAGTTGCTGATCTTGCTAATAATGCATGTCTATGGCTCTATTCCCAAAGATATGTTCGCGAAGTTCTACAAGTCAATAATCCACACTGGTATTCTAAGAAAAGGACTACTCTACATATTCCTAGAGATAATGATTTGCCAAAAACGTGGCAATTATTGAAGCAGACAGCTAAGGAGGGTATTAGGGAGGAGCACATTATCCAGTTCGGTCGCCCATCTCTTCGTTTCGCTTTAGAAATTGAGGATAAACTCGGCAATCCTCAAGCGATTGCCGAGGCAATAAAGCATAGTGAAATAGAATCCGCATCTGTGAGATTTGACCTTGTTGACGCATGTCTTGAAGTAGATGACCGGGACCGTGCTTTACAGGAGCTTGAAAATCTGTTCGAGAGTACAAAAAAGAATAACATGCCGGGGCTCCATATCGAGTCAGCTACAAGGCTAGTTAACGAACTCGGCATTCTTGACCCAAATATGTTTGAAAAGTGTGTAAGTATCATAGATCAGGCTTTATCTCGGGCTGAAGAATGTGCTCATAAGGGGGTAGTGCTAGTCGCAAGAGCAACCAAGATTCTGTTATTCCTTCTGTTTAGCTTCAGACGTATGATGGAGTCGGAATTATTCATTGACATTGCTACACGCTCAAAAAGTGGCATGGAGGACATGCTCAGACTACAACAAACACAGCACTGGGTAGATTTTCAAGCTGCAGATGATGGCTTACGTTCACTCATACATGAATCAATCGAGTCAAAGGAAATAAGAGCTGCATGCAACATCACTGTGATGCTTGCACAGGCTTATTCCACAATGTACCCGCTGATTCGTCTTAGGGAAGGTGAAGAGCTATCAACCCCTATAGCAACATCCGCCGAGCAATTAGTAGAATATGCAGAGAAGCTAGCGTTATCGTTAGATAATCCAAGTCTTCGTTGTTTTGTGATGCAAACGAGAGCCCAACTTCAGTTTGTGACTCACGATAAAAGTTATGAGTCGACTCTTGGAGAGATGAAAAACCTGGCTCTTAGTGCCAATCTACGTTCCTTCGTGAGAGCAGCCGATGCTCTATTGCAAAATATGAAGTCCAATGAGGACTTATTTAAGCAGAAACCAAGCCCTGATAAAAACCAAACTCCCTTAAGTCTCGAAGAGGAAGCAGCAATGATTAGGTCGATAGCCGAAATGACCAGGGTAAACTTAGAAGACGATAGTGATCCGGTAGCCCAGACGATAAACCTAGCTATTCGCGATTTAAATCCTGAGAGAATCTTAAGGTTCTGTGAGCATATATATATACTCTATACGTCTATCGGCGGAATATTCGCACAGATGTACGGTCTATGTTCGGCAGGAGGTAAGCTAGTATATTGTGAGATTAAAGATCAAACTATCGAAGGAATGCAGTTTGATGGAATTCTCGACGTATTCAAATGGCGACTGTGCGAAGGATGTGAAAAACAATCTCCACGCCCTGAGGACTGGCATTGGACCCGGGAATGGCAGAGAGAACGTCAAGCAAACATGCCCGAAGGGCTTAAGCGTTACCTACGACAATCTCATGGGTAGGTAGAAATCTGAGGCAAAATACTTAAAGACTCCTTCCCAGAAGGCCAATCGTAAGTATAAGAAATCAGGCATGCTGATGTTCGTTCAGTGGTGACTACGTAATCTACAATTGTGTGCTATGGGCAAATTTCTCAGTGGCTTTTCACTCTTACATGATGTTAGAATAACTAGTAGAATAATAAGATTTGGGGGGCTGTTATTTGCTAATAATACGACTGGAAACACCTGAAGATAGGACGTCAATTCACTATGTCAATCAAGAGGCATTTGGTCAAAAAGAAGAGGCCGAAATAATTAAGAAGCTGCGAGACCGAGGCGTTTTATCTCTTTCCCTTGTGGCCGTTCAGGATGACGTGGTTGTCGGACATATTGCCTTCAGCCCTGTAGAAATTACATCAGAAAACTCGAGTTTCGGGGCAATAGCTCTTGCCCCAATGGCAGTTCTTTCACCTCATCAAAGTAAGGGGATTGGCTCGCAACTCGTTTTGGCTGGTCTTAATGAATGCCGCCGTCTGGGACATGAAATAGTATTCGTACTTGGTCATCCAAATTATTATCCGCGTTTCGGGTTTGTTCCGGCCAAATCGAAAACCATTAAGTGTGAGTTCGAAGTTCCTGATGAAGCATGGATGGTTTTGGAACTAAGAGAAGGTACTTTAGCAGGAAGACAAGGTACAGTGAGTTTTCAACCCGAGTTCACAGGAGCAATGTAAATTAGCTTCTTCTTTAAGCATTGTATTTTACTTCCTATAAGGTTACTTACCAACATACGCATCGCTGGGCAAACATCCCAATGTTCGTGCAGTAGTAGTTAAGTTGACATAATATGGTCTTCAGGGCTGTTATTCTGGAAGTAGACGGCTTAAAGATTGCTGGCCAGCTTTACCTGCCTGATGATGGTGAGCAGACTCCATATCCTACTATTTGCGTTTGTCATGGTATCCCGTCGGGGAATCCTCCTGACCCGGATGATAGAGGCTATCCGGCGCTAGCAGAAAGGATTTGCCATCAAGGTTTGGCAGTATTGGTGCCATCAGGGATAAGGACTTTCCCCATTCTGCTGAGGAGTGGATTGATGGCTTTAGATTAGTTAGCCCTGTTATGTATGTAGCTGGAATCGCCCCTAGGCCTTTATTACTAGTGCATGGTAGCCGTGACGAGACAGTAGATGTAAGCCGCGCCTACAAACTGTATGCTAGGGCAGGGGAGTCTAAGCAAATAATTATAGTTGATGGAGCCGAACACAGGTTCCGACGGGATGATAGGGCAATGGCACTTGTTATAGACTGGCTGAAATTTCAGTACTCAGATTAGCTTTTTCCGCAGCCTTGATAGATTGACCTATAAGTAGCCAATGGTTTATAATCTATAAAGGTAGGGGTTAATTGCGAGGTAAAGAGAGGTAGGCAAGCTTGCACGAGAGTTGCGCTGTTGTTGGTGTATGTGCTCCCAATGAGGATGTAGCTCGGCTCACCTTTTTTGCTCTATTTGCTCTTCAACACCGTGGTCAGGAGAGCTCTGGTATTGCTACTACTGATGGCAAGAGGCTCCAAGTTTATGCCAAGATGGGTTTGGTATCCCAAGTTTTTAGTGAGGATTCGTTAAGCCAGCTCACCGGGGATATTGCCATTGGCCATAACCGCTACTCCACTAAAGGTTCTAGCTGGATAAGTAATGCCCAGCCTATAGTGGTGGGTAAGGGTTCAAATGCTATTGCCATAGCCCATAACGGGAATATTGTTAATGCTGAGCACCTGCATGAAGAACTTTCCAACCTGGGCTATACCTTCCATAGTTCCGGAGATACCGAGGTTATTGCTAATCTGATTATTTCTTCCCCTGAGAAAGGCTGGGTAGACAAGATAAGATATGCTATGCATCGGCTTCAGGGCGCATATTCTCTAGCCATTATGACTAACGACCGTTTATTTGGAGTTCGTGACCCCTTTGGAGTACGCCCTCTATGCCTAGGGGCTATTAATGGAGGGTGGGTATTAGCCTCAGAAAGCTGTGCTCTTGAACATATTGGAGCTAACTTTGTCCGAGAGATTGAACCGGGTGAGATAGTTTCTATTAGTACTAATGGTATTGAAAGTTACCGGGAAGAGGTGAGTAGAAGAGCATTATGCATTTTTGAGTATATCTACTTTGCTCGCCCCGACAGTACAATTAATGGACGGTTGCTTTACCTGGCACGGCAGGCGATGGGAGAAGGATTAGCTGAGGAGTACCCTGTGGATGCCGATTTGGTTATGGGTGTACCTGATTCAGCCACAGCTGCCGGTGCTGGTTATGCTCTCAGGTCAGGTATACCTTTGATGGAAGGACTAATTAAGAACCGCTATGTAGGGCGCACTTTTATTGAGCCTGACCAACGAATCAGGGACCTCGGCGTTAAGCTAAAATTTAACCCCTTGTCCCAGGTGCTGAATGGTAAACGACTGGTGTTGGTTGATGATAGCATTGTCCGTGGAACCACTACCCCTCAAGTAATAAGGCTACTAAGGAAAGCTGGGGCTAAGGAGGTGCATATGCGTGTCTGTGCCCCACCCATCCGCTACCCCTGTTTCTTTGGTGTCGATATGGCTACTCGCCGGGAGTTGATTGCAGCTCAGAAAACTACACCCGAGGTTAGAGATTTTATCGGCGCCGATTCACTGGGCCATCTGAGCATTGATGGATTGATCAAGGCCATGGCTTTACCCAAAGATATTTTTTGCCTGGCTTGCTTCACCGGTGACTACCCCATACCGGTTCAGATTGAGATGGATAAGCTGGCATTGGAGTCTACACCAGCTTATCAGCAGTCGACTTTTGGCATAAAGCAGCGGTAAACTGAAACATCTACCATTTACCCCTTACATCCTTGGCTATAGTTTCCTTGACATAACTAGCGAAGTCAAAGTAAACTTGCTTGATAATTCCTTGGCTTTCTTGTGTAGGGGACAGGGGCCAGATTGCCCGCTGTTCTTTAGCCTGATGGGGGAGAGCTATCGTAACCCTATAGCTATCGGCGATGTGAATCGCAGAGAGAGGAGACGCATCCTAGAAATCCTTTAAAATAGGACTCCGTCTTAGGTTTTAGTTTGCTGTTCTTGCCACTGTTTACGGTGTATTTCCATAAGCACAAAGCTGAACCCGTCCTTGTCCAAGTGTCCATAAGGGGTGAACCCGCATTTTTGGAAACACCTCTGTGCTCTGCTGTTTAAATCTAGCGTCTTCAAGTAGATTCGGTTAAGGCTTGTCTGGCAGAAAATATAATTGACCAGGGTGGTTACAGTATCAGTACCATAGCCCTTATTCCAATAGTCACGGGCACCAATCATAATACCCAGTTCAGCTTTGCCCTTGGTCTCACTAGTGTTATAATAGGAGCAGTTTCCAATGTGCTTACCACTCAGCGTATCTACAGCGAACCGATGGCTGGTTGGAAGAGCGTTACGCAGTTCGTCAGCATAGTCTGATAGATACTGGGAGAAAGTAGTAACTACCGTTGGAGCAGCATCAAGTTGAGCTAGCCCAGGATCTGTTTCCCACCTATAATCCTCCCGGGCATCGGCTAATCTTTTTTCACGAAGTATAACCTTGTTACCGACAATCATACTCTATATTAAGCATTTCAGATTTAGAAAGATGGTGGCATTTCCTTCGCCTTCAGTCCAAGCAAGGCTTCCTCTGCTGCCTGGTTGATGGCCTCACTAGAGTTATTAAGAAAACGTTTCAAGCACTCTTGAGCCTCAGTGCCACCTATCTTACCTAGTGCTTGGATAGTAGCCATCTGGACATCGGCATCAGAATCATTGGCAAGCTTTATGAGATAGGGCACTGCTTCTTCCTCTTCCAACTCACCGCATGCCCCGGCTGCTTCATAACGTACCTCAGCGTCAGCACTGACTAGTTCCTTTAACAACATAGGCAGCCAACGAGGGTCACAGTTCTTACTCATAGCGTAAATAGCGCTGATTTTAAGTCTAGAATCATGGCTTTGATAGGCTTCCATAATAGCTGTCTTCACTTGAGGGAAGCTTATTGGGGCAGCTGCCTCCAGGGCACGGCGTCTGACTTCTACAGGCTTGTTTTTATCACTAATCACGGTCAGCAAGGTTTCCTGTACCTTGAATATATGGCAAGAGCGTAGCTTCTTATGCTCAGCTAACATAGCGAACTTGCCCAGTGCTATAGCTGCCGCTGCTTGAACTTTCTCTGAGCTATCTTGCTCAAGCAGATTAATTAGAAAGTCAATCAGAGACGGCTCTTCATTTTCCCACAAACCTTCAATAGCCTTGCTCCGCACATCGTCGTCCTGGTCATTCAAGCAATATATGAGGATACTATCAAAGTTGAGCTCGAGGTTATCCTCAACTAGCTCAACCAGCCGATACACAATCTGGTGCCGCCGTTTTGGTTCAATAGTTACCCATGAGCGTTTAAAGAGTTCTAGCTCTTCTGAGCTTAGATTTGATAGTCCGGTTAGTATTGAATTGGATAACGGTTTCCCACTGTTACCTAACTCAACGATGCTCTCCTCACTGGGTAACGGCGTAGTTGGCTCCATAGCTCTATTCCTCTTCCTCTTCTTCCTCGTGTTCCCAGATAGGCTCGGTAAAGAGGTCTATATACTCTTCCATAGCTTCGGCAGCTAGTTGTTTCATTTTTTCTTTCGTCTCACTAGCTAGCTGTGCCAGCTCACGCGTATCAATTTCAATATCTAGCATTTTGGTCAGAACCCCGAGTATAGCCAGAGCCGCCATTGGATTCTGTATTCGAGTGGCATACATGGGCACTTCACCCAGCAGGCAAATACCTTCAACACCCTTCTCTTTGGCTACGCCCAGCAGTAATCCATTCAACCCCGCAATTTGCAGGTTACCCCTTTGCACCAAATCATACTTTTTTAGCTCATCGGTCAACTCCTCACTGGTAGCTACTCCCCAGACTTTAGGCTGTTCTGTATGATGAATACGAGTGAGGGCAGCAGCACAGGTATATATTCTCTTGATATGAAAGCCTAGTCCCACATCAAGGACACATTTAGCCAGCTCATATCCCTTGGCAGTCGGCTGGTCTTCCCCGATGAATAATATTATATCGCTTCCTCTGTCTTTATTTTTCCGGTAATAGAACTTGCTCTGCGGGAACTGTGGTGCCTCAACTACATTGTCTTGGACTACTACCCCAATGGGGTCAAAGAAGTGAGAAGCTTCAATTACGCCTAGCCTCTTAAAGTCCAGCTTTCTTTCTAGATAGGTAGTCACTAGCATTGATACATTGCAGATGCCAGGCCAGGCAGCTATCATATTGGGGGAGTTAAGTTTTGGTCGGGCATGAAGCTTAACTAATTCGTTCATTCTACTATGCCTCTCTTTGTTACTGATGCTGTTTAGTTGTCATTGCTACTTAAAATACTTGGTTGTCATTGCGAGCCCCTCGCTTCATGTCATTCTGAGCGTAGCGAAGAATCTCATGGCGCTCAGGACAGGCTCCGTGAAGCAATCTCACTGCTATTTATTAGAGATTGCTTCGGCTGTTTGCTTCGTTCCTCGCAACGCCTCGCAATGACAGTTTATATTGTTCAACAGTCTCTATACTATTATAAGGTAACCCTATCCCCTTTGTCCCCTTCCCCTTATCAAGGGGAAGGGGAAGTGATTTCTAAAGAGGGGCAAAGCCCCTCTTAAACTCCCCTTATAAATGGTTTACTTAGGAATCTCCTTCATCATCTTTTTCTGCGAGTATAGTCTCAACTTCTTGCTCTACTGAGGTTGGCTTACTCTTAGTAGCTTTTGAAGTCTTAGCACGTTGCTGTTTTGCTGGTAAGGCTATCTTAATTTTGTCCATTTCGGAGAGTGCAGCCTCGTTCAATAAGTGGCGGAAGGAGCCGACAATATCTTCTGGGGATACCGTTACAGTAGTAGCTTTCTTTATCCTGCGCTGATACAACTTTATCGACTCTTCTGATAAGATAGCTTTCAAAATATTATTAGCAGTTAATACGTTCCGTATGTCCCATAATTTGTCCAAGCCTTGCTTTCTAACATTCTTATAGCTGACTATTTCAAATTTCTTATTCAGAACCAAGAGGTCGTCATTTAGCAAATCCCATGATTCAATCAATTTAGTCTGGGGAGGTTTGCCATAAGAGATATGGTAAAGCCTCCATTCTTTGCTGTTGGTTAACAATATCCATTCGCAGCCGATATCAATGGCATATGATGCAGCTTGCCTAAGATGCTTTGGCGTGAGGTTAATATTTACCCTTTTTAGTTCAATGAGTATATCAGGTTTTGATGGCTCTTCGTGGCTGAGTTGGACAGCAATGTCACAATATACCGTATCCCCAGCACCATGAATTGCATATTCCGCTGTAATATGCTTGAAAATATCGTATCCCATAACCGTTCCAAAGATGTGACGTACACGTGCACGCGTTTCAGCTTCATTCCCATCCGTTTTGGCAACTGCTTCTACCAAACTACGGGCATCTCGGAGAGCTTTTTTTGTGTCTTTATCCAAACTTTGCTTAGGCATAGTTCCCTCCTCTTCCTGTTAAATTTCACTATGACGCCGTGCTAATAACATTTACTCTTCATTTCAACCTCCTTCGCCCCTCTAAAACTCCCATTATAATGGCTTACTTAAGAATCTGCAAAGCTATATTTGATAAAACAGAGCAAAGTAGTTAAGCAGCTCTACCTCCTTTCTTATCATTGTCTATTCTCTCCAGTGACTGACCTCACTTACGTGGCTTTATAGCGCACTCCATCCAAATCTGCATCTTTTACATGTTCATGTAAGACACGTCCGTCTTTTGTTGTGATGAGATGAATGGTA
>SDBU01005000.1_pt1 | contig 16039 bp, 15 predicted proteins | sample 2277071 | NCBI WGS metagenome assembly SDBU01 (sample SAMN10397929, study PRJNA504765) | marine sediment metagenome | isolation source: marine sediment core GS08_GC12, 126 cmbsf | place: Arctic Ocean: Gakkel Ridge, Loki's castle | collected 2008
AAAAAAATTAAATCTCGGATTCTTGGAATTAACACGTCTGATATTTATGAGAAATATAATATAGATGATATCAAATTTCTTGGAATAATGAAATTCTTTGATAGATAATAAGCAAGGAATATGTACTTAAAAGAATCTTTTTGCACGGATAATGATGCAAAATCTTTGGATCTTCCAAACCTAGAAAGAGGTAATACATTGGAAAGATTAAAATAAAAAATCCATATTTTTAACTAAATTATAATGGATGCTCGTATTGTTGGTCTTACGTGTCATTGAAGAGAAAGATTGGAGAATCATCATCAACAACTTAAATCTTACTGAATCAAAGGAATAGTTCTAATTAACTCTTCAAATCCAAATTCTAAATAAATTACACCATAGATTGCTTCCACCAATGTTCCTTTTTCATGTAGAATCGTTTTTGGTTTTGCATTTTTTTCAGAAGGATCGTTTAGTCGATTTAACCTGAATTTATATAAATTCCATTCATCGCAAACTTTAGCAAGATTATCATTTGCAACTATTCGGGCCCGTTTTGTTGTTAATCTCCCGACAGTGGCTAATGAAGAGTCCCAGAGGGTTTGAACCACGCTTAAATCCAGAACAGCATCCCCAATTAGTGCCAACACATCAGCGGCATCTCCTGAAGATGCCAACTCCTTATATTCATCGATCTTGAAAGGATTATTTTTCTGATAAGTAAAGTGCTTTTCCAAATCTTGGTAAATATTTCTAATACTTGGACGGCATAGTGAAAGCATTACTAATTCCGGTGTTTTAAACTCCAATTTAAAGATTTCTTCCAGCTTAGGAATTAATTCTTTCTGAATTTTATTCATTTTATCTAATACATGATTGAGCTGGTCTAAAAAACCCTGCAATTTTCGAAGTTTACTAAGATGATCTTCTGGTATTTCATCTTTTTCTTCTTGAAGAATTTTATATAACAACTGAGTTTTTTTCTCAAAACCAATGGCGTTCCATTTCAAGCGCTTGTGCATTTATTTCAACCTCTATTTAGTTATTATTTAGTTATTATTCAATTTTATTCAATTAATAGGGTTGTTTCATGAACTTCTTATCGGCCGAGTTTAACATTCCTTCATAATACTTGATATAATTTTTCAAGGCTTTTTCTACATGGTCTGCCATTTTTAAACCATGGCTTGAGCAAAATGTATGCCACTCTTTTAATACTTCTTCATCAATTCTTACACCAAATTGTTTTTTTGCCAAGTCCGTTTAACACTCTCAAACTTTCAATTTTAATTTCTTTAATACTATAATAGTGTTTTACCTATTTTTATATTATGATAACATTCGATATCAAATGATAGGAAACTATATATATAGAACACAAAATGTTACTATTATTAAAAATTGAGTTTAATAAAAATAAAAAGTCAAAAATTAAGCAAATATTATAATAACTATTAAAGCATAAATTTTAGGGAAATGTTAAAATGCAAAAAAATTCAAAACTTGATGAGAAATTTAGGAAAAGAATTCTAACAATTTTAAAAAACCTAGATCAAGGTCTCTACGAACGGAGTAATATTGTTAATTTATCATTCTTATCTGCGATGTCTGGAGAAAGTATATTTATGTTAGGTCCTCCTGGCGTTGCTAAGAGTCTAATCGCTCGGCGTTTAAAATTTGCTTTTAAAGACGCCACATCATTTGAATATTTAATGCATCGATTTTCTACACCAGATGAAGTGTTTGGACCCATCTCAATTAGTAAACTAAAAAATGAAGATAAATTGGAGCGAATGGTAGAAAATTATCTTCCAGGTGCAAATATAGCTTTCTTAGATGAGATTTGGAAAGCTGGACCTTCCATACAAAACACTCTTCTTACTATAATTAACGAGAAGATCTTCCGCAACGGAGGGCAAGAACTACCTGTAGATTTATATGGACTAGTTGCTGCTTCAAATGAGCTTCCAGAGGAGGGACAAGGATTAGATGCCCTTTGGGACCGATTTTTAATCAGAACCTTTGTAAAGAATATTGGAGATCGAAATAATTTTGAGCAAATGATAGTAAATACTTCCAATCTATATGCAGATGATCTTTCTGATACTATAAAAATTACGAAAGAAGAATATAAACAATGGCAAGAATTACGAGATGAAATACTTGTACCTCAAGAAATTTTAGAATTAATCCATCATATTAGGACTAAAATCGAAAATTATAATCAAGATCAGTTAGAGAAGGAGAATTCTGAAAGAGAAAAATCATTCTATATCTCAGATAGGCGGTGGAAAAAAATAATAAAAATCCTTAGAACATCGGCTTTCCTAAACGGGCGGAAATTTGTCGATCTAATGGATTGTTTTTTAATTCCCTGTATGTTATGGGATGAACCCGATCAAATCCAAATAGTTAATATTATAGTAAAGGAGAGTATACGCCATAAAGGATATACCCTTCTTTTGAATTTGGAACCCATTAACAAGGAATTAGGTAAACTATCAGAGGAAATAACCACTGAAACAAGTTCTCTGAAGATATCAAAGATCAAAAAGTTAAAGGAATACAACTCCAAATATTATAAGGTTAAAGACTTTAGTCATTATTGTTTTATCAAAATAGAAGAGTTTAAAAACTTAAATAATAAAAACTCTAAGCGTATCTCCTTTTATGATAATAGTCCTTCTTACGGAGGAAGATACGGAGAGAATTATTACTGCCGTAAAATTGGGAAGTTCAAGATATTAATTGATGATAATAAGTATGAGATTGAGAGAAAGGAATTTGAAGAACAAGAAATTTATACAAAAAAGCCCCATGAGCTCCTAATTAAAAGTTGGGATAAACAAATACAAGATTTGAAGAATTTAATTAAAAATGATTTAGAAAAAATTACTAATTACAAGGAGGTTGATTTGAAATTTTTAAATCAAAATCTATTCATAGAATCTAAAAAATCAGATCTTATTTTTCAGAGAATTGATGAATTAGAGATCCAACTCCATCAATTAGATCTTAAATGTAATGAACAACAAAACAAATATCATTCAATAAAACAAGATTTGGACAAAATTTGGACAAAAGTACAGTCCAAATCTAAAACTCGAAGATCAAAAAGAGGTTAAGAAGTGTCAACAAGTAGGAGCTCAACCCTATCCAGAGGAGCTCAACTACTTTACCAGATGATTAACATCATCGTATTCTCATATTAAAAATAGAAATTTAAACATTTAAAGTTTATGATCCAGAATAAGAAATGTCAACAAGTAGGGGGGCAACCCTATTCTAGGGAGCTCAACTCTGTATTCTATATTGATATTATAAATAATTACTCATTTGAAGCTTATGTTAAGTGATTCTACGAAGGAGATAATTGATCATTCTATTCAATTTGGAAGGTTTTTAAATGAACCTTTAAGGAGTAGACTATTTGATTATATTCTCTATAAATTTCACAAAATTAAAAGTATTAATGAGGGTAAGATCACAGATGATCTAATTCCATATGTAAATTTTGTAAATAAGGTAATTGTAAACTCGGATATCGTTTCACTAGCTGAAAATAACAATTCAATATTTACAGATATCTTAACCCGGATGATTAATGTATTTGAGCATCTAGAAAAGGAAATAAACATAACAGGAGAATTTCAAAAAGAAGAGTTAGAATTAATTGAGATGAAAAATTTTTCCTTAAATAATTTTTTCCAACAATTTGAAAAGAATATAGAGAAAATAAAGATATATAATCATGAAAAGGATTTTAATATCCCATTTTTTCAACATGAATATGAGAAATTAAGGATTTCAAATGTAAAAAACGTAAATAAACAAAAACTAGCACTAAAAAATGAGATATTAGAACGATGGGAAGCAAATCTACTCAAGAAAAAATATTTAACCCTTCTTAAGCGGATTGATGAAGAACGGAAGAAATTATGTGATAACCTATATGACCAAATTGAGAAACTGAAAAAAATGATGAAAATTCTACAACCCTTCACAAATGAGTGTGGCCGGTTATGGGATCTGTCGAAGGGCCTGTGGCAACGTATAGATTTTAGTATTTTAGAATATTATGCTCAGTTAGTAGAGAAAGAATCTGCAATACAAGATTTGGCTGAAATACTAGGCAGAATGCACCAAGCTGAAGATGAATTGGAAGAAGAACTCATTAACGAGACAGTTATTAAACCAATAAAAGTGATAGATCATGCTCAAAAATCTGAATTAGTAGGAATTCATGAGAGTAATGATATAAATTATCTATTACCCATAGAATTGACAAATCTAGACGATCCTATCACGGAACTCATATTTTATCAAAAATTTGCAGAAAAAAAGCTACTTACGTATCGGTTCCTTGGTCATAATTGGGGTTATGAAGAGGAACATAGAAAAAAACTCGCTATGGTTGCTAAAAAAACCAAAAAAGGACCTATAATAATATGCGTAGATACAAGTGGGTCAATGCATGGAACGCCAGAATACATAGCAAAGACTTTATGTTTTGCCATCCTTAGGATTGCGCTCCTAGAACAACGTTCTTGTTATTTAATTTCTTTTTCAACTTCTATTCAAACTCTTGAATTAACAGATTTCAACAAATCATTGCCAAAGTTGATTGATTTCTTAACATTTTCTTTTCATGGAGGGACAGATGCAGTACCAGCACTAAGAGAAGCGGTACAAAAAATCCAAGAAAAAAAGTATGAAAAATCAGATGTGTTAATGATATCGGATTTTATCATGGATACAATAGATTCGAATACCGAGAAGCAGATTCTCAAGTGTAAGGAAAATGATACTAAATTTCATAGTCTAGTAATTGCCTCAGTCGCAAATCCAAAAGCCTTAAAAATCTTCGACAACAACTGGATTTACGATTCTGGATCATATAAAGAATTAAAACCTGTATTAAAGAATTTTAAAGTGATTTAAACTGACTATTTAAATTACATTAAATTACTAATGGAATTCCGGATAAGTTAAAATATTGATTAATAATTTTATAAAATCTTGGATTTATTTTCTGATTTATTATTTGAGGTCTGGTAGTTTTATCTACATGAATAACCTCAGGAGCCTTTTTTAAAAAATTTTTTGTTACTTTATAAGTCATTGTCATAAAATAAGAAGCAATATCTTTAGGGTTCCACTCTTAAATTCATACTTAAAAATATTCTTGAAAATTTAAGTCATTTAAAATCTTTTCTGCCATCGTTTTGGGAGCATTTGTACTGGTATCAACAATATAATCTATATGTCCTTTAGAAACAGCTTCCAAAAAGATATTTCGTTGATCTAATATAAACTGAATCGTTGTTTCATTATGTCCTTTATCTTTCAAGCGTTCAGCTAAGATATTGGGGGGTATATCTAAGATGACCTGAAAAGTTTTTATTCCAGGTAATTCCTTTTGAAGTATTTCAGAGTTTGGATACCATTTAATATCCTCTGGGTTCTCTAATAAATGAAAAGTTTCTGAAGATTCACCCCCATTCAACCCAGCAATGATTGGAATAAAACCTGCCTCTAAAAAATTTCTAGCGAGAGCAAAAGCGTTTTTATCCCCTAAACGGCATTGGCGAAAATACTCTTCTTGATAATCATAGGGTTTTAATTTGCTCCATGAGGCGACTCTTCCCCCACAAATCATGTATCTTAAATCATCTATATCAATTTTAGTGGAAAAAGGGATTTTTTTAACTAAAGCATCCGCTATTGTAGTTTTTCCAACACCAGTTCCACCCCTGAGAAATATCGCAACCCCTTTTTTTACGCCAAATTCTGTATTACTCATTTTCTCACGACCTGCTACTATGAGTCCTTTTTCTTGCAATTATTAAAGAGATCTTACTTTTTCCTTGTTTAATTTGGGAAATTTCAAAGTTAACTTTATTTAGAAGCCCTTGAAATTCTTTTTGTGTTCTTTCTTTTCCACCTGTACATACAAGCAGGTTAAAATTAAGAGTTATACCAACATCGTAATTAGAATCTTCTGGAGCAATAGTTTCAAATAAGAGTAGTGTTCCATTTTCCTTTAATGATAGATTTATATTTTTTAATATCTCTAACACTTTGAAGTCATCCCAATCATGAAGAACACGACTCATTACAATAGTATCTACCTTTATTGGTATTTTATTAAGAAAGTCTCCTAAAATGAATTTAATTTTAGATTTAATTTTATCATCTTTTATTGATGTTTGAGCATTTTCAATAACCGCAGGTAAATCAAATAAGAATGCTTCTTTAATATGATTATTTTTAATTAATATTTTCTCCAAGAGATGTCCAGATCCGCCTCCGACATCCAAAATAGTCTTTGTATCGTTGAAATCATGTAGTAAAAGTAAATCATCATAATCTACACTGTATTCTTTCATCGCTTTATGAAAAATCGCACCCTTCTCTTTATTCTTTTCGAAGTATTGAAAAACATCTAGGTCATAAATATTTTTAAACTGAGGTTCATAGGATTTTAAAGCTTCAAATAATCTAGACATTACGATATAGTGTTCATCACCCCACATTAAGGTAGCATATTTAAGGCTTCTTGGATGATTTTCAGTTAAGAGATCACCAATGTAATTTACTTTAAGTAATCCTTTGATCTCTGTAATGAAATTCCATAATTTTAATAATCTAATTACCATGTCCAATGAAGGATTAGGTATTCCTAAGTATTCATTTAGTTTATTAAAAGTGTTATATCCCTTTTTTATAGCTTCCAAAACTTCTAATTTAACAATAGAATATAGAATTTGAGTATTCCAATGACCAACCAGCTTTGACATTAGGTTTTTCCTTATAGAGTTTTTTATTAAAATTGAATTTTCATCAACAACAGTTTGAATGATTTTACCCTTCTCATTGATTATAAATTTTTGATCAAAAAAATCACACACAAAAGAAAAACCATTGTAGAACGGCTCAACCCACTTGTATCTCTGAGTATATAGTGATTCTCCTTCTTTATTTATATGAAAAGCACCATAATTATCTTTAGCTATAGCAAAACCTTTATGAAACACTCCTAATTCTTTAAATTTCTTTTTATGAATCTCACTGCCATTTTTACCAATATGCTTAGCCCAACCATCGGTATCATAAACTACTGCAATTCCATACTTAAAATCTCCTGCATAATTATATCGCTCATTATAAACAGAATTTCCATCTGTTTTAATATGAAAATAATTACCTTCCCTATCTCTAACCACACATCGTTCCTCCTGAAAATTGCCAACCCAGTCATAATTCTCTTTATATTGTGGTTTACCTTTAGTACTAATATGAAACCACCCCGGATCATCAACAACAGCTGCACTTCCGCCATAAAATCCAAATGTTTTTATAAATCGTTGATGATATATTGGTTTACCGTCGAGATCAATATGGTATGCACTAGTTTCATCTCTAACTGCAGCTATACCTGGGGGGTGGAAACTCATTATAGAAGCAAATCTCTTCTCGTATAAAGGGAGACCATTGTATATATGATAAGTTTCGTCTCTTGAGTGCTCAATTTCTGCTAAAGTTATCTTGGATTTATCTAAAATGCTAGTCATTATTACATCCTCTAATTTTATTTAGTGGTCTTCTCATATTACAAATTTTACAGACTTCATAATTACCCCAATTATCACATAATTGCTTATAATTCTCACCATTCCATATTTTCATAAAACCTGAATCTCTAATATTGCCAAAATACCCTAAAGATTGTCTCAAGCTATTAGGGGAGCAACACACGTTAAAAGTTCCATCCCATGCAACCCAGGCTTCTTTACCCAAGAAAGGACAGAGATAATTATCTGGAATGATATTTTCATTTTTTGTAGGAATAGGATAAATATTTTCAAGCCTAATCTTATTTCCGTTTCTCAATCTCTCATTTTCAATTATAAGATTCATTTTATCAACGATACTATTCCAACATTTAATATCGATTTTCTTCTTTCTTAATGATTCTTCTTCTAACTCTGGATGTGTGATCCAGAGATGATGCCCCTTAAAACGGTCAATTCCTAATTTTATCGCCAATCTGAGAAGTTTTGGTATTTCTTTTAGATTTCTTTTCATAAAAGTAGCTTGGAGAGTTATCGTTGGCTGGTTTAAACCTTCTTTTCTTATAATATCACGGATTTCAAGAAATTTTTTTATAAACTTTATGTGCTTATCAAAATCACTGCCTTCCATGATTGATTCGTTAATTTCCTTAGAAGCACCATTAATAGAAATTTTGACATCAGAGGCAATAGGAAGAATTAACTGTCCCCAGTCTTCAACATTTAATCTTGGGAAAGTACCATTAGTAGTTAAATTCAATTTGAGTTTATAATGTTTGATGAGATTTAGAAAATCAATAATGTACTTATAAAGGAGGGGTTCACCCATAGTACTCGGGATAATCTCCTTTAACCCAAATTTTACTGTATCTTCAAGTACATCTTGAATTATTTTAAAATCCATTATTCTATTCATCGGATCATTTTTAATATTGTAATTACTATGCTCTTCACACATAATACAATGAAGATTGCACTGGTCGGGATTTGTATCAAACGTTAATCGCCAGGGTGCCCTCAATTTATTTTTAATGAGCAACTAATTCTTCCTCCTTTCTTTTTACCAGTTTAAAATATAATTTCATAATTTCCTGGACATCTTCTTGAATTGAGCGTACATAGGTCTCCTGTGAATATTTTTCAATTAGCTTTGGATCATTTATGAACAAATCCATTTTCTTAGTTAGATCCTCAACATTTTCAGGTTTAAATAATAAACCATTTTTTTTATGTATAACCAACTCAGTCATACCTCCTAGATTACTTGTAATAACAGGGATTTTTGCTAAAAATGCTTCATGAATTACTAATGGTGAATTTTCAAACCATATAGAAGGAGTAACTAGAACATCAACATTAGACAAAATCTTACTAATTTCATTGTAATTATAACTTCCTTTGAAGTTTATAGCTGAATTATAACACTGTTCTTTAAGAAACATGTATGAATTTGGCAATTTTCCATAGATATTTAGTTCTGCTTTCGTATGATCTATTTCGTTGAATGCTTCAATTAACAATGATATTCCTTTTACTGGTACTATTCTCCCTAAAAATCCGAACCTAATTTTTAAAGAATGATTTCGCTTAATTCCATTAAATAATTCTTTATTAAAACCATAATCCAAGTATATTATTTTATCTTCTGGAATTCCGTATTCAATATATTTTTTCTGAAGAAATTTAGAAGGCGAGATAAAAAGATCAACATGTTCATTAACAGTCTTAAGGGTTTTTAACCAATTACTTATCTCTTCTTTAGCATGAGAATACGAAGTAAAATATTTTCTATTACAATCCGAACATTTCTCAATACCAGGTCCTAAACATAAGCTTAGATCATCTCGTATTAGTTGCCCTCTTATACACATCATCCAGTAATCGTGTAATGTAAAAACAATAGGAATTTCATATTTTTTAATAATCTCAATGATGAAAATCGTTAAATGGCTTAGATGACCTATGTGAACTATATCAGGTTTAATTCTAACTAAATATTTTTCAAATATTTTTGCCATTTTATTATCTTTATATTTACTACGAAATGTGTAATCTCGGGTAGGTTTATTTACTCGAATTACTGTGATGTCGTTTTCATTTGATTCATTAATTGAATATGGCTCTTGAAAATCATTTTCAACCCGAGTGAAGATTGTAATGTTAAAAAACTTAGATAATTCATTAGCTAAGTTAAAAGTATAGACTTCAGATCCTGCCATATAATAAGGAGGATAACCATGAATAATTTTTAATATGTTTAAATTCTTACTTTTTCTCATTTTATTTTCGGCTTTTCAATTTTTTAAATAAAAAAAAAATTTTTAGGATTAGAAGGATTTTTTCCTTCAGTTTTGTGGATTTATTCTTCTTCTGAATCGTCTTTACATTCCGAATGATTTGGATTCAGTTGGTTAGAATGATTATCCATAGACGCTTGATACGCTGAATTGTTTGGATTCATGCTATTTGATCTATCATCATTTGATTTACCCATAACTATTTCACCCCCTTATTATTAATTTTGAATTTGAGATAGAACTTATCAAAATTCACTTTACCAAGTAAATTTACTGGAGGAAGTGAAGAGTTCAAAGTAAAAAAATTATAGAAAGACCAAAATAGCAGAGAAACCCCTAAGATGTGTTTTATTTCTTTGAGTTTCAATTAATTTTTTCTCCTCCGAGCAATTTCAACCAAGAGTTCTTGGTTCGGAATCAGGAAAATAGTTCCGTAAGGAAAAGCTCCTTTTAATATATAATAAATATCACTCTAAATATTTAAATAAAATTGCTTTTTCAGAAAATAAAAATTAGATAGAAAATTAATCAGATATATTTAGATATATAGTTTAGTAAAACTAGTTTATATACTTCCAGGAGTGAATAGAATGGATGTTTCAAAATTAAAAGAATTTTTTATTCTCGAAAATACTGATGATTTATTCAACCAAGCGATAACACCTAAATCATGTGGTGGTGGGGAAGAATTCAAGCTTTTAGCTCTTTTAGGTGACCGTGTTTTAAATTTGGAGCTCTTTGAGATTTTATCAAGCGAGGGGATTAAAGATTCCGGTACTATAACAATAAGGATCAACAATTACTTCCATAATGAGGATATTTTAACTGAGGTTGGTAGGATTCTACACATTGAAAAGTTTATGAAACCAATGGACTTTAACCATAAAATAACCAAAGATGAGCTAAAGGAGAGTGTTGAGGCATTAATTGGTGCTAATTTCAAAGCTCATGGTTATGGAATACATAAAGAAGTTATTAAGAAGCTTTATAAAATCATACAAGAAATTGAAAAAAATCTTCAAAAACAAAAACAAAACCAGCTATTCTATGAAAATCCCAAGGGAAAATTATTAGAATTATTTCAAGAACGTGGACTCATTTTACCTCTTTTTGATACTAAACGAGTTGGAGGAACTGATAATTTACCTGAGTTTAAATGCAAATTAAGTGGTAATTTTAACAAAAAAGAAATTGTGATCGAAGGTGATTCTTCAAATAATAAAAAAGAAGCGGAGAAAGATGCAGCTGTTAAATTTTTAATGGAACTCGAAGGATATTCAGAATTTAAAAGCGTATCAAAAGATAAAGAAATAATTATTCAACCAAACCCAAAACCATCAATAGACCAAAAGGAGATTATTTTTTCAAAACGAGTAGAGGATTTCAGACCAGATCAAATAAACTTAAGTTCTGGTACTGAAACCTTACATGAGTGGGCTAAACGGAAATCAGTTAAAAAACCATTTTCCATGCTAACTTTATTAGCATATAGGGAAGAAAAAGTTACTGGTTCTAGTTGGAACACATCACTACCTTATGGAAAACTAATTCTCTCAAAAACAACACTTGATGGAAAAGATTATTTTGAAGTTGGTTTTGCCGAAAGTTTTACTAAAGCAAAAAAGGAGGCAGCAAGGAAATTAATTAAAAACTCAGATTTATTTGAATGGTTAAAAAACAACTATGGAAATAAACCTACTTAAAATCTCAAGATTCTCCACTAAGAAAAACAACAATGAACACCATTCTTTAATTAGGGTTAATAAAATAATCGATTAATTTTTTTGTCTATATCAAACAATTTTCCATTCCAAATAGCAAAATATTCTTTATTCTCATTTTTTCCAACAATTATTCCGTTTAGATAATCTATTAAATTTTCAGTGTATTTAAAATCACCGGTTAGATATTTTATAAGGGGTATAACTAAAATATCATGAGTATTATAAATTCCAAAAGATTTAATGTGCTCCAAATCATTAGATATTTCTTGAAATAACATTTGAAGCCCATTTTTTAAGTCTCTCATTCCAGGTAATATTTGATTCTTAAGTTGTCTTTCTATAACTTCTTTTACTCCCAAACTAAGGAAATTTCCTATAGCCTTTTGAGCATCTATTACAAACACTCCAGGATCACCCAGAATTTTAGATTTTTCAATTTTATCGATTGTTTTAAAAATATTATTTAAAATTGCATTGGTGGTTTGAACACATCGTTCAATGGGGCTCGTTTTTACTAAGTTAATATTATTAAAAAAACATAGAAGTTTCTTTCCAAACTGCTCTGAATCACTGATTCCTTTTTTTGTGAGTAGAGCAGAAATATCATCGTTCATAATTTTCTCTGCATGTCTAAGAATTAAAATAAAATTACTCTGATTCATTAATACATTATGAAATTTATCGATATCATATATTATCATTTTTATTCACATGATTTATCTACTTGAGAACTCTTTTTAAAGTAAAGTCAGTTAAATGCAAGGATCTATCCTTCTTGGATTAAAAATTAAAGGATTAGACTGCAAACATCACTCACAACAAAATAAACATATAGGACTTATCATTTCACGATTCAATCTCTATTTATAAAATCTTGAAATAACTCTTTATTAAAAAAATAGGTGCTATTTTTCCTTTCTATTAAATCCTTCACAGAATTTCTTCTCAGATATCCTGCTACCTGATAAGCGGTTAATTCATAACGTTCCAATTCTTTACTTGTTGCAATTTCTTTGCTAGTATGACCTTTATCTTGAGAGTAAATATAAATCAAAACATCTATTACATTTTCTGAATCAGAGGGATGATAGAGAAATGATTGTCTAAGGTATTTTTCTAAATCTTCACTTAACTCCTTATACGAATAAATTTGGTCTTGATCCAATCTTTTGATATATTCTGTAAATCTACTACCACAAAAATTATTTTTTTCCTCTACATAGACTATACAAATCCAATTATTAGGATTATCAGATCTTGATTGTCTCTTTAAATCATCGATTCTATGTTCATGGTTAGAATCACACAAAATTTCGACTTTTTCATCAAAAACTTTATTTATACTAAACTTTTTTGCACGACAGAGATCATCGTATTTTCCCGGCCACTTATTGTTTAATAAAAAACCTTGGTTGATTCTATAAACATATAACTTTAAAGGTTCATGAGAATCTTTTGAACTTCTAGTAAACATAAAATTTATTAAAGAATGTCCTTCTATGTCCCTTAATTGCAGTTTTGAATCATTTGAAATATTAACTAATGCCACATGAAAAATTCCTTTTGTTTCTTGATTTTTTGAAGGGATATTAATTTTTTTTAGAAATTTCTTTATCAATTGCCATATATCATAACTCTCCATATTAAAAAGCATTTCTTTTTCTAAATCACTTTTAAGAGATCTTTCACATTCTTCAAAATATTTTGAAGCAGAATTAAAAATATCAACTTCAGTAATTAATTTAAAATCATCTTCTTGGTTATATTCATCAGAAATTTTGTAGAAAATATACCCCATATTTCGGACAGAACCAAAAACACATTGGAATAAATTTTTGAAGAATTGATTCTCTGATTGTATTTCAAATAAATCTTCAAATTTTATTTCTTTAATTTTTTGTTTTGAAAAAATCGAAGAATTATAATAATCAAATTTTTTTTTTAATATTTTTTTTAAAACTTTTGCACCCTTTTCTATCAACCTCTTATAGCTGATTTCTGTTCTCTCTCTCTTGTCTTCAATATAATAGAGTAAATCAATATTTTTTATCTCAGCCTTAACATCTCTAAAAATATTTGATGTAAGAAAATTATCTTCTGGGTAGACAGCAATTTTAAAAATGACCCCTTTTTCCGTAAGTGGTATTAATAAATGTTCAACAAATATTTTTTGAATTTGTGAAGTGAACTTTCTTCTGCTTGGTACAATATCAGAAAATTCATCTATAAAAAGAAAAATCTTTATACTAAAATTCGTCTTTATTTCTTCGACTAACGCAATAAAATCTCTTGACAATTCTTTTATCGAAAATGAAAGATCATCATCATTTGAGTGAATTGATCTTTTTATTTTCTCATATATTTCGTTGACTTCTTTATTTATTTTTCGGTTAATTTCTTCTAAAATTTTCTTATATTCTTTCTGATCACAATTCTTTCTTTCTCTAATAAAAATCTCTTCAAGTGAATTTACGTTTATTTCAATATAAGATATTTCTTTAAGTCTTTTTTTAATTTCGTTTATTTTATCATCTATTTTATCAATTAAAGTTGCTTTCTTTGTTTTTAAGAATTGGCTGATTATACTTATTCTGTTTAATAGTTCTCCTCTTAAAATTAAAAAGAATTTTAAATAAAAAGCAAAAATTAAATGGTTTTTCTCCACACCTGGAACAGATTTAAAAATTTCCTTAAGATCTAAATAAATACTGATTATTTCTTCATCCATTTCTAATTTTTTATGAGCGTAAATAAAATAAAAAGATTTTCCAGTACCTCTTCTTCCTTGAAAGAAGTATGATTTATCTTCTAACAACCAATTTAAAACATCATCATTATTTTCGATAAAGTTTTCTGAAAAAAATGGTACAAAAGTGTTAAGAACAACTTCTGTAAGTTGTTTTTTGATAGGTGTTCTTAAATCTTCAGAAAGTTTTTCTAAAAAAATCCACTTTTCTTTATTAGAAGGTATAATTGATGTCGGAATTGAATTATCCAATTTCCTCACTCCTTAACTATAATCCTTTAATATCTCTTTGAATTGATTTTTTATTGATTTTAAATCTTCATCTTTAAGCTTTTTAATAGGTTGATATAACATTTCTAACATTTTTGATAAAAAAATATTAAGTAACTTTAGCTTTTTTGTTTTTAGATTAAAACTTATCAATGCTAAATACCTTAAAATTGAATTAAATGATTTGTTGTTTAATAATTCCTTATTTTCAGTTTGCAGAATTTTTAGATAATTTGTTATCGAATCAAATAGTTTAACATATTTCTCTTTAATTCTTAACCTATTTGAATTTCTAAACTCAAAAATAAGAATAATTACTGAAACAATCGTAATAATTCCAACTATCAAATTAAAAATATTAAAACAAAGTTCGATAAGCTCCATCTTAAAATATTCTTTGAGTAATTTAGTAACTTCTAGTAATTAATATTTTTAACCATATTATTTAAATCCAGTTATATATAAGAAAAAAGGAATAAAATTATGCATCTTATGTCTATTCAATTTAATAAGTTTTCAGAGAAATTTGGGGAATTATGCCGGTTATTCATTACTGAGGAATTTAACAGTGTATGGGGTAAGGAAAAACCTATAATTTTCATGGTAACAGCAATCCCATGAAGAATTTTATTGAGTTTTTAAACGAATAACGCCAAGATAACTAAATGATTCGTACCCAAATCAAGTTATAATTTTCGCTGATTTAAATTTAATTTCTGAACTTATATTTCAATATAATAAGAGTAAATTAATCCCTCTCTCGATTCTTAAGGAAATTGCAGAAAGAACAAAAGGTTTAGTTGTCGCAGATCTTAAGATGTTAGTAAAGGAGGCAGCACTTATACTAATAAGGGAAGTAGCACCGCTATTAGATGATAATAAAGTGGTTCCACAAGAAATATTAAACACGCTTCAAATTAAGATAAAAAATTTCCTTCTGCTTTAGAAAACGTTAAACCTTCTACTACATTAATTTAGTTTAATATAAATGGAATAGATTAATAAGAGGAAATAACTACATTTTTTTGCCAACTGCCAATCAAGGATAATTATATTATGAAGTTATACCATGGATCTGATAAAGAACTTTCAATCCTCCGGTCCTCTTCATACGTTTCTAAAAGTATTAAAGAAGCTGAAAAGTTTGGATATCGAAGGGCAGTAATGAGTAAAGCACCCTACATTTATATTTATGAATTAGATATAGATGCTCAATTTATCCAATCTGACCCCAATAGAAATAGAGCTTTTATTATAACTCAAGAAGTAGAATTAACTCAAGTAAAAATGTTGTTTACTTATTCGGTCAGCAGTAAGCTTAAAAAATTCAACCCATAAGTCAGAAATATTTAGAAGTTATTTAATGCATAAATACAATTTACTACTCTTTTTTTTGAAGAAATTCCTCGGATCGCTCATGAATATATTCGAAATCCTCGCACGCAT
>SDBU01005001.1_pt1 | contig 16039 bp, 32 predicted proteins | sample 2277071 | NCBI WGS metagenome assembly SDBU01 (sample SAMN10397929, study PRJNA504765) | marine sediment metagenome | isolation source: marine sediment core GS08_GC12, 126 cmbsf | place: Arctic Ocean: Gakkel Ridge, Loki's castle | collected 2008
ATAATAACAATAGAAGGGGGGAGTGTTTCGGTTATTCGGGTAAATTCCACTACAGTTTTTCAAACTAATGCGCCATTAATCCCTATAGTAACAAAACCCGTTAATGGTTCGACTGTTTCTGGCATAACTGATTATAATTGTAACGCGATTGACCCTAACGGAGATACGCTTCAATACGACGTAAATATTATTACAAGGGACACAAATACCCTGGCTTTAAATCTTGAATCTACAGGCGACGGAAACGGAAATTTTAATTCAACTAGCTTAGCAAATGGAGTTTATTCTATTGATTGTACCGCGACGGAAGTAAGCGCAGATGCTTTCAGGTCTACTTTTGATAACCGCGATTATAATTTTACAATAAATAACCCTCCGATAATTCCGACAATAAGCGCTTTATGTGAAATTGATACAACCGCAGGGGCTTTAAACAAAATATTTTTACAGGAAGGTTTACATAGAAAGCCTTACACTTTTATCGCAACTATTGAGGATTCTAACGGGACATCACAAAATTTAAATCCGACAATATCGTTTAGAAATTCAGACCTTGAAATAACGATTTTTCAAAATAAAAACATGGCAGAAATATTCACGGGAGAATATACCTTTACTAAAGAAATGAGCCTAGAAGACGGTATTTACAGTTATTTTATAAACGTAGATTTCAATTGCTTTAAGACATTCTTCCTAGAAATTGAAGGAGAACCTAAAATAGTGAGTTCTAACGTAGAATCGCCGCCAACACAAATAATAAATAGTAGTTTTGACTTTAATTTCTTCCTATTGCTTGGCATAACGATTGTTATAGCTATAGGAATTGCAGGGGTGTTATTCGTTAAATCAATAAGAACGCGCATACTAAATATATTGAGGGGTCAATCTTGAAAAATAAATTAATTTTTCTAGCTTTTTTAGTGCTATTTGCGTCGTTTACCCTAGCCCATACAGTCGGAAGTGAGGTAAATAGCAACGTAATTATTGACGAAAATAATTTCGCTTACACTCACATAGTAGAAACAAACGAAAGATTTTATTTAAAAATAAGAATAATAGATGTAAATAATAACGCTTTAACAGGAACGCATTTACACTTTTTAGTTGAAGACAATAGAGGCGCAATAATAAAAGATTATACTGAAGAAATTATAAGCGGTAACATAATAAAACGCCTTATTTCAGATCAAAACGGATTTATAAATTTTTCTTTCTTTGCAAAAGCATGCGACGCAATACAACAAGACTTTTGTTATAGGCCCGATCAAAACTATACTTTTAGAATAACACAAAATAATTTAGACAGACAAGAACAATTCGGCATGAAAATACAAAATATAAATAATGATTTTATAGGGAATGGTATGCGCTGGATCGTAATAAACATAGAAACAGTTTTCATACTAGGATTTATTTTATTGGTCCTGGTATTAGTTGCATTAGCAATTATAGCAATATTTTTTAGGAGAGGTAAATAATGGCCCAGAATATAGCAACAAATCCAGATTTTAACGAATTTGACAGCGAAGACTACGCAGACCTCGCTTTAGCAGGCGTAGGCGAAGCTGGAAGAACTACGGCAGGGAGTTTCGACTTCTTTTTCGCAGTAATCCTAATTTCGGTAGTTTTATTATTGATAATAAGCTTAATAGTGTGGGGTTTTTTAAGAAAAAATAAATAGTTTATGCTTACTTGCGAAGTATGACTTAAGAGGGGGTGAAAGGAAAAATGGGAGGAGAATTTGACCTGGGAGATAAAAATTTTACAGACTTTAACAAGTTTGGCCAGGAAGACGCAGAGGATATTACTTTCTTGATTCTGGGCGAAGCTGGGTTAGCTGTCGCTGGATTCGTGGCTTTAATTGTCCTTGTAGTAATAGGAGTTTTCTTTAGGAAACAAATAGGGGAAATTCTAAACAAATAAAATTGCACTTACACTTATTTCGCGGTAAGTAGCTATCACAACGGGGGTGAAAGGAAAAATGGGAGTTGAATACAATATTTTGAACGACGATGACTTCAACAAATTCGACCAAGAAGACGCTGAAGACATCTCGTTTTTAATCTTAGGAGAAGGTGGCCTAGCTGTCGCTGGATTCGTAGGATTAATCGTTCTTGTAGTGATCTTTGCTTTTTTCAGAGTACAAATAAAGAAAATAGTTAAAGGATGAAAGCAAAAAAAATAACAAGAATGTAAAAGGGTTTGCGTTAATCAATTAGCATTTTAGAAATGCTTTAAATTGATTGACAGCGAAAATAAAAACAATGGTTTTGCCTTCGACCCTTTTGGGAAAAACTATAAAATAAAATATAATCTAAAGGAAATGAAAAAATGGAAACAAAAATAAAAATTACATTTCTCGCAATATTTCTATTGCTCTTATCCAGCTTTAGCTTTGCTTCTATCGCTGTTGCTAATGGTTCATTTGAAACTGGGGATTTTACAAATTGGACAGTAGCACAAGATGTAAACGCATTAAATCCACTTGACCAATTGTTTGTTTCAGCAGATGCTAATGTATTTGTAGGATCAAACGCTACTTACGATTTAAATTCTTTTGAGGGGGGTTTTGAAGTTGCAGGGATTGAATTAGGCGGATGTGCTGGCGCATTTAAAATGGCATTTAGATTTGGTTCAAGCAATGGTGTTACATTAGAAGCTGATGAACGTGAAATACTTACTCAAGGCGATCCGCAAGTTCCAATATATCATGTAACTTATCCCACTCAAATTTGCGAACCTTCCCCAACCGCAGGGAATTTAGCAATAACATTACTTACTAGGCAACCCCCTACTAGCCTTTTTGGAGGAACAAGAATAACTCATACAAGCCAACAAGTTGAAGTTGGTGATGTAATTTGTGTTAATACCCAAGCGGGACATTCTGTATCTGGAACGTGTGAGGCGGCAGTTACTTTTGATAATGTTGTATTGGTTGGACATACTTTAGATGTTACTTTGCCAGTTGAACCCGTCCCTTCAAATACTTCTTTTGAAATAAGGGCAACGGTAACAGATGTAAATGGTTCAGCTATTTCAGTTGCAGATGTTAATTTACTTTTCGGCGGCGACGAAAACGTAATGAGTTTTAGTAACGGGGCCTATAGAATAACTTTTAATAATGGCCTTCCAGATGGCGACCACGCAATGCAAGTAAAATCTACATTTGAAAGCGTAGAAAAAACTTTCGATTTTAATTTAACGGTTAGAACTCAAGAATTTCAATATTTAACAATTACCCCGATAGAAAATATAAACCGCTTTGAATTTAATAGCGTTGATTTATTCCCTAATGCATTTACAGAACAAATGATTTGGCGCGTAGATTCAAATAGTTCAAGTACAGAAACACCGACTTTTAAAATATTTAATCCTACTTTAGACGGCAGACAATATTTTATATTTACCTCTAGCGATGGAATAGATTTTGCTTTTGATGACACTTTGACTTTTGGTTCAACGAATACGAACCCTATACAGAAAATATGGAAAGAAAACAGGGGGCCAGTAGGACAATATGAATATTCTTTTGAAGACACATTATTAGCAGGGGAAACTAAATTCTATAAATTAACTTACAGGATGCCGCACAAACATTATTTTACAATAGGAAATAATCCTGATTGGTTTGAAACATTAAGGCCTAACTTTGTTGAAGATATTAATAGGTTAAATCATGATGAATTTAATATTTCTGTTTTTAGTAATATTCGGTCAATATTAATAGAACACGTCCCCGATGTTTTTCAGGATGAAACGGCGGCTTTTGAATTCCAATTTACAGCCTGGAGTGATGTAAACGGCACTTCAATAATAGCGGGAACTACTGTAAACGAAGCAGATACAACGGAAACAGTAGAACTTACAGGCACACCGCAAAGATTTAGTTTTACTATAGATGCTTCAAGCAATTTCGATACACAATTACTTTTAAAAACAAATAATTCGACATCTGCTAAAGTTTTTATAACGGATTATGCGGTAATTGCCAGGGGATTTTTCACTAAAAGACTAGAAGTTTTAAAAGCAAATGGCGACACATTGGATTCATTTTTACTTAATAATTTATCAAGACAATTTTTACAGGAAGGAACCCCTTTTAGAATTAGTGCCGAGGCTTATGATAGGGAAGGAGTTTTAGAAACACTTGCAATTCAATCCTTTTTAGATGGCAACGCCGCAGATAATAAATTAACTGATCGAACCGCCCAAGTATATAACGTCAACTTTCCAGAGGATAAAAAACCAGAAACTAGAATCCCTTTAGATGAATTATTTGATGGATTAATTGATATAAGCGGAAATGCTACAACGCCAGACCCGCCAAGAGATGTAATTATAAGAGTAGAATTAACAGATATAAACGGCGTAATTGTAGCTGTTCAATCAGAAACTTTAAAATTTTTACAATACCCTTATTTCCCTGACGATCTAACAATTAATTTTTTTCCAACAGAAAAGAGAAGGGGGAAGCATCCGAAAGGTATTTTAGAATTAACATTAAAAAGACCTGAAACTTTAGAAGCAGTAGACATAAGAATATTTGATGTAAACACTACAGTAACAAGCCCTGATTTTCAAGAAATATTATACAAAGATATAGATTTTACTTGCATAGGCCAGGACTGTTCTTTCCAAGTAGAAATAGATAAATTCTTATTTGAAGACATAAACTTAAACACGATAACAATTTTAGCCAGACTGACAACCGAGGCGTTAGATGTTAATAACAGATTAATTAGAACAGATAGAAGAATATTTATTTCGGCAATTACTTTTGAAATAGCTAAAATTCATCAAATTGTAGAAAGGGATGACGATACATATAGAAATGACGAGGAAATACCGTTAGTTTTAATTTTAAGAGATGACGAGGTAACAGATACAAGTGATAAATTAGATATTTTTATGACCCTAAGAAATTGCGATAGTAATTCAGGCTCTCCAAATTGTGTGCAACAAACTATACAATATAAACCGACGGCACATATTTATGACAATGCAATAGGAGTAAATTATTATTTCTTTAGGCACTTTTTCGTACTTGATGACGGAAGTTTATTACCAGATGGTAATTTTATTTCATTCCGCGCAACAGTCCAGGACCAATTAGGAATAAGAAGCACTATTACGCCAGTCTTAGCTTCAAAATGTAAAAATAAAGATTTTGTAGCAGAATTTTTGGATAATCCAATAGCCGCAGTAGGGTCTTTTATATATGATAATCTTTCTATAGGAATCGTTATACCTTGTAATACGGTACAGGAAAAAGTAGTTACTACTACAGAAAATACAGGCCAGGAAGAATTCTTATTAATAGACGAGGACCATGCAACGTCATCACCAACACAGGAAGGCTTTGTGTGCATTAGCCCCGATTCAAATAATATTTTAAGTGAACCATTCAAACAAGACTTTATTTGCGCTATTGTTTATACTGTAGGAGAAAAACCAATAGATAATTTTAGAATGAGAATAACCAATCAATTTTCAGATGTAAGGAAAGAAGGCCCAACACAAACCTTTTTAGAATTTAATTTCCCTTTCGAAGTAATAGCATATAACGATATTTTCCTATTACAAAATGAATTAAAATTAAACCAAAATACGACAGTCGACACACTAGGAGAATTTATTTATGAAGGATTTAGAAATATAGTAAAAACCAACTTCCAAATATTTGGATTAGAAGACTTTGTAAAATTCAACTTACAGCAAAGTACAACAACTAACTTAGGCGGCGATCTAAATTTTAACTTGGCCTTTTCACCGCAAAATGTTACAGGAATCTATTTCATAAGAATAAAGGGTTTACCAGTTTTAAATATGCAGGATTTTAGATTTGATCCTAGATTAGAGGACGATTTTGTAAATATCCCTGAAAGCCAATTTTTAGAAGTTCTTACTGAAAGAAATGTCCCATTTAACAAGCAAGTAACAAGATCGGAAATATTTACTACAAGCTTTAATTCACCATTACCTTTTGAATCTGAAGGAGTACTTTTAATAAATGAAGCGCCAACTGAACAACAAATTAACAGACAAAATTTAGCAAATGTGGGGCAAAATAAATTTCCGATTGTGCCTTCAGTTTTAAGATTTAACCTTCAAAATACAATGTTTTTCAATAACTTTTCTGAACAACAAGTATTAACAGGAAACATTACAGTTATTGCAATAATAAAAGATACATTCAACAATCCAGCAGGGTTTTTAGGTTTTGCTTTAAAATTCGGGGAAGAATTTATAAAAGACCCCGTAAATGTTGGTACTGATTTCTTATTTACAAATATAATATTAATAATGATTATCTTAGGGTTATTAACATCAATCGGTTTAGTTGTAGTTTTATTTACGAGGAAGTGATTAAATGGGCCTGGCAGATGACTTTATCCAATTACCGACAGGATTTAAATACGGAATAGTTTTCGCAATACTTTTAGGCGCAGGCGCTTTATCTATTCCATTAATCGGGATTACAATAGGCACTATTTTATTTACCCCGATATTTTTAATGTTTGATTTCTTCAACATAATAATATCATTTGAATTATTCGTTATTCTTTTTGGTATAATTCTTATTATCATTTTCCAAATATGGCTTTTGGCAATTCTTCTAGTAAAGAAATAAGTTTAAATACTAGCAGGAACTTTAATTATTGGGCGACTTGAAGCCCAAAAAACAAGGGATAAATAACATGGGATTTATACAGCAATTATTTGAACATCTAGGGCCATTAGCAATTTTTGTATTGATTTTTCCCTTAATTCTTATTTTATCAATATTAAGAATGGTCGGCCCACTTTGGCCTATCGCCCTAGCTTTTATTGTGGTTGTTGGGCTTGGAATAGTGGTAGTTATGGCTTTGAAAAAAAATTCTGGAAAAATAGGAAGGGGGCCTTTGGGAAATGTACCTTAAATTATTAACATTTTTATTTCTGCTAGTAATTACAATTAATGTTTTTTCTGCTACAATCACAACACTCGAAGACGATACTTTAGATAATGCTACAGCTTCATGCGCTTTATTGAGGGGAGAAATAACAAGAGAACTTAAAGATTTTGAAGAAAATATTTTAGAAAAAGTAGATACGAAATTAACAGAACAAAATAAAGTTTTAGAGGAATCTACGAACCCTTTAAGACAATCTTTTCCAACAATTTTATTTTTAGCAGTTATTATAGTCATTTGGGGTATACTAAAAGCTAAAGGGAAGGTCTAAAAATGGTTGAGGATTTAAGCGCGGCGGCACAGGGGGCAATACCCTTTTTACCAAATCTTTCGTTGGTATCATGGGCTATAATAGGATTCTTTTTCTTAATTATAGTAGCGGGAATAATTTTAATAATTTGGGCGATATGGAATTTAATTCTTAAACCACAAAATCAAGACTATTATAAAGATACTTATACCGAATTTATTGCGCTTTGTAAAAATAATTGTCTTCCAGGAATAAAAGGTAAAAAATTCAGAACTTCCCCCGACGTGATGCATGAAGGAGTGGAAAAAGGAACAATGAGCGGCTATAATTTAGTTGAATTTAATAAAAAACATTATGATATGATCGTATACAACCCTAATCCTTTCAAAATTTTAAGTCCAGCTTCCTGGTTTTCACCTGATCGAATCGCGGCCATGAACGCGGAATATTTGACCGAACCAACAGGAAAAAAGATAAAGAAAAAAATAAAAGTTATCGAAAAGGAAAAAGAAATAGAAAAAGAAATAGAAGTAGATCAAATGAAAGTAGTTAGGGATAGGCATAACAGGCCAACTTACAAACACCATTCGCCTTTATTGGGCGACGTAGTATGGTATACTATCGGATCGGAAAGAGTAGGTTTTTTCGAATATGCAGTAAGTGATATAGACCTAACTCCTATGGATGTCAGAAAAGAATTAACTGATAAAGTTAATATAGTTGCAAATGTCGGAATCCTAAAAGAATTAGGCGAAATAGTCGGCGATGCATTACACAGCAATCCAAACATAAGGGGAAGGCAAAAGTTAGGCGATGAAATACCATTAGGCAAAAGGTGATTAAATGAAATGGGAACCTGATTTAATCGACCTGGAACTAGCAGAAATAAAATTTAAGCCAAAAAAAGGAGAAATAAAAAAAGAATTTCAAGAAAATTTCTTCAAGAAAAATGAAGGCAAATTAATAATTCTCCTAGCAATTCTTTTAGTAGTGATAATTATAGCTACAATGAACTTTGGCGGATGGGATTTACTAAAGCAGTTGGTCGATAGTGTATAAAAAATTGATGAATGAAGTTAAGCATTGTAAAGAATGTAAACAGAGGACATCTAGCCAACAAACACTAATGGCGGATGACAAGCTTTTAAGATATAATGAAAAAACAGGGATTTGGACGGTACAAAAATTCGTGAAGTGAAACTATGGCAATAAGAAAAGGAGAAATATTAATACACGCAATAATGGCCCTTGATCCAAATGAAGCAGAAAAGGCCGTCGGATGGGGAAAAATACTTTGTAATCTCAATGATGTAAATGAGCCTAAAGTATTAGAAAAACTTAACGCGCTAGAAGAAAATTGTTATAAGGGAATAAGCCTTTCAGAATGTAAAGAAATTTTCGATACTTATATTTTTGAAGGTTTAAATAAAAAAGTATACCATGAAACAACAAACCAACATTTTAGAATAATTGATTTAAGAACAGCAATTAAAAAAATTTACTTTAAAGTAACAGATTTTATTATGAATATAGATTATGATTTAGAATATAATATCGGCCTAACAGGGGACGAAAAGAAATATAACGAATACGACGATGGGAAATATGGATAGAGGAATAAATTTAGGGCAATTTTTAATATTCGTAGGATTGATAGCGATAGCCCTGGCCTTATTTTTTGTTGGCATAATGATTGCAAGTAAAGCAGACGATTTAATCCTAGCAGGGAATACTATAGCACAGGCGGCAATATGACTGATCCAAAAGACTATAAATTCACAGATTCGCCTTTAAAAAATTACATCCATAAGCAAATGATGAATAATAGAGATGACCTTGAATTAGGCGAAGTTACATTAAAAAAGTATAATTTGACAAAAATATTTTTAGACGATATAAAATTTAGAATGTTGAAAAAAAAGAATTATGTTATAAGTTTTCACGGCGACACAGGAATAGGTAAAAGTACAATCGCACAATTTGTAGGAAATTATACCCATCAATTCATTATGTCTAAATTATGCAAAGAACGTGTTGAAGAAATAGAGGATAAATTCGGAAGAAAACCAGTATTTGATGTTACAAATGTTATTTTTGATACTTCAGAATTTATTAATAGGTTAAAAGAATCCGTGCCAATGGAAACATTCATTTACGATGAAAACAGCGAAAAGCCAGTAGGAACAGGAAGCATGAGAGAAAAATACGATAAAGAAAGAATAGTAAAAAGGGTTAGGTCTTTCCAACAAAATTTTATTTTCTGCGATCCATTAATAGATGAAAGCAAATTATCTGGAATGTACCTTTATAGATTTGGGGCGTTTGACATAGAATACCAATATAAATTAAACAGAACAATACTCGAAGCTAAAAATTATTTAGGCCAATGGAGTACCTTCGGGCATATTATTACAAAACAATTTGAATTACCAGGATATCAAAAAAAGAAAGACGACCAAATACTAGCGATAGAAAAATTCGAATTCGGCGGCGGCAAAATAAAATTATGGGAAGAAACCGCAAATAAAATGTTAGAAAAAGGAATAGGGGAATTTATGCGACAAGATTGGCCCTATATGGTTGAAGAATGGACCAACCAAAATTATACAAAAGACGAAGTAAAAGCAATAATAAGAAAAATAGGTTTTAAACTAGCTAGAAAGAAACCTGAAAAGAAGGTTAAGAAGGTTAAACAATGAAGAATAAAAAAATAACATTAGTTTGCAGAATTAGAAAGTATGACAACGAAGAAAATGTTAGCAGGGGTATGACTTGCCATGATAAAAATAGCAGAAAATATATTACCCGCTATAAAAATACAATTACTTTCTCCGAGTTAATTGGCGAATTTGAAAATGACGATTTAGTCGAAATAATAATGAAGAAGGTCGGCAAAGTATGAAATTCCCACAATTCACATCTGCTAAAAAACATCGGAAAAGAACTATTAAAAAAATTATCAAGCACATAGAAGAAAAAATAAAGGGAACGAAAAACGAACAAATCAGAAATGAATTAAATGATTTAATAAAAGAAATTCCTAATATATTTAAAAAAAGAAAATCTGAAGGCTAGGTGAAACATTGGCGTTTGAAGACATAATAGTAATAGTTATACCATTTATAGGAATAGGCGTAATGCTATATTTTCTCTATAGAACTAAATTTATTCAAAGTTTTGTATTATTTCAGAAAACAAATAAAGAAGAACTTGAAAAATCAAATTTCAAAGAATACTTTAAATTGATGTTGCCATTTGTAAAGCCTTTTATTGACAAATATATAGACTTCTTTATAGGCCTTGCAGTCCGAGGTTTTATTTATTTCTGGATTTTTAACATAGTTTTATTTTTCTTAAAAGACGATCCTACAACCGCATGGGTCGCAATTGCCGCGATTGTTTCAGCAAGAATGGCTTTAATCGGACATGGGGGAAAAACAACTGTATTAAGCCCTGAAGAAGCAAAAAGAATTAGAGAAGGAAAAGCAACTATCCAGGAATTCGAAAAAGACGCATAAGAAACATTTTTATATTACTTTAAACCATATAAATACGATATTTATGGCAGGGCTAACACCAACACAAATTAGATTAAAAACTGGCGGCTTCAAAAATAAGCAAGGCAAAATAATCGGGGGCATGGTTTTACCGAAAGATGTTTCTAAAGATGTTAGGGCTGGAAATGTCGAAATTGTTTCAGTTAAAAACGGAATCGCGGTTAGGGCAACATCAAAGGGCCGCAAGGTTATTGCTCAAAGAATGAAACGAAAAGGATTTTTATAATGGTTTTATCTACTGGAAAAACTGTTTTTCGGCTTAATGTTGGAAAAGGGAAAGTCATAGCTTCAAAAGATTTTGGAAAACCAGGCGGCTTAACTGCTTCTTTAGAAAGAACTAAAACGGGAACCACTAGAGTTCACACATACATGGTAAGTAAAAAAGATTTTACTAGAAAAGGAAATCTTATATTTCCTAAAACGGCAAGGGGTCGCAACGAAGCTAAAACATTAAAGAGAGATAAAAAAGCTAAAATCTATATTGCTAGCACTCCAAGAAAAGGTTTTCTTTAATTTTGTATCAATTTCTTTAAATAGTACATTAATGGCTTATCTGTTAGACACCCCTAATTATTGGAAGGCCGTCTAACCCCTGCCTTCTTCTAATTGGATTTCAATTTTTACAGAGGAAATAAACATTTCCTTTCCGTTAGCATCAAATTTTAATGTCTTAGAATTTATCCTGGTATCAATTGGTTTTACGACAGTTTTAATTATTTCTAAAATATCGAATGTTTTTGAAATTGATTTGCCACGAGAAAGAAGAACTAAACTTTTTTCCCCGTTTTTAATGCGATTAATCGCATGCATAATATAATTTCCCATTGGCTTATTTCCGATCTTTATTTCAGTCGTCAAAGAATCCCCCCATAGATTTAAATATGTCTTTAGACTTTTTAATTATGCCATCTTTGAGGAAGGATTAAGGCAATAATCTTGCGGTCTGAATCCTTTGGGCCGTAGGGTTATAATTATCTCTAGGCTTGCGATCTGTCGGGTTAGCTAAACTAATATTAATAATTTTCGCATTAGGAGTAAAAACATAATCACCTATTAGAACCTTTTTACAACTAGGACAAAAATATCTAAAAATAGTTGAAATCTTTTCTTCTTTTACCCGTTCAACTTTATCGCATTTAACACAAACAAAAAAAACAATACCTTTATACTTTTCTTTGATATAGTCTTCTCTGTTTACCCTAACCAATCCATCACTTTTATAGTCCAAAACAACACCTATAATTCTTAATAATTTATTTTAAGGCCTCTGCTAATTCGTCTATAGATTTTGGGTTTAGTTTTACTATAGTTGTAGCGGGATAATATTTCCTTATTGGAAGTAATTTTTCAGCTTCCAATGAGCCGAGTATTATTTTTTGTTCTCTCCAACGTATAACAAAAACAACAACGCCTTTATGTTCTATTAATTCTTTTAATTGTCCTTTTCTACTGAATTCAAATTTACCGTGTATTCTTCTTTGGTTTCCTTTGTGAACTCCAAATTTATTAATTAATTGGGCGGATTTAATTTCAATATACTGGTCCGAAATCATAAAATCATAAAAACCGTCATCTGAATCATGTGTTTTATGAAAAATAGTAAGGCCTCTTTCTTCTAATTCTGATCTAATATAGTCTTCCATTTCTATTGATACTTGTTTGTTATTAGGCATTTTCCTCATTCCGTCTTTCTTTCCATTTTTTATGTGATTCAGGCCAGCATTTTTTACAAAAAGGCCCTATATTTTTATTTGTAAGACAACTAGAACAAGTCCATTCTTGGTTTTCATATTTTATTTTAGTAGTAGGAAATTTTCTTCCTGAAACTCTTTTAGGCGGTTTAACTTGCATTATTTCCCCTCTTTTATAAACGCATCTCTTTCTTTTTTAGAATTAAACAAGTAAATAATAATTTCCCCAAAAGCCTCATTGTACTCCATTACATTCCAAATATTTTTACCAGTATAATTCTTTATTCTAATTGCTTTTTTTAAAATAAATTCTCTAAAACTCATTTCTTTTTCACTTCCTTGTCGGATTGTTTTAGAAGCGACAGTTCTTTAATTTTCTCGTTTAGCTTATTTATCAAAACTTGGGCTTGTGTTAAATCTAACATAATCCAAGCATCAAACTCATGAACCCCATTTTTCATCATAGTTATACTCTCAATGAACAAATAACTTTTTCCATCTTCAAAGGCATGCTCCCCAGGTTTCATTAAACCAACTTTTAATGGCGCAGTATTACCTTCTGGAACATTAGCTTCCCACTTTCTAATTTTTGGACTATTTCCAGTTCCTATTTCCCACTTACTTTTTACTTTATATTTCATGTTTTCCCCCCGTTGTCGCTTTGGGGCTTGGATAAAAAACTGTTTTTGATTTCATCATACCAATCTCTAGGCATATCAACTCTTGGCTTCTTTCCAACAGGAAACTGGTAATAAAAATTTGAGTCAATCTCTTCAAATATTTCTTTTGCGGTTTCTTCCCGAACACGAGCCTCGACCATTTCAATAACTTCATGAGGAATATGGCGACTTGTTACAGTAGCCATAAAATCTTTTGAAACTAAATCTTTATTCTCCCATTTCTCTCGTCCTTCTTTTCGAGCCAGAGAAACAGCCTTTTCTTGTTCTTGGATCGCAAATTTAGCGAGAGCCTCCAAGTAGCAAATAAAAGAATTATCTTCTGCGTTACCTCGCATTATTATTTCATCATGCCAAAGAACTTTTCTAACACTTTTCCAAGTTTTATAATCTTTTTCGCTGCCAAACCATCTTTTTCTTGATGCTGCAAACCCATCCAACAATTTCAATTCTTCCGCTTTACTCATTCTTTATCTTTCTCCCTGGCTTTTCTTAATTCTTTTTGTCGCATTAACCAGTTATCGTCTGGAATTTTCATTAGGCCTTTTAAATTAGCCCCCGTCATTTTTCTTCCTCTCCCTTTCAGCTTTCATTCGTTTTATTAATTCCCTGGCTATTTCTGATTTTTCGGTTAAATCGTCTTCATTTAAAATAGAAATCGCAACATTTTGTAATAAAACCATTTTATTTTGTTTATTTACTTGTCTGAATATACTAGCTATAACAGTAGTAACAAGGGGCAACGCCTGAACATCTTTTTTCTGTGAAAGAATAGTTAATTTTTTAAGAAAGGATTGTAAATCATTCTTAAAAAAATTTGAAATATCCCTAGTCAGGTGTGATTGGCCTTCGATTAATTCAACCGCTTTTAATTCGTCTTTATATTCTTGTTCGGTTTGTTTCACTTCTTACCCCCCTCAAAAGCAGTATAATATTTATTCTCCTTGATGCCCTCGAAGTACTGCTCTTTCTATATCGGTTACGTCCCATTCAGCAAGAACACTAAACAAATTGTTTGAAATTCTTTTCAAAAGGAACGGGTCCCCTTTAGGCGGTATTGTTTCGTGCCAATCTTTTACTTCCCACAAAATAAAATAGTTCTCAAGTTTTGCGGTTGGCATTAAATTTGCAGGAATTATCGGAACGGTTGTTTTAATTTTTTGTCTTATTATATGATACCATTCAGGTTTCGGTTTTCCTTCCGCATCTTTTGCGTGTTCCCAATCTTCAAAAGTCCCGCTTGGCAAACTTATATGTTCTTTATTCCATTTAGCATTAGGCGCTTCCCCGTAAAAAGTCCCGCTTCCAATAGTTTCTTTTTCAAAAGTAGTTGTCCTAGAGTCTGCTCTACAAACAGCTATTTTAGGTTCGCCGTCTAAATTTACGCCTGTTTTTTTGAAGGCCTCAAAAATATCTATTACTTTTTGGCCTTTGCTTAAAGCATGATAAGCTTTTTTTATTTCTTCATATTGTTCAAGACTTTCATTTTCTCTTTCCTTTAAAACTTCTCTATATTTTTCATATTCTTGTTTGGCTTCTTCTTCCGCCATTTCAATTATACCTTTCATCTGATCCCCCCTAGATAAAAACTTTTTTTTCCTCGTCTGTAAAAACTAAGCCTGCTCGTTCTCCCGTGATTCTTAATAGGCAAAGTGTAACATTACAAGTAGAATTCCTACATTTTTGTTTATGTTGTTTGGCAATTGCTATTAAATTCATTTTTTCTGCTTCCCGATATAAATAACTCATTTCAAATGACCCCCCATACTTCCGCTAATCATATCTAAATCCCGTCCATTTTCTTTTTTTGTTTGTTACCATTTCTCGCCCCACTTTTAATTTAGGATTAGAAGGATATTTTTTCAATAATTTTTTAATTTTTTCTTTTTGATTTCCTCGCCCAATATAGCAATTATAACATTTATCGGCCCAGGAATTTTTTTCGTGAAAATCGCCTTTTAAATCTACGCCACATTTTACACATTCTTTCATTTTTCCCCAATCTCCTCTAAAACTAATTTATGTTCATCGGGAAATTCCTTGCAAAGCATAATGTATTTTGGTTTATTGAAAACCGTTTCTCCATATCCAGGTTTTAGAACTTGCCAGGCTTTCAAAACCTTTAAAGTTTGATAAAAAAGCGTATCTGATAATTTGAAGGTTATTTTAAATAAAGCATATAAATCTAGAGAAGAAAAAACTAGAAGGGTATTTTTTGGAGTATAGCTATCTTTTAAAGAAAGTTCAATAAGAACACAGGCGCGATATACTGTTTTATCTATTCGCATCCAAATCCCTAACCCCTTTTAAATTCACAACATATATGCTTTTTTTCAATTCTTCCGCAACACCATACGCTTTTAACTCCCTAACAAACCCATAAAAAGTAGACATGCCATTTTTACCCGTCTTTTCACGAAATAGCTTTAGTAAATCAGCGAAGGGAAAGGTTTTTTCGTCTTCGGTAAATTCTTCAAAAATATATTTAATTTCTCGCATGTGAAATATATAGGCATTTCATCTTTTTAAATGTTTCTTTGTATTCTCTCTACACGTTTTACATTTTACACTTTACACTTTTTTAAAGTTAGACGGAGAGGGGCCAGGTTGCCGATGCAATGGGAACATTTAAATACAATAGGCGTATTAATGATATTGCTAAAAAATCTTTTTCGAAAACAGAAAAAGGGATCAGAAGCGTAGGCTATAACTGGAAAGTAAACCTTGATTATGTGAAAAAGATTTTAAGGCCGTTCAAACTTGTGGTTTGTTAAAGAAAATGTTAATAATGGAATTCTTATTAACGAAATTCCGCGTTTTCTTTAATAAGCTGGAAAATTTGACCGACAACTGATTTTGTAGAGATTTTTTATAAAAAAAGAATAATACTACATAACTGAACTTACTTAAC
>SDBU01005002.1_pt1 | contig 16038 bp, 18 predicted proteins | sample 2277071 | NCBI WGS metagenome assembly SDBU01 (sample SAMN10397929, study PRJNA504765) | marine sediment metagenome | isolation source: marine sediment core GS08_GC12, 126 cmbsf | place: Arctic Ocean: Gakkel Ridge, Loki's castle | collected 2008
GCATGGCTAAAGTTTGAAAAACCTATGACTTTGTATCGTCACCGTTTCCTTCACGGGATCGGCCCAGGAAGGCGGGTCGATCGAGGTGGCGAAATAATGGTTGGCTCCTTGGGTAACATCTTCGGATTCCGCCGCCATCACCTCCGCCGCGATGGCGTAGGCTATCCGGTAAGTAGCGTTGTCCAGGCCGATGTCCCGCATGAGCGGGTATTGTGGGTTGCGCCGGTTCCACGCCGAGAACTGTTTCGACCGAAGGCACACCTCGGCGTAGGTATCCCGCCACCGCTTGTCCCGCACCCGATTCCTGATGACGTGAGCGACCGCCCTCATGCCAAGGCTGCCCTCCCCCCTCGCCTCTCCGAACAAGGTCCGGGCCACAATGTCGATGTCGTAGTGGTTGTAGGGAATCATTCGTCGAGCTTTCTAAGAATGCGGTCCAGCGCCTTGACGGTAGTTGAACGAAAATCCCGCTGTTCCCGCGTCAATGCCTCGATCTTCTCCTTCATAACCGCCGTCGCCTTGTCGATTTTCTGAACCTGCAACGGTGTCTGTTCGAGTTGGCCAATCCGCCGGTCGTGGTCGTTGACCCGTTCCTTTTGCTGTCCATAGGCTATGGCACCAGTGATAACAGCACCCAACAACGCCAACGCCGTCGCCACAGGAACCACGAGCCCGTTGAATTTCATATCGGCAGCCCCATCGGTTTGAGCAGCTTAGGCGCCACGTTCTCCAGGTTCTTACCCGACACCAGCACGCACGCCGAACCGTCAACACGAACGATAACCACGGTCCAGGTATCCGCGTCCGGTGTGGCGAACACCTCCAACAGCTGGCTCTCATCGATGAAGCCGCGCGAAATAACCCGTTCGCCGTACCTTTCTTTAAGGTGCTCGATCACGCTATCTCGTGGGGCGCAACCCGCCTCGAACCACTCCCGAACCACTAGAAGCTGCTGCGCCAGCGCCGGGGACGCGGCCATGAAAAAGACCATCAGAAATGCCAATGCGACAAGCCACCTCATCAGGTGAACCTGTTGACGTATCCCCCGATAAACACTTCGTCGGAAGCGGTGGCGAAAGCCCGGACAGTCAAACCGGAAGCGGTTGTTAATGGAAAGCCGTCGATGACCTTTTCCATTCCGGTCGCGAGAGTGCCGCTACCGAGGAAAAACGTCATGATGTCTAATGTCGCCGTGCCGCCCCATTCGACGGAAAGCGTGCGCGAGGTAGCGGTGACGAGTAGCTGTGCGTAAAGATGAATGATATCCTTGACGTTGGTTGTCGGCGTCAGGTGGATCAGCGTACCGGCCGTGGCAATATCTTCCAATCGTATCAATCTACCATTGGAGGATTCCGAAAAAGCTAGTTTGGACGCAACCGCCATCAGGTAAATTCCTCCATGGTAACGATCACGTCTTCCTCCGCCGCATCGGTGGTCATGACGATGGTGTTGAAAGCCGATGTAATGGCAGAATCGATGGCTTCGGCCAATGTTTTCAGGGGGTTGCCGATTTTGGCGAGGTGCTTGCCCCACTCGACCCTGTTGGTGTCGGTTTTGGAGCCGTCATCCGAGGGCGGAGATGAGTTGTAGCCGCTGATAGCCTGGGTGCTATAGGGGTTGGTCGGGGTCGCCATGGAATAGGGTTAGCATGGCGGGGGAAATCCTCGCCACTTTAGGGTCTTTCACGCTCTTGAGATGCCTGCGACCCGGCAGTAGCCCCGCCAGTAATGACGGCGGCAGACGAAGGAGTCTTGAAGGGCTTGAAAGCGCGCCTTGCTTTCCCAATCGGCCCGCCGCCTCTCGGGACAACAAGATTTCGGAATATTTGGATAAGAAAACCGCCCTCGGGAACACCCCTGAAGGTCGCCATGGTTTGCGCTCGGCCCAACGCCCCCCTTATGGCGTCCCGCAAAACAAAGGCGGTTCGTGAGGCGTTGGTTGCTTCGCGTGGCGTAACAAGACGCTCCATGAGATTGCCGAATTGCTTGATGACCCGCTGTTCGTCCTTGGTATAAAGAGCATCCATAACCCCAGGCGAACGCTGGAACACTTCCTTGATATTTTTGGCCGATAGTTCGGGCGTGAAATCTTTCCCCGCCGGGCGGGTCAGGCGCATGAAGCCGGTTTCCTTCAGGGCGATGAAGCCCTGGGATTTCTCGCCAAGAGACCCCTTCAGGCGGTTGATGACTTTCTCGGAAACATCCCTCCCTCCCAGGCGGGCCGCGCCAAAGACGTGATTGACGATCTGTTGGGGTGTAGCGTCTGTCTGGATGATCTTGTCGATCACCCTGCCAGCTTCGTCGTTGGCGTTTCTTTTGCCAAAGCGTTGGGTTAGCTCGAACCGTAGAAGACGGGCAGCCTTGAAAGCATCCAGTGTCTCAGTGTCGCCGGCGAAAAGAGCATTATCGAAAGCGTCATCGAGAAATCCATCATATTGCTCTTTAAGCCTTACCGAGAGGAGCTTGTCGGAAGGATTAGAGTTGGGGATGGTGTTGATGGTATTGTTGATTCTCCGACGTGTTTGTTCGAAGAGAGCGAATGGTATATTGGCTCCTCGCTTCCTTCCCGATTTGACACGTTTCGACAGCCGGCGAATTTCTTTCAGAATGCGAAACGATCCAGGGGTTAGCGCCGTGTCTATCGGGAAGTCGCGCGAAACAACGGCGGCGGCCTTCGACAACGCGGTAATGCTTTCCCCGATAAATTCGGCACTCTTGCCCCTAGCTGTCTCAAAGGCGGTGTCGATGCTATCGACAAGGGTGTTGCGTTGCTCGGTGATTTCCCGACCCGCCACCTCGCCACCAGACACTTCTTTTGTAATGCCGGCGCCGCCTACCTGTTCCTGAACATCTTGGGCGGCTCGGCCCGCCGCCTCCCGTTGAGCTACGTCCCTGGGTTGGAAAACCTGGGATGACGGCTGGGTATTTCGGAGTATTTCTTCCTGCCCCAATTCTCCAAGGTTACGGGATTGTTGCCCTCTGGTCAGGTCGACCCCAAACTTGCCGCCCAAGGCATTGCCGGCGGCGATGTCCGGTGAAGCTCCCTCCGCTAGATTCCTGGCAAAATCCTTGCCCAAGGCCGAATCGATGATATCCGGGTCGATTCCAGCTTTCTCCGCCTCGCGCTGACCTAATGCGGTAAGATTGCCCGTGGTTTTGTCGAAGAATTTTCTGGTGTTCACCAAACGTCGGACGAACCGGATCGCTCTGGGAGTCAGGAAGTCCGCTATCGCCGCCCCTCCCCCAGTTAACCCCGCCCTTCCAAAGTCCACACCTTGCTCCGAACCGAGTTCACCAGCCGCGATATCACCAGCGATACTGGTCACCGCTTCGGCTCCGAATGATTTCACCAACCCGCCGCCAACCGTGGTGGCGGTAGCAGCGACCTTAGCTGCCGGGAAGAACTTAACTAGCTCAGCTGCAATCGCGGTGAGGTCACTACGGTCCATACCGGGAGGATTGACAAACACCCGTTGTCCGCCGCCAGCGCCTTTAGGAAACTGAATGATGACATTGCCAGACTCGTCTTCGGAAATCTCGGCTCCTGGCACGGCAGCCTTGACGACATCGCCTATCGCCCTCTCGTTCGGCGTGGCTATCATTGCCCCGGCAATCCTGATCTGCTGCCGTTGGGTCAGCCCTTCGGAGACAGAGAAAAGACTAGGCAAGTCTTCAGTTTCGGGCCGGGGAGGAAGTGGAGGGATCGGCCCGCCCTGTATCGTGAATTCTTCATCGGGGTTGAATTCAGGCTGTTCCGTGTTAACAACATCGAAAGGAAGATTGGGATCGAAGGTCACTGCGGTATTGCCTGGCCGCCCTGGATGACAAAGCGCACGCCGTTCTGAACCACCACAGTTCCATCTGGGAGGTCTTCAATCTCTCCCTTTGGGGCAGAAGCCTCCTGTTCATCAAAGAAAGCCTCGCTGCCGGGGCCAAGTTCAGAACGGATATCGAAGGTCGGTTCGTCGAATAGAATCCTACGCTTCTGTTGGAAATCCAGCGCGACGTTTGCAGTGGCCTGTTTGATGTTCGCTATGACGACATTCGGATCGCCGAAGCCGCCGGAGAGGGTATTGATTTGCTGCTGGATATCCTTATCCGATAAGGCCCTCCCCGATCCCAGGCCGATGGCCTGAGCCTTCATAATCGCCAAATCCAAGACGGCCGATTTGATAAGTCGGGCATTTACGGCATCTTCGTTCAACCCAGGAAAATCGAACGATTCGATGTTCAGACTAAGGCCGAACTTTTTGGCGACCGATTTGGCCTGGGCATCAAACCCGGATTTCAGTTGGCTCAGAAAGCCCGACGTGGCAAGAACATCGGCGCCGCCCTTCTGAACCATGTCGATAAGGCCCAGCGCGCGCCGGGACATATTCTGGATACTGACCAATTGTTCGCGTGATTCGCCTTCCTTGTCCTCACCCCTTCTCGTACCTGAAAGAATGGAAACGCTGCCATCGGCGTTGGTCTTGATTTCAAAGCCAGTCGGTAAGGGCTGTAAGACGCCGTTGCTCTGCAAAATTTCTTGCTCTGAAGCAAATCTGGGCTGTTTGGTTGTGGTGTCAAAAACCGCCTTTATCTTGGGGGCACGGCCCAGTGCGGGCTGTCCTCGAACACCAGCAACGCCGCCCGTTGATTCTACTGCACCTTGCGGTACATTTACTCGTGCCGGAATAGCAACCTCGGTCTTGCCACCCTGCGTGGCAATCCTACGCTCATCGGCCTTGAGGTTGCTGAAGGTTATCGGGATCTTGGCAATAAGGCCCAGGATTTTGTCGGAATCTACATCGGCACGTAATGTGGATATTCCCGCAGTCTTCTCGACTTGTTTTCTAAGGTCTCGGGTTTTCTCATACTCCCTGATTAGCGTGCCCGTGGCTTGAATGATATTTCTTGCCAGGGTGGGGTTTCTTTCGGCTTCACGGACAAGCTCTTTAATCCGCAGGCCGAGATTGCCTTGTATGTCCGCGAGGTTTCGAGCATCTTCTTGGGCCTGTTTACGCGGGTCGTCTTGCGCCGCTTGTGGAGACGCGGGCGTTTGTCCACTGGACAAAGCCGGTTGCCCCCCCAAGGTGGGCACAGTACCGACTGGCTGGCCCTCCACGATAGGAGCCTGTTGAAAGCGCGGGTCGAAACCGCCGCCTAAAGTCTGTCCGTTCGCCATTGTCTATGCAACGCTCCTAGAGCTAGTAAAGGTGCTACCAATATCGAAATTCGGATCAAACTGCGTGGTGAAGGGCACCGAAGTTGCCGTTGTTCCCGTCGAGCCCCGGAACCCGCCCGACGGGCTGCCAAACTGGAATGAACCCAGAGGCCCGCCAGGACCGGAACTGGTCCCACCGATACTGACACCGCCGCCACTCCTGCTCGCCAGCCTCCTGTTCATGGCGGCAATTGTTATAGAGGCGGCTATCTGGTCCCGTTGAACGATGGCGCTGTTGATGCCCGTGATGAATTCAGCGGCGAGCCCGAATTCCTTCAATTCCCGTGCCAAATTCGCTTGGATAATCTGCGATTCTTGTTCAAGACTCTGAAGGTTGAACTCGAATTCCTGAACGTCGATTTCCGCCGCCACCTTGTCGGCCTGTTGCTGGAAGTCCAGTTCCGTCCTGGTGATGGCGTCTCCCGCGAAGGATGCGCCCAAGATACCCCTTCTGCCCAACTGGGAACGCAAGTTGCCTACCGTCCTGGACCTGGCGTTCTCGACTTCCTGCAATCTTCCCCGCCTGAACTCGCTAAAGCCGCCGCCGAAACCGGCGCGGTTGGCCCTCAAATCGCCCAGTGTCCGGCGTGATTCATTGAGGAATTCGGTGTCGGTGCGGGTGAAAGCGCCTTCGCCTAAGCTGAAAGTCGGCGTCGTCAGGGCTTTGCCGCCCTCTCCGCCGAACAGCGGCCCAAAACGCGAGCTGAGGCTCAGAGATCGTTTGTCTGATTCTAGTCTTTCGCCGCCGGCCATCTACACACTCTGAAACAATACCGCCTTGCCACCTGGGAAATATTCCCGGATGGTCCCGACTTTCCTTAACAGACCATATTTGCACAGGTGTAGAAAGTGCGCCACTTCACGGTCCACGGCTTCTTCCGCCGGGATCAACACCAGAAATTTCTGCTTCAATTCGATCAGGAACATAACACTTAGCTCGATCTTGTTTCTGTCCGAAGCCTCGGGAAACCACCAGAGTTTCGGGTATGCGCGGTTTTGCTGATACTCGATCAGGCAGAGGCATATCGGAATGTCCTTATCGCCTTTTCTTGCTATTCCTATCCATCCCTCGCCGCCCTTTTCCACCAGATCCGCTAGGAATCGCGATAGCTCGCCCTTGAACTCATCCGCCGAAACATCCCCGATATCAAACACGCCGCGTTTGGCCGCCGCCCAGATGTAGGGGAAATGCCTGTATTCAACCGCCTCATACGATATTCCCCGGTCTTCAAGGTGCTTCAAAATGTGGTGGCGTCTGAAACTCGTGCGTTTAGGTGTTGGCCGATTTGAAGCGGATGCCGATTTCGTGGATTTCGTAGTCGTTTTCGGAATCGACCGTGACCTCGACTTGGAAGTGGCTCGATCTTCCCGCTGCTTTGTAATCCCGCCGGTTGAGACGCTTCTTAAAGGTTGAGGAGTAGAAGGCATCGGTGGCGTTGTAGTAGACATCTCCATTGTAAACCCCTAGCCCGTCGTTGGGTAAGTTAATCGTTATTGCTTGGTCGGGAACGGTAATCCCGCCGAAGAGGAAATCCAGCGTTACCGTGGCGTCGAACAGTTCCCGGTAGAGTATCCAGCCGCTAATATCGAAGACATTATCCTCGGGAGAGCGGATGAGGCCGGAGGTGCGGGTTGTAGTTATTGTGGCCATCAGCAGGACAGAATTTGAGCAGCACCAATTCGGACATGAAAAGGCGAAGTTACATCGTTGGTTTCCGTTATGAACCATCTATAATAACGATAGGCAGTTTCATTGGAAAAAGAATATTTAACAACGGTGTTAGGGTCCCCGCCCAGCGAGCGAGTATCTAATACCGCCCAAGAAGTATCGTTGTTTGATCCCTCGAATGTCCATGATATTGGATCGGGGGTGGTTGCATGATCTAGAGTATAGGCCCGTGCCACCTTTGGGTTGGTAAATTCATATTTAAGCCATTGACTTACAAATGGAGCATCGGATGCAGATTTCCAGAATCCTCCGGCATCGTCGAAAGCCTCAAATGCAAAAGAAGTTTCTTCTGTAGATGCCGATGCAACCCCCTCTGGAGTGGTATTGCTGGTCATTATAGGCACCAGATTAATATCGCATATTGTATCCTCCTTTGAGTTGCTTTTCTTGACTGAAGTAATTGTTCCACTCGCACTTCCATTGCCAAACCCGAAGAATATCGTCAGCGTCGTTCCCCCCGAGAAGTTGGTGAAACTCGCGCCCGGAGAAGTCGAAAGCAACGCCGGGAAATCTATCGGATCGAAGATCGCCCCCACCGCCGTAACCCTTAAACCATCGACCGCCGCCGTGGTCCATTTCGACCATGGCGAGATGTTCTTCCCTCCTGTGTTCCTGTTGGGACCGAAGAGCAGATGCTTGTGCAGTACCCAGGCGGTGTCTTCGTTGTTGGGGAAACAGAACACCCTCTGCCCGGCTTGGTCGTAAATGAGTTTCCAGGTTGAGACCGCCTTCCCGAAAGTGCCGTCGATGAGCGGGGCAATCCACCACGAGGCGTCGTTGGTCTCGACATCGCCGAATTCAAATATGCCCCTTAACGTCTCGATCCTTCCCGGCAACCCCAAGGCAACGTCATTGCCGATGTTTACCATCGCTTCGTCGCCAGCAACGGAAGACCCGGAATGAAGGGCCTCGAAGGCGAAATCCGTCGAGTCTTGGCCCGACAGGATGTAAAGTCTTCCTCTCTCCGTGGAAAGAACGAAAACCTTGAAAGCATGGGCCAAGCCATTGATCGGGCGTAGATCGGGCATGGGAAGGAAAAACGGGTCCTCGGCGCTGATCCCCGAGGCGGGCCGATCAGTAACGGTAAGAATTTCCGAATCCCCGATCTTCGATCCCAGGATCACATGAGGGGTATCCTCCCCGGACCTGACATTGGCGAAGATGGCGCGTTCGTTCTGAACCGAGACATATTTGGCCTGGAGGGAAGCGGAAAGGTTATGTTCAAGATCGGTAAAGACTTCCCCGGTCCACTTCTTGACGTTCTCGATCTTGGCGATATCGGTAATGATGATGAAATTGTCCAGCGTGAAGTTGCTGTCAATCGGCCCTCTCAATCGTGCGTCCGGTGAAACCGTGCCGACCTCGATAAAGCCGGTGGCAGTGCCGTCCCAGCTATAGACCGTTCCTCCGGCCTGGATGATGGTGGAAAGCGTCCCGTCATTCTTGACCAGTTGGGCGATGCCCCTGATCGGCTCGCCATTGGGGGCAGTCGCCCTTATGGCGAGTCCTTCACGGGGCGCCAACACGGCGGATTGAAAATCGAGGTTGAAGTTCTCCCCCTCGGTACATTCGTCAATATTGATATCCGCCGAACGCTGGCGGGCATTTATGCCCCCCGAAAAGGTCAGGATAACCGGCTTGTTATCTTCAGCCACGCCTGATGCCCCACCGGGTCCGGCGTTGGTCCTTCCTGGCATGGGAAGCGGCGCGGGTGAGGGAGCGCCTGAATTGTTCGGCGTCGAATGTCTCCTTCATGGTCCGCTTCCATGTCTCCGCCACCACGGGAATCAAGGCATTCGTCACCGTATCGGTCCACAGGAAGGTTTCCGTCGCCATGGTTGAAGTCAGGGCTTGCACGGTCTCGATCAGGGCGTTGTAGGTATCGCCCGCATTGTCCGCTGTCGGCTCGGCATTCAGCCGGATATCCCCGGTGACGGGAGAGATGGCATAACGGGTGGGGTCGCCGGTGTAATCGGTGGCTACGGGTTGGTCGACCAGCATCTGGTCGTAGCCACCGGGGTATGGGGTAACTAACAGCCCCGTGGTCGCGCCCCTGAGAACGCGGGTGCCTTCGGTCTGGCCGGCGAAACGCTCGAACACCTTGTCGGTAGCGAGGGTGTATTCCCGCTGGCCGGCGACCAGGGTTATAGTGGCTGTTGAAGCTTCGTTGGCGAACAGCCCCAAGGACAGCAGCTCGTGCAGGCTTTCCTGCCAAATCTGGACGGCCAGATCGATATCGCGCTGGCGCGAGGAATCGGTGAATTCGTCGTCGGTGCCGGTGCCTGTAACCAATTCCCCGGCATCGCCTTGGATGGAACCTACCCTTTTCAGGGTTTCATTGACCGCATCGAGAAAGACTAAAGCCATATCATCTCCCAGGCCCCTGCCCCGGCCCGCCGAAGAAGCCGATCACCCGGCTCTTTATCGCTTCGATAGCGGCTTCCGCATCCGGGTCAACTTCGTTCAAGGTCGCAACGCCGGTGGCTATCGCACGAAGTGTTTTTGACACGGTTCGTTGAATCTTCGCCACTGCGGCCCCGGTAGCCGTCAGGCCGAATTTCATTTTCCGCGCAATGGTGGGTATGCCGACGGCGGTAGTGACTATGTTGATGGTGACGGCGGTGGCGGCGCTCAGTGTCGCCACGCCCTCGCCCGTGCTGCGAAGGGTCTTGAATATTGTCCGGCCAAGGGTGGCTATGCTTACGGCAACAGCCCCGAGATTGAGTTTCATATTCCTGATGAGCGCCGCCGCTCCGGAAGCCGCCGAAGACAGCCCTATCTTAATTTTTCGGTTTATGGAAGCTACGGTGACACCAACGACTGCCAGTGGGATTCTGAATGTAGCTATCTTGGTCAGTGCAGCAACGCCGGTCCCGATAGTCGCCACAAGCACCCTGAAGGTCGCTATGGGGTCCAGGGTGGGTACAGCCGTCGAAACCACCCCCAGGGTCTTCTTAACGGTTAGCTGAATGGCCGTTACGGCGGTGGCGGTGGCGGTGATGGCTACGAGGGTCGCACCCTCCAGGGCATTGACGACAATGGCCGCTATGCCTGTAGCTACCAACCCTAGAATGAGTTTCATCGTCCTAGCGATATTCGCCACGCCCGTAGCGATATTTGCCAAGGTAATCTTCGATTTCCGTTGTAAGGCGGCTATTCCCTGTGCCGTCGCGGCGATAAGGATGCCGACGATCTTGCTCAATGAAATAGCTGCCACGCCAATCGCCGATTCCAACAGGGTAATCTTCGCTTTCCGCTGTAATGAAGCTAGCCCCGAGGCGGTTTCGGCAAGCGTCTTGAAGACGGTACGGTTGACAGCCGGAGCAAGCGCGGCGGTCGCCGGCAGAGTCTTGGATACCAATAGCCGGATTGCGGAAACGCCCGTGGCAATAGCGTTGATGGCCACGAGCGTTACCGCCGCCAAGGCATTGACGGCAATCACGGCGCTGGCCAGGGCCGTCGCGGCCAGGGTCTTGCCGATGGTCCTGCTTATCGAAGGATTCGCCAGAACCGTGGCGGCCAAGGTCTTGGCGACAGAAAGCTGTATGGCTGATATGCCGGTGGCGGTAGCGGAGATGGCTTCGGTGAAGGCACCCGCCGCCGCTCCGAACGCCCCCATCCAGCCGGCGTCGAAACCGAACGGCGGGCCGAGCGGTACATGATCGGCGACCACCGCCCCGGTTACGGTGCCGCTGTTTCCAGTGCCCGACCAGTCGGGTTGTGTGCCAGTACCATTAAAGCCGAGATGGTAAAAACCCACACACTCGGGAGTGACATGTGGACGGAATTGCTGGCGTTGTAACTCGGCCAGCGTCATCCTGGCATTGTAAATGCCACAAAATGCAACCCGCGCCGCGATGGAAGTCGTGCCGCCCAACCCACCAATCTGAAAATTAACCGCCGAGTCGTCCCCCGTAGCGCCCGAACCGACTGTCGGGCCAACGGAGTAAGTATCTTCGGCAACGGTGGTTGAAAGGTCTCCGATCCATATTTTTGGGCCATCGGTCAGATCGAAGGTAGCCGCGATAAACTGCCAGGTATTAAGCGTCAGCGCGGTATTCCCCGTTGCTTGACCGTCCGTTGTAGCCCTGTCAACTGTCACATTAAGAGTATCTGGGGTGCCGCCAGTCGATAAGAACTGTCGTCTATTCTGGCCTCCGAAACCTCCCTTACTAGTCCAAACCCTTATGTCACCGCTCGTGCCTGTCTGATAAACCCACATGAGAAAAGTGAACGCATCGAGGTTATCGAGAGAAGCACCACTTCCGATATCGACTAAATCCGCGTCACCGCCGGTGAAAGCCAGAGCCATTACGCATCCGCGTACTGGAGGTCCAACGACCAGACGGTAATGTCATCGGCTTTATCGTCCGTGACCCCATCCCGCTCGAACTCGAAATACATCATCGAGCCCGCCGCCAGATCGGTCGTCGTCAGAGAGATGGTATCGATCATCTGCTCCGATGCCGCCGAAGGACCGCCATTGTTGACCGAGGTGTCTTCCAATTCCGTAGGGCTGGTGGAAATATCCAGAAGCTCGGTATCGCTGCCGTCCGTCGTCCTATGGCGGAACTTGAAATCAACCGTGTTCGTAGTCGTCTCGCTAGTCCAGACAATAGAAAGAACCGGCGTGCCGACGTAGTTCTCCGGGATGCGGATCACCCCCTTGACCACGCCAACCACGGCGGTTTTCATGACAAGAACGATGGGGTCTTGGGTGGTCCCGGAATTGATCGTGACGTAAGGGGCGAACCACGTATTCCCGTCCAGGGGCCTAATACTGAAATTGAGTAAAGATATGCGATGTGTCGCCATCTCAGGCTACCTCTCCAAGCCAGAGCAATTCTATCACCCGCCCAAAAAGACGTTTCTTCTGCGCGCCGGTCATGGTTGAGGGTGAAATAGCCGTGTCGATTGCATTGCTTACGGATGTGCGAAAGGCGGCGCTATCCAATACATCTCGAATGGCCTGAGCCGCCGCCCAGATCTCGGGACGGCTCAGTGGGATGTCGGTGACCCCATCACGCTTTTTGATATCGGATACGAAACGATGCAGAATCGTAGCCTGCTCGCTATTAAGCAAAACAGCCATTTAATTCTCCTAATCCGTTACCAACATCATCTCCCCGGCCCTCCGCCCGGCCCGCCGAAGAAACCGATGATTTGCCGCCCTACGGCTGCCGCGATTTCCTCCGCGCTATTCGTCAAGGCGGCTCCACCCGTAGCGATGCCCCTGAGTGTTTTTCGCATGAACCGTTGAATCTTCGCCACTTGGGCTCCAGTCGCGGCCAATCCCTTCTTCACCTTGAGGGAAACCGCCGGGATTCCGACCGCTGTGGCAGCAATGTTGATGAAAGCGGCGGCGGCTTGGACTATGATGGAGGCTACGCCTTCGGCAGTGGCGCGGAGGGTCTTGAAGATTGTCCGGTTGACAGAAGCCGCGCCGGTGGCGACCGCCGCGAGAATGAGTTTCGGCTTCTTGTTGATTTCAGCAACCCCGGCGGCAAGGACTGAAAGGGAGCGCCTGAAAGTAGATTTCTTCGTCAGTACCGCAACGCCGGTCCCTGCGGTTGCCACCAGCACCCTGAACAGCGCCACAGGGTCCAACACCGCGACAGCCACGGATGACGCCTGTAGGGTCTTCTTAACAGTCATGCCAAGCGCCGCGATGCCGCTGGCCGTGGCCGAGAGGAGTTGCGTGACCAGTCCTTCGGAGGCAACGATGATCTCCGCCACACCGGAAGCGGTGTTCTTCAAGAGTATCTTGGATTTTCTCTGTAGGTTGGTTATCCCGGCAATGGTAACCGCGAGCAGCTTCTTGGCGGTGATGGCGATGGCCGAAACACCTGTAGCCGACGCCGAGAAATTCAGTTTGGCCTTCTTCGTTACACCCGCTACGCCACTGGCCGTCGCCGTCAATATCTGCCTGATGGTTACTATGAGATTGACCGTGACAACGGCGGTTCCGGTCGAGGCCAGGAGCTTCTTGGTCTTCAGTTGAATCGCGGTAACAGCCGTGGCCGTGGCGGCAAGCGCAACCTCGGTTGCGCTCTTAATGGCATTGATGGCGATAACGGCTATTCCAACTGCCGTTGGGCCGAGGGAGAGCTTCATTTTTCTGGCGATGCCGGAAGCGCCGGTAGCTGCCGAAGCCAGGGTTTTCTTAGTCTTGAGTTGAATCGCGGTAATGGCCAAGGCCGTCGCCGCCAATGCTACTTCCGTGGCTCCCAAGGCATTGACGACGATACTCGCCGCTCCTGCCGCCGTCGTAGCCAAGGTCTTGAAGACCGTTCTGCCAAGACCTACTACGCTTGTCGCCGTTGCGCCGATGTTAAGCTTAACAAATTTTGTAAAAGCGACGACACCCAAGGCCGTAGCGGCGGCGGTGACGAAGGCGGTACGCAACGTGGCTATAGTCGCCACACCAACAGCCGTGTTTTCAAAGTCGAGAAAGCGCTTCCGGCTAACGGTAGCATTGGCAATGATCGTTGAAGCCAAGGTCTTGGCGATGAACAACTGTATGGAGGGGACGCCCGTGGCGGTGGCGGTGAGGGTTTGGTCGGGACCAAAATCTATTTCATTATACTTAACCGTCCCGCCATCGTCATAGATGAAGGCGAGTTTGTTGGTGCCGCGATTGTAGACGTTCGAGGAAATATGGTTGACGGTTACGGCGTCCAGTTCCTCGGTATCGGTTCCCCATCCGGCGTCGTCATCGTTGGTGTCGCGGAGTAAATCTTTACTGATGTTTTCAGAATAGAGTAGCTGGAGGTTTTTGGTGTCTACGGTTAAAGCAGCTACAACGCTGGAATTTAAATCGGCGGGGTCATTATCTCCGGCTGTTTCGATACTGACAGTTGGGGTATCCGCGCTATCGAGTTTAACTATTTGGACTTCATCGCCCCCCACTCCTTTATACGGTGCACGAACCCGCTGCGTCCCACCGTCATCATATGACACACCCGGGCCAACCATATATAGAATACCAGTAGTGGTCGCATCGAAAGCACTCGGAAACGTCTCTAAACTATCATCCGACCGGATTGTTCGTTGATACCCGTCATTAGCCGTATCCGATTTAAAAAACACATGCATCCGGTCGGACGACCCCGGCACAATCACGCACCCCGTCCAGTCCACGGTCCCGGCGTTGTCTATGCTGACCGGCCCCGCCCAAGTCGCGCCGCCATCGGTCGAGACGTTCCAAACCACGCGGTCGAATTCCGAGCCCATGAGCATTTCGCTGTCGCCCTGATAGGCGACGACGATATCGCCATCGGAACGGACGGCTATGGTGCAGGCATCGGCGGTCTGGGTGGCACCGGTGGTATCTATGAGGATGTCGAAGTCGGATGCGCCCAAGTCTACCCAGGCATCCGACGACATATCGAACCGCGCGTACCAGACATCATGGGCGATATCCTGATAGACGACATGCAGATCGTCGCTATCCTGGACCGCCCAAAGCGAGACTATTTCTGTGCTGCTAGATCCGGCGGTCGGGCGGTTGGAACCGTCCTGTTCCGCGAAGGAATCGGTTGGATCGGTCGCCTTGTGCGCCTCGACATCTCCATCCGTCGCGGTCGTATCACCGACGACTATGGTGTAGAAGTTCCCGGCCGAGGACTTGAACGGCCCGTGGTACGAATTCTGATTGGCGACATCCGCCGAGATCGTGACCGGCAGCGCCATCTACACGCCTATGAACGTGTCGCCGGGAAGAAGCGCCGGCCAGGAATTCGTCGTGTACCAAGGCATGTTGGTCAGACGAGAAACGACGGGCGCGGTTCCCGTAACCCGCTTCCAGTTCAGGACCGGCTCCGGCTCGGGCTCGGGGACCAGCGCCCGCTTATCGTCATAGCCCATGATGAAGTGAACCACCTGGGCGGCGATGTTGATCTGACGCAGAGCATCGGAGAGATTCGCCGCTTCGTCATCATGCAGCCAGGACAGGACGTTCTTGGTGACGATATGGGTGAAGGCGCCCGCATTACGGATACGTTGCCGCGAGCCTTGCGTCATTCCGTCCTCGTCCAAGATGGGTAGTCTGGCCCGTGGCCCGGCAATCAATTTATCGAAGAATTGCTGGCGCATGGGGTGGGTATCCGTCACCCCAGCCAAGTCCAGAGCCGCTTCGATATCGCCGGACTCGTCCTCACCCTTGACCGCCTGCACCCACGAGGAACTTTCGATGCACGTCACGGATATACCAAGCGCAATCAGCGCCTCGGCCAGCCAGCCGAAGGTCGAACCGACCAGCAGGATGTTATGCGAGGATGTCAGTTTGAGGGTCTGGAGGAGATTGACCGCATTCGGCCTATCGACGTTGGCAAGTTCATAGGCCCTGCGGTGAACCTGTAGATAAACCTCTGGTGCCTGGAACCAGTTTATAAGTTGAGAAGCATCCGCGACCGCAAGTTCGGCCTTGATCCTGCGAGTGACCGGAATACGGTTCTGACGATGGTAATGGTCAGCTTGGGAGCCATCATAAATAGGCATTCATCGCTTACAGGCAGGAGACTACCTGCCCCTGCCTGCAGGGAGAGAGAAAGCCATACATGGCCATCAGCTTAACTCGCGCCATACCACCATCCCCTCGGCATCAACCCCGGATGCGCCGCCAATAGGCCGGATGCACAACACCACTTCGTCACGAGTGCCATCGATGGCGGCGCCCAACTCCAAGGCGCTATCCAGTTCGGCCGCCGTGCCGCCGCCTTTCTGACCGGATTCAACATAGCCGCCGTCGATATTCGTGCCGCCGGTCACGGTATTCGCGGTTACACCTTGCGCCACCTTTACTTAAACTTTACTACGTGTACTGAAGTGTAAAAGTATATTCAATTTGGTCATCGGTTGCCATTACTACACCGCCATGATTAGCCCTAATAATCATGTCCGTCGCCGTTCCCGTGGCGTCGATGTAAAGCCCGGCTTCCTCGATGGTCTTTGCCGTGGTTGTCTGGAGCGTGCCGATGAACTGATTGGTATCGGCGGCGGATTGCGATTCACCGGTGCAGGACACGCGAGCCTCGGTCGCCGGAGCTTCGAGATCGACATCGGCATTGGTCGCCGTGCCACCAGTGGACGAGCCGCCAGTCCCC
>SDBU01005003.1_pt1 | contig 16037 bp, 30 predicted proteins | sample 2277071 | NCBI WGS metagenome assembly SDBU01 (sample SAMN10397929, study PRJNA504765) | marine sediment metagenome | isolation source: marine sediment core GS08_GC12, 126 cmbsf | place: Arctic Ocean: Gakkel Ridge, Loki's castle | collected 2008
CTACTGCAACCTTGGGCAGCGGGAATGCCCAATCAAACCGCCACTGCCTGTCATAATGGAACTGATACTCGTGCATTGGAGTCTGCCCGTTGCCCAACATCGCCCAGTTGCCGATGAAGGTTGCTTCGAGGTTGCTCATCTTGGTGACGTCGTAGTCTGGCCTAGGCTCTGTCATAATTCTCCTCATCATCGAACGTCCCTTCACACCTCAACAAATCACCCGCCGCGCCCAGTTCCATACACCGCGAGTAAAATACACAAAGATCCTCACACATTCGCTTGCCGCGCTTGTGCATCGGCGTCGGCACCGGTGGCCCGTGCTGGATGCCGGTTTGGGTCCATTCTGGGATATTCAATCATTGGCCGCTCTCCAAGCGAGACTGACAGTGAAGGTGTTTTCGATTTCAGTCGTGACGTATCCCGTTGGGACATGCTCAAGAATGTCATCCAGTGCGCTGATACATCGGTCCGCGATGTTCTTCGCCTCCGCCAGCTTCTCGTCGGTAGCTATAGCCAGCTTGTGTTTATCAGCGTCGGCATCCCTCAGTGTCTCGCGTAGGTCGTCGCGTTCGGAAGTTGCCTCCACCATCTGCCTATAGAGATTGTCGTGTTCACGTGCCCAGACCGCTGTTGCCATAGCACCATTCTCAACGAGCCTCCGGTTCTCCGCTTGCGCCGCACACCACCCACAGCTACTCGACTCCGCCACGTCTTCGATGTACGACACGGACACCACACAACCTGGCGGGTGTCCGCAGTTCGGTTGCGGTGTCAGGGCTTTGGCTAGTTCGTGAATCAAGTGCCAAGCGTCCGCATCGCCCTGTAGCTTGAGTGGCTGCTTGCCCTGAAGCTCCACGTATGTCTGAGTCACCCAGACTGGCAACCCCCGCAACTCTTTATCTGTCAGCTTTTTCACGTTTCTCCTTTCGTTTCCATTCATCCCGCCATCGACTGTGACGACAATCCATCCCAGTCTCAATATACCCGCAGCCCACAGACGTCTCAACCGCCGGGCAGCCGATCGAGCGGCACAACTTGATTGCTCGCTCGCGTTTGGTCAGTCCCTCCATTTCGGAGCCCATCCAGCCTTCACGGCTTCAGCCTCTCGCCTGTCCCGCTCCACCGTAGGTACCCAGCCGTCCGGCAGCGGGATACCAAGCCGGTCAGCGTTCTGTCGCGCGAACTCGTACAGCTCGACAAAACCGCCTTCCTCGAGCAGCCTGAGCAGCTCTGTGAAGATCTCAGCTTCGGTCATCGTCGCCCTCGGCCAGCACCTTCTCCCACGCCCTGACCCACTGCGGCGCTACGGTTTCCTGTGTGTCCGGGTTCTTGATGCGCAGGTCGTTCACGATTGCCTGTGCCTCTGCCGGGGTCTCGCAGTCCATCTCGAACCAGAACCCCACCTCAACGACTATCATCGCGTAATCTCCTCACCTCTAGTTTTGCTTGTGCCAGTTCGTAGCAGAGGTATGCAATATCCTCCACGGAATGCATGCCCCCAGGCCCAGATGAAAAGACCGCACATATCCGATAGATATTTCGCGCCTGCTCTGGCAACACCTCCTGCTCCTCAGCGGTCAGAATGCCCACGGTGTCAGTCATTGCTCACCTCGTTCCAGGCCTTGAGGGCGCTCTCTACCAAGCTCACCTCACGCCTTGACGCATCGATATGTTGGTACATAGGATCATACGTGAAGCGTTCCTCAATTTCGTTCAACGCCTCCGCCATCAGCTTGGCGGCTGCGAGTAGCCCCGGGCGCACCTCGTCATCGCTCCAGCTCTTGCCATCACTCCAGCGCTTGCAGGTCGGACATTTTGTGTAGGTCATTGCTTGCCTCCTCTCCACGGGTCGAACAACCACGGTGCCGCCCACGCCAGCGCGGCTATCACCACCGCACCGGCGAGCACGAGGATTATCAGCCCCCTTCCCTCTTCTGTCATCGGTGTCCATTTGATACCGAATAGTTCAATGAATTCCATCACGTCCCCCTCTCAGCGAACAGCGGCAGCTCCATTAGCGCCGCACGGGTGTTAGCCTGTGCTATCATCTCTGTATGCTCCCCTCAAACTCCCCAGTGATGTAGTCCCGCCCGGTGCGTGCTTGGCGGCCCGGCTTGCGCTTGGGTTTGCCCCACTTCGGTAATGCGCCCCGGACGGCCCCGACAGAATCCCCCACGCGGAGCCCCTTCTCGGCGGCCCACCGTCCAGCCTCTAGGAGCTTCTCCGAACCATACTGATTCTCCAGCTTGAGAATTGCAGCACGTTGCGCCACCGTCTTGAATCGCTTTGCTCCGAACAGTGCAAGGTATTCGCGCTGTCCGTCCGTGAGTTTAGGCTGTCTAGGAGTAGAAGGCTTTGAGGGTTCAACTGGAGGTGCTGCCGTAGGCGCCTCTTCTTTTGTATCTACCTCTACATCTATATCTACATCTATATCTATATCTAGGCGAGACCTTTGCACGACTAACTCCTGACTAACTCCTGAGTTACTCGTGACTAACTCTTGTAAAGGTCCGGGGAAGTCGCTGGGCTTCTCACGCTTCGTCTCACCCTGGTACGAGCGCCACGTCGGAACGTTGAAATACTTGCGCCCGTTACGCTCGTAACGCTCAATCATTCCGCGGTCCTCGTACCACGCCAGTGCAGCCTTGACCATCTCGCCGGTCACATCTTCCCGTAGTGGCATAATCTTGGAGCGCACCCACCCGGCGTGATCCAACCCGCGCCCCTCACGATCGAGACCCAGCGGTAGCAGCACCCACAGCAGGCGGGTGAAGTCGTCTGGCATATCATTGATGTCGAGGCTTTCAGTGGTCTTAACGTGTAGCTTGCGCCAGGTCGGCATAGAGTTCTCCATACAAAAAACATCCCTCTTCCGTGCCATTGACTAAGGCAGTCGCCCACGATACAGGGCTGCCAATGACACGGAAAAAGGATGATTCGTGTATCGTCGCGTTTTCGGGCTGCCATTCCCGTTGTTGGTCATAGTATACAACATCAGCGCCAAAAGTCAAGCCTCTCGTCACAAGAGTTGTCCCAGCAATAGCCCCCCCGCCAGACTTCCAGTGAACTTGACGAACGGCTTGCGTACCACCACTACGTTCTCTTGACCGCTCAGTGCTATGAGGGTTTGCGTTAGGGCGTCGATCATCGTTCGTCAACCTCTGGCTTACCGTCCGGCCCAACATGGCGCTTACCGCGACAAGATGGGAAGCGATTGCAACCCCAAAACGCTTTCCAATCCGCATCACGCGGCGGCCTTCTGAGAACCATTCGGGCGCCACAGTCTGGGCACCCGGGTTCAGGTTTCGTCTGAATGCCTACTGCCATCTCACAACCTCCACACAACAGAAAAGGTCATTTCGGCAGCGGCTCCCTGATGATGAACTTGGAAGCTGGCTGGCTCCCCGCAAGGAGGAACCGCCGCCGAAATGACCTATTCGATTTCCAGTGTCCGTTCATCATCAGGTTAGAGCCTTCGCGGGTGCCAGTCCGCAACTACATCTTACCACATGAGCGGTCAAAAGTCAATAGTCAGCGCTTATCCGTGAAGCGGTCGAAGCGCCGAATTGCAACGCGGTAGATAAGCCAGCCTCCAAGAAATAGGACGATTCCACCTATACAGCACAGCCCGGTCGTTGTGTCCATTTCAAACTCCTTTCGTTGTCAATCGTTAGCCACACTCAATCGAGGTGGAAACCTAGCGGTTCCAAATCCGAACCGTATGCATAGTCATCGGCCTCGAAAGGCCATGGGATGATAGACTCAATCAGCTCTTCCGCATTGCAAGAATTCTCACAGTCCCAGCAGAGATACCAGGAGTCGCCCGTGTGGATCGCGTATGGCATCAATTTGCCGCTGCAATCAGGACACTTATCGCGCGGCGGATCTGGCATCTTCCATTCGGGTACGGGAGTCAGTGTCGTTCTGGGGCCCATCTCAAACTCCTTTCATTCAAGCGTTAGTCCTACCGCGTAGGACCGTACAGCCACGCCCAGAACACAAGCAGCGCGACCAATTCTATGGCAATGCCGAGTAGTTGCATCCCGATCCCGTGTCCGAACAGTGCAAGCACCAAGCCTGCACAGGAGATCCCTATTCCGGGCATCCAGCCGTATCGGTGCCACCTGCTTCTTGGTTTATCGGTCATTGCTACGTCTCTCCTTCCGCAGCCGTGCCAGGCGGCGAGGGCTGCTGATGGAAGAGCTTCATTGTCCTCAAAATCTATCAGCTCTTGTGCCAACCCCTCGGCAGCCTCAAGCTGTGCCTGGAGCGTGTCACACCTGGCCTCGATCTCTTTGGTGTAGGATCCAAGCTGGTCGATCGCATCCGCCAGGCTGTGGAACTCGGCGTAGATGCCGATGATCTTAGTACGCTTGAGTGCGCGCGCGGCTTGAGCTGCGATGGTGCGGTAGTGGTCGCGGTCAAGCTCGATCAGATTCAGTTGCTCCCAGAGGTGGGCGCGATCTAGCTCAAGTTCATCTATCTTCTCAACCAGAGTCGTCATTACGATTGCTGCGCTGTTCATTGTCATCATCCCCTCCTCACAACAACCCGAGCCAAGCCAGCAACCCGAAGAACACGGGTGCGCCAACGACAAATACGAAGATGAGGATTCGACGCTGTACGCGCTTCTCCTGTTGGTTATTCATCTCTCAACCTCCGTGCCTCTTCTGACCTGGCCTCGCACTCGTCGCAGCGATAGCCGGTGTCGATCTCGCGGCCGCAAGCACCGCATACAATCGGCCTTGTCCTGTACTCGTCGTTCTCACTCATCAGCAGTCCCTCCCTGGCCCGGTCTCGGGTGAATAGATTAGATCCAAGACCTTACTTAGCTCAGATAGTCGGTTCGCCATTTCCGCACGATTGTCCATTGCCATTCGAGTCGTCGTTTTCTCAATTAGGCTCATGTCCCGCCTGTAATTTCTTGCTTCATCAAAACTTAAGGACACGCCACTCCTTACGACCGCCAGGTACATGGTTACATAATCCTCTGTTTCCCTTAAACATCGCCCACACAGTGGGCCCGACCTTGTCTCTCTATGGCACCCTCCGCCCAAACAATATCGGGCGGCGACGTGGCTCGTCACTCCTTTGATTGGCATTAGGATGTCTCGGGCGTATCAACGAAGATCGCTAGCCAACTTGCGCAATAGTCATACTCAACGCCCAGGAAACCGCAGTCGGATGAATCGAGCCGGTAGCCGTCTTTCACCAACGCGGCACACTTGGCCCCGAAGATTTCTGCTTTGCTCTCATTTATCGTTATCACCGGTTTTCGTTCAGCCATCGCTGCCTCCTCTGACGCAACTTCGCCAATGAACTCGAACGGTTGATCATCACCGGAGACACCAGTCGACGCCTCGCTAGGACTCTGCCGATTGTCGCATTCAGTATTCGCGCACTTGGAAATGTACTCGTTCTGCAGGAAGTCGTGCCCCTTCGGGAACTCGCTCTCGTCTCCGATGTACCCACATCTGTTGCATTTGACTTGTCGCATCGCTACACCTCCCCCTCTGCCGTCTCAGCAATCTTGGCGGTATGCTCTGCAATCGTGGCCTCAACGAGTCCAGCACAGACAAGCGCCCAGGGGAGCAATGCAACAGCCCCCGGCTCCACTTTAACAGTGGCCGATCTCTCGAAGCGATTCTCATAGTCGAACTCGCTCTCTCTGACCTCTACCGAAATCTTGATCAACATCGCTACTCTCCTTTCACTATGCCAACTCCGGGCCGCCGCCGGCGGGGTGTATGGCCGCTGTCGCGTGTCTACGGCCCAGAGCTGGGTGGTGCTAGAGTGTCAACGCCTCCTGCTTTGGCGCTGCAGCCATCAACAGCTCAACGTGTCCCTTGATCTTGAGCGTCTCAATACCAGGGTTGGGGTGGGCATTGATCTTGTTTAGCATAGACTCCAGGTCGTCGTAGCCGGTCTTACCAAGCACCACGCCGCTCTGGGTCGTATACTCAAGCGCCTCTTTAAGCGCCGGATCAGCGACCGCACCCTCATCATCGAAGTCGCCCCGATTCAGCACTTTGTCCCAGTCCAGCCCTTCGTCGGGGATCTCCTCAACTTGGCCCTCAATCACCTCGCCGGTGGGATCGTCAACCGGTAGCTCGGGGTCAGGCTCAGGCAACGCCAACCGCGCGTCCTGTGCCGTGAGCATTTGAGCCTGTGCCCATTGCTGTGACGGTACAATCCTGACCAGCGACTTGGTGACTTTGTGCCGCTTGCCAGCCTTCTCGTCTTTCCACGCCGGGGAACTGACCTCGCAGTCAGAGCGGTAGAGGGTGAACCCTACCCGACGCAACCCCCAACGCGCAGCCTCACCCCCCTGGTCCTTGCAGAGCTGTTCGACCTGTTGCAATGCCCGCGTGATGTTGATGACGTCGTGCTTACCGTGAGTTTCGGCGCACACGGTGCCGATGAAGCCCTTGGCAATCAGCGCGGGGATGATGACCTGCAAGCGGCCAACCTCTTTGCACTCGCCAGGACACGGTGGACCCTCGCCAAGTTCTGCGTTGTGGTAGCCGTCATCATCGTGCCAGGTGACGCAGCGCTCGCCGTCACACCGGTGGATCATCGTACCGCTACCGTTCCATTCTTCTTTCCAAGTCGGGAAGTTCTCTTCGGTCGTGGCGTGAGGCAGGTAGACTTCGATACTTGTCGGCTGCGTCCCGCACTCCTCAGTAAATGCCTCCACGATCTCGGCGTTTTCTGAGGTGAAGCGGAAATAGGTCAGATCCTCGCCCGGTCGTTTCGGGTTCGTTTTCTTTGCGCCCTTCCTCAGTTTTCCTAAACGTGGGTATTGGGGCTGGATTACGTCGGTCATTCCTTTGATTGGCATTTGCGCCTCCTTTGAATAATACACTTCTGCCGGTAGCGTGTGTTGCTCCTCGAATCTCTCCCCAGTCCTCTCGCTCGTTCCGTTTCAGTTCGTCCGCTAGTCCCTCCTCTCTGTGCGCAACAGCTTTGATTGCACTCGCGACGACCTCAGGCGGCAAGCAGGCCAGTAGACCGCTGTCGGTATCGTGCGTCCGAGCCTGTAGCTCGCCTTTGGCGTCGCGTGTGTGGACCGTGATGGTGGCCATTCTATCCCCGACGATGCAACCGACGCGCCATCTTGGCCGCCTTGTTTCTCTTGAGCCGTTTGGCCTTGGCATTGGGTGACAGCACCGAACCACCAAAGTGCCCCATACCGCCCTGCTGGCTCGGGAATGATACCCCGTGCTGCAGTGCTGCGAAGAACGCCCTTATCTGCTCCAGAATAACCGGCTTGTCCTTCTGACTCTTGTCGCTGTTACCCATTGCTCTCCTTTCGTTACAGTCCCTTGCCGTACCGATTGCACAACTGCAAGTCGGCTTGTTCGTCGAGCCGGTCCCACCAGATGTCCAACTCTCGCTTACTCGCTGGCGCTGGCCCGGCATCGCCCCAAACTTCCCACCACTCCTCGAAGGTCATCACCTCAGCGTCGTTCCCTGGCGGGTCGCTGCCTTCTACTAGCGTCTGGATGATGACGACGTCGGGGTTAGGCATTGTAGGCATCCTGTTTTTGAATCATATCCTGTGCATAGAGAATTAACGTTGATGCGATCCGGGCGTCTGCCATCTGAAGGGTGTCCCCTTCAGAGCCTCGCAGTTCATTGACTTGCTCTGATACATCCTGAACTGACATCATCGCCAACTGTGCCGGGTCTGCCTCTGGCGCGAACCGGTCCCAGAGATCGCTGGCGCTGATTGCCATCCCCATCTCTTCCTGATTCAGCCGATCAATCGCCACCGCTATCACCTCGGCCTGCGTCCCGTACCGAGCCGTGAGGCTGTCGAGCTTCTCACGAGTCGCACCTGATACTCTGATGTTGACCTGTTGTTTCATTGTGTTCCCCTTTCGCGCGTTTTGTCCAGGTCGCGCCCCCTGGTGTTGTGGTTAGCTGCGTATGAACCGGTCTAGTTCCCGCAGGCTGCATTCCGTGTGATAGACCATATTCCAGTTTACACTACCGCCTTTATCTTTGAGCTCCTCTAGTCTGGCTGCAATGTTAGCCATCACTTCATCAGTCTGTCGCCTCCGTCTCTGTTTTGCCAATTCAATGTTATCGGGGTTCATTTTAGTCTCCTTTGGTGTCTCTGCTGTTGTTCCCTCAACTGATACCAGTATACCATAGTGCTATACACAAGTAAAGACATTGATACCAATTGCCCGCAAACTTGCCCGATTGCCCGTTTGTTTTGCCCGATTAGAGAGGGTGAAACGCCGTCGAGAATGCACGAGATTCCTGGGAACGAAGACGCGCCCCCGGTTCCCCGAGAGCGCGATTTACTGAATTGCGCGAATCCGTGCCCAATAGTCGCCCGTTTCGCTACTCTATAGCCAATACCCCCATACCGTCAGCCAGACGTCGAGGGTAGTTGCCCCGCTAGCCAAGGCCTGGTAGTACAGCTTGCTCGGCGAGTCCTGCGTGAGAGGTACCACATACGTGCCGCCCCCCTTGGCATCGTTGGTTAGACCCGAGCAGCGATAGTAGATGCCCGAGCCCGCCGTGTTGTTGGGTGCCAGGATAATGTAGCAGTCATTGGCCGCGCTGGCGGAGTCTTGAACCACGGCCTTGATGAGCGCCGCCTTTGCGTCCGCTGGCAGGCCGAAGAATTTGCCCGAGACCCGCATTGCGACCTCTGTTTTCGCCGTCGTGCTGAAGCTGTCGCCATTGAAGTCGCTATGCGCCAGCGGTAGCATCAGCGGGAAAAACGCGTAGCTGTTGAACCGTGGCACGTCTAGCAGCGTGCGCACGACCCGAGCAACCCGGAGGATCTCAGCATCATCGAGGTGTGTGGTCATGTCACGTTTCCTCTCCTGATACGTTGCATCAGTGACGCCACGCCACCCGGTTCGTTCTGGTAGTGGCAGCGTAGTTCGTCGGGTTCGCCGTTCTCACCGCGGATGTACTCCACTTCATCGACGTAGCGAATGCGTGGATCGTCCCAGTCCGACGACGTGCCGGGTCTGGCCCAGCCGCTCGGTGCTGCCGCGTTGAGCATCAGGAATCCCGGATCGACCAGAGGAAGGATCGCCGGTGAGCTGGCTTGATCGAGGATCTCAGCGCCGCGCTTCTGATAGGTCCAGGTCGTCGGCGCGGCTTCAAATCGGAAATAGCGATCGTTATACACGCCACCCTGCCAGACGTTGCCGCTGTCATCACCCTGCGCGATGATAGCAGCGCAGAGGTCGCCCAACCGCTGTGGAATCGACTCGCATTCCACTGTACGCACCGACGTGTTGGCTTCGATACGGCCAGCTCGCACGAATTGCGCCGCACCCATCAGCGACGTGATCAGCGCCGTGGCCGTTCCGGTCATCGTCGCCTCCTGATAGCGCCAGTTGAGCGTATGCCAGAAGCCACTGACTGTAATGTCAATGCGATCAGGCCCGATGTGTTTGGTGCCCGTTGCGAACGACTCGCCGCCGATCTCGCGTGAGCGGGGCCACGCGTACTCTGTCAAATGCCGGTCCCGAGCCGCCGTCGCGCCCGCTGTGCTCACGCCAGCGTTCAGCACGATGTGATTGCATTCCCCAAAGATACTGGAACTGTCTGTGTTCTCGCTCCAGGCGATCTCTCGCCGTGGACCTAGCAGCGCGATATGCCGCACCTCGTATGTGCTCGGCGTGCCGGTGTTGTCGCCGCTCCAGCCGGCCGTCGTTAGCTCCATCTCCTCGTACACGTAGATCGAATCATCCGGATTGGTCGTCTGGAATGCCGCGCCCAGGTAGCCCCAGGCCATCGTGCCGTCCGTGTTCGTCACGGAAATGCGATAGACGGCGTTGCCCTCTGCGACCTCCCACTCGCCGAAGTCCTGGCCCTCGTCTTTGAACGCATCATTGCCACCCGGATCGTAGGCCAGCGCGCCCTGCTCATCGTCGCTCACGGTTGGAAAACTGTAGATCGACTTGACCCGGTTATGAAACCAGCGCGGGTCTAGGGACTGGAAAAACTCGCCGCCTTCCTGCAGGTAGCGCATTTCCGTGATGAGGCCACCGAACGCCGGAATGCCGTGGGGGAAGTCCCTCACGACGCAACCAATAGCCCAGTTGTAGAAGTCCATCATTTCGGGGCGCGTGAAATCCTCCTGTGAGAGATGAAACGAGCCCTGCCACCAACCGCCCACAGCGCGCTTGCTGTAGCGCAGCCTCCGCGCCGCCTGTGCGACGTGAGTGGGCCAGAGCCGACCCGCGGTCACCGTCGGGCGATGGTTCCAGATAACCAGACTGGATTGCATTACTCGCTACCTCTCAACAGCTCCCAACGCTCGTAGTAGCGGCCAGTGTCAAGCGGATTGACCCAGAATTGGTCAGTCGCGTCGCTTTCCGTGAGTCGTGCGATGACCATTATGATCCTGCTATCGCCTGGTGGTATTCGGAAGTTCTCAGCCACGAAGGGCGGGAACTCGCCCAGTCCAGAGCCATACTCGGAGGTCTGGACGTGCGTTTGACCGTCTGGCCCCTCCCCGAAATAGAGCGAATCGTCGTTCGGTGACCCCGCAGTCGTGAGGTTGAAACCCCAGACCTTCAGGAATCCCTCGTCCTGCGGCACCGGCGAGAGGGAATCAAGGTGCAGGTTGCCGGCCCCGGCCGTGCGTCGCGCCCAAACCTGGATGCGATAGGGCGCGTCGAGGTTCTCGCTGAGTAGGGTTGTGTCAAATGCGTGTAGATTGCGAAGGGGAATGGGTTTGATACCCTGTTCTGTAAAATCCCAACTTGTGTTGGTCAGTTCCACGATGGAACCGCGGATATGTTCGTCGTCACTCATCCCGACGTAACCCCAGCGCAGCTGAGCCTCCCAGGTTCCCGATGCGACCTGTGCCCGTAGCAACCAGGTAAAGAGGCCATAATTATCTTTCTCGTTCGCCGTGACGTCTGATAGTTTGATGACAAGCGCCTTCTGCCATGTGTTGTCCCAGGTTAGGACGTTCGGCGCGACTTGCACATATGCGCCCACATCTGTCACGTCATCGGCATTGAGCGTACCATCATCCAGCGCCCAGATATTGATAAAGTTCGCCAGCGTGCCGCGCTTGCCCGCGCTGCGCATGCCGGCCCAAATCCGCCCCATCTGATCGCCCGCGACTCCCAGACTCCACTCCATCAATGCTATGCGTGCAGGGTGGTCGCCCGCGAGATCATAAGCCCCAACCACCACGCCCGCCGATGTGGGGTCGTAGGTCGTCGACGCGCTGGCCGTCAGGCGCTCCTCTGGCGAGTTCCGTGCCGACTGCCGTTCCCACGGCCCGCGCACGACTGTCAACGTGCACTTCAGCATATTCGCAACGGGGAACCCGGTGGCGTCGAGTACCGGTGTGCGTGGTCCCATTTCGATGCTATCCACGAATGCCCGCCGCTCGCCTGTTTCGCTAGCCATCTTGGCGTGGAGGAAGACGGGGTTCTCCTCTGTGCGGTCCCCCTTGTACTGGACGGCCCAGACTTCCATCGCGGCCATCGCCTGGACGTGGGTCGCCAGGGTGTTGTGGTTGCTTCCTTCGACCTGCAGCGGGATCGTTTCCCTGACCAGCGGAATGTGCCCGCCTTGCACCGTTATCCCCGTCGCCGGAATCCAGTTGACATGCCGCCAGCCACCGGCCTTAGCCGCTTGGAGACTCAGGGTCGTGCCGCCTCGAACTAGCTTGAATTCAGTTGCCATAGGTTATATCCCCGCCACTCTCTGAACTAGCTCTGCTAGACGCTCCCATTGCCACTCTCCGTTTTGGTTGGTGTAATCATCCCGCTGGATCATTATGGGAGCCAGGATAACAGTGCCCCCCGAGCTCGCCGGGATGGCGGTTACAGTTGTATTTGCAGTGCGGCCAAACCGATTGGGGTCTTCTGGAAAGCCGAACTCCTGTTCGGCAACCGCTGCCCCCCCGTGGGATGGTGGGTTTCCTTCCGATATGTACTGCGTCCTCACAATAGTGTTGATGTTGCCTGGTATGCCATTCAGGGCATTGGCAAGATTTGCTGCCGCCAACTCTGCGGCAAACATGTCGCGGCCCACTTGCGCAACACTGAGCGCCATGTCCCTGGCTGATATTGTCCCAGCACCGAAAGCCTCAACAAGCTCTTGTGTTTTCAGCGCCGCTTGAATCTCTGCGTCGGTTGCAATCCCGAGGTGCATTGCCAGCTCGCCCAGCGCCTCGACAGATGCCCCAGTTGCTAGAGCTAGCTTCCACAGCTCCTGATTATCAAATTCGAGCTCCCCAAAAGTTTCAGCTACATCGTTGCCCGCTTTGGCCAGTCGTTCCATCTCTCCGGCAACGAATGCGGCACGTTCACCAGCAGCGTCCAATCCTGCGAGCATTTCATCAAAAGCCTGCGGTATTTCCCTGATGACACGGAGGACAGGTTCAAAGACCGTGTCGGGGGCCGCTCTTAGTTCGGCGAGCCAATCATCTATGCTCTGTGCCGAGTCGCTAGCGGCATCGTCTAAGTCACCGAAGTCATCAATGAGTGCTACAGCTGCATCGTGGAACCCGTCCGCTTCGAGCGCTGATGCCTTTACAATGAGTCCAAGTTGCTGCATTCGCAAACCCAACTTTGGAACCTCATCAATGACCAATATCACTTTGTCAAGTAGCTTTGATAATGCCGGAGCCAGCTCCTCCCCCATTGTTGTTTTTATATTCTTGATCTTTGTATCAAGTCGCTCGAATGAGGAAGCCGCATCGTCTGTGGCTTCCCCGAGGCGCAGCATGGCCTTATCGCCCATTTCCATAGTGGCGAGCTTGAACGCCTCGTCACGAGCCAGGCCCAGGGATTCCACTAGCTCATTGGTGCGATCCCGTGTTTTACCGGCTGCGATTCCAAACGTGTCTAGCCGTTGCACGGATTGGTTCGCAAGCATCAACCCAAATTCGTTTATGCTCTCTGTGGCGGTGCGGCCCATCGCCGTACCCAACCGGACCGCCATTGTGGTCAGGCGTTCCAGCTCGTCGCTGTTATTTGCTAGGCCCATCTGCATGAGCTGATTCGAGGCCGCCATCAGGTCCGTATCGGCAACAGCGCCACGCGTGGCGGTGCGCATTGCCTCTAGGTTGGCCGCCGCCTGCAATGCGCCGCCGCTGATATTCTTGAAGGTATCCGCGGTACGCAGGGAGGCTGCGCCGAGCTTGCCCATCTCGAACGCGGCCTTGGCCACCTTGACGACACCGGACGCCATAATAGCGGCGCCCATCACTTTGAGCCCCCTGGTAACACCTCCCAGCGACCCCTCCATCTTCTGGGAGGCGTCCTTCATGTCGCCCTGAGCCGTCTGAAGACCTTTGTTCAAATCTCGTGTGTCTGCGCCGATCTTGGCGAACAGACTAGCAATTTGGGTAGGCATTATCTAAATGGCATCCGTTTCTTCCTTTCGTGTGCGAATGCGATGTCCGCATTCTGGATAGTGTCGATGATTACGTATGCCTCCGACACGTCCAATGCGTCCACGTATTCGAGTGACCAGCCAAAGGTCCGGCAGAACCAGACCCGCCAATATTCCCAGGTCAGCGGCCTACCAAACCTTATTCCGCAGTAGGTCCGCCAGCCACTTCCCCCTGGGCGTTCTCCGCTACGAACAGCTCGGAGGCGTGGACGAATGCCTTCGGCACGAGCTTTTGAAGAACCAGGAAGTCGAGCTTCGCGTAAGCCTCCCGGTCCGAGGGATCCCCCTCGAACTCCCAGCTCGCCACGGTGCCACGGCACAGGTCGACCGCCGTTTCATAGTCAAACAGCTTTATGATAACGTCATCCTTGTTGACCTTGATACCGAAGATCTTCGGAGCCAGGCCCCACCAAATCGCTGCCGGCAGGCGGTCCACAAACTCAACTTTCTTACCTCTGATTTCTGGCATGTCTCCCCTTTCATTTCTGCTAGTACGTTGAATCAGACACCGCTCCCGAGTATTGGAACCGGATGTCGGCTACCACCAGATCCTGGTACGTCATCGACTTCTCACGACTCATCACGATCGCGTTCACCGTGTGTTTCATTTTGCCCGACGCCGTGCCTTCCTCACCCCATTCCAGCGTGCCCTCGGTTCCAACGACTACCGCGCCCCAGGTTGTGGTATCAGCGGATTGAATGAGGATGGTGAGCGGTGTGTTGCCATCTGTTAGCGTCGTCAAATACGTGCGCGCCGTATCAGCGCCCGCGCTCGCATCGACCAGGCCAATATCCTCCGCCGATCCAAAACTGCGGTAGTCGGTGTTCAGTACCGTCGAGCCGAACTTGCAGTAGAGATTCTTACCCGTTATTGCTGCCATTCCATTTTCCCTTCCCCCTTTCGTGCGCGCCTAGTCGTCTAGTCATCCAGGCGTATTCGATAAAATGCCCCGTCGTGGAACACGTTGACGCCTTCCCTCACCGTTTCTGCATAGTCCACCTCGTTTTCTCTCAACATGATGATGTTCGTGAACCCAGCTACTGTCAGCGTCTGTAGATGTAGCGCCGTCTTGATCAGCCCATCGATCGTGCCCGCTTCGCTGGAATTGTCCGACACCGCCTTGACCAGAAACACGACGTTGATTAGCTCGCTGGGATTGATGTTCTCGTGTCCGCCGCCAGCGAAGGAAAATATCACGTAGGGTCTAGCCTGTGCCTGCGGCGCTATCTTGTCGTAGATGTAGCTGCCACCCAACGCGGTCGTCAGCGACGCCGACCCGTTCAATGCGTTGTAGAGTCCCACCTTGAGTGCGTTCATATCACCGCCGTGAATGAGAAGGCTTCTGCCTTGATGACGTGGATGCTGTTTTTGTATGCGCCCGTATCAACAGCGGCCCCCGCTTTCCAACCCCGCTCGATGTCGCGGGCGCCCTTCTCTATCACCATTTCCAGCCTGCCGAAGTTGGCCCCGTTCTGTTTGATCGCCGCTACGAATCCAGGCCGTACCGACTCCACCGCCGGTCCTAATGCTGGCTGTGCTGCCATCTTTGAGGTGCCTAATTCGACAAATTTCCCATACTCCACACCGTCAGCGATGATTCGGATCGGACCCTTGCCCGCCGTATCGGCGATCATCTTCCTCAGTACCCGGTCATCAATCGTGACCTTAACCGTGACGCCTGCCATCAGTCCGCCCTCCGCAGATAGACCCGCCGCGCCGTGCGGTTTGAGTGCGTGTCCTCCATCCGCTCGACCTCATACGTCTCGCTATCGTGTACCACGCGCATAGACTCGTCAATGGTCTGGTTGTATGCTACCGTGAGGATCCACGTCGTCAGGCTCGTAATCTGCTCGCTTTCGCGCACCTCACCCCAGCCCGCCGCCATCGGCACCAACCGGCACGCCACGCTGGTATAGGTGTCTGTCCAAGCCTCCGTCCATCCGCCCCGTCCGTCAGCGGTGCGCGTCACAACCTGGATAGTACATGTGTCCGGCCAATAGTCTGCGGCATCCGCTCTTAGTTGCGATAGTTCCAATGTGCTCAGTACCATAGCTCACCTATGATGTCCCAGAATCGATGCGCCGCCCCCTGGAGACCCTCGACCCACTCCTCTCGTGTCTGCCAGCCCCAGGACAATGCGCCCACGCGTTCGTTGCAAACCATCTCACGCACTGATAGCGCTGCCTCTGCCACCGTTCGGCCAAACGGCTCGGTCCACTCTGGCAGGAATAGGAACCGCTCGTATCGGGCCAGCGTCGCGGGCACGTCCTCGTATGCCAGGGGCCCGCACTGCGTGATATTCCTACCCTGCGGAGGGCAAGGCCCCCAGCCGTAGAAATCCACCGGCCCGTTCTTCGCTGCCCATCGGCAGGCTGCGCCAATCCCCTTGTGCCTGTGCCACTCGCCCAGCCAGATGGTCCCGTGCGGGTCTGGCCCCGGTGCGAACTGCGTCACGTCAATCACTGATGGCACTAGATACTCCTGTCGTGGCGTCACCTGGTGGCGCGCCTTGAATGCCGACGCGTGCAAGGGCGACAGAAATATCACCGCCTCCGCCGCGTTCATAATCGGCCCGATCCAGTCCCGTTGCCATTCCTGCGGTGTGTCCCAGTGGTCGTGTTCATAGACGATGTAC
>SDBU01005004.1_pt1 | contig 16033 bp, 31 predicted proteins | sample 2277071 | NCBI WGS metagenome assembly SDBU01 (sample SAMN10397929, study PRJNA504765) | marine sediment metagenome | isolation source: marine sediment core GS08_GC12, 126 cmbsf | place: Arctic Ocean: Gakkel Ridge, Loki's castle | collected 2008
GATCTATTTTCCGCCACTCAACAACAAGATGGTTAACATAAAAGCGCATCACTTATCCTCCTTCGCCTCAACGGCTTTTTTCCATTCAGACGTTTCCAAAAAACCTCTATCAAACGCTATTCCACGCGGTCGAGTTATAATCAAGGTATCACCCACTTTGTACATACCTCGTGTGGAGTGGAGTTGTAATTTTGTGCCCGTCGGACACTCCACCGTCACCAAATCCCATCCACCACCGCCGCCGATTAAGCCATCTTCAGCTTGGATGCCAACCACCCGAACTGGAATTGTAACCTTCTGAGAGCGCCAGCGTGCCTGCTCAGTGCCACATCCGACAAGCAAAATGACAACAAGGACAATCCCTCTAGTATTCTTACCCATCATTCCCTCCTTCCGCCTCGGCGGCTTCTTGTAACCACTTTGGTCGACGCAAAGCCAAGCGACGAAACACTTGGCAATCGTCACGACATCCACAATCGCAACCGGACCCACAGCATGTACAACCATGTCCACCGGGACATTGACCAAGCGAACGTCGCACAATCGCATCGCGTTCCTGTTTGGTCATCATTTACCTCCCTCCGCCTCGGCGGCTTCTCGCATTTCTTCAGCCAAGTCCCACGTACAGTTTGGCTCGTGACGCCCCCGTTTGGTGTAGTCATCGTGGCACCGGCAGTCTATCCGGTCGGCAAAGTGCCGCAGTTGACCTTGCAGCTTGGTGACGATAGCTTGTAGCCGCTCGACCTTAGCTTGCAGCCTAGCTAACTCCCGACACATTGTAGGCCGATTGGCGTGACTGTTCATTGGTCGAGCGCAATGCGAACAATACGGGCCATTGCCACGTGGGTCTTTTACAACAACGGCCTTATCAAACCATGCAACCTGATACATTATTTTTCTCCCTTCACCCCGTCCGCTTCGCCGCGCAGCACCGCGAGCAGCGTTTGCAGCTTCTTCCGCTGGCCGCCGCAACGCCGACGCACGGCCAACCGCTCCAGGTTCGCGAGCTCGCGATGCGCCAGCGTAATCAACCCAATATCCTCAGCCTGCGACGCTTCGAGCGCCGCCAGTTCGGCCTCGACGGCCGCCACGGTCAGTTCGTCTTGTCCTGTCAACATGGTTCGGTCCTTTCGGTTACGGTTTCCTTCTCGCGTTCGGCCAGCATGGCGTCGGCAATGTTATAGGCGACAGATACTTCGTTTTCGACATAATGGTTAGTGGCATTCCAATCGCCACTTGCCATGCGCCCGGCCAATGCCATGCCCGCGAACCAGTCGCGCAGGGACATGCCAGTTGGATATGTGCTCTGTGTGACTGGAAACGCCGGTTCATCACCTTTCTGTGACATGAGTTTTTCTCCTTGCATTTTGGGCTACCCGAATTCCACATGCTTTCGAGCAATATCGTTGCCTCCCCCGATGATCGGGATGTTTGATAAATGTAATCCCGCACATTGGGCAAAGGGCATGTTCGGAATATATCCGCGATTTGCGATTTCGCTCAATAACCATGTGCGAATGGTAGTCACGCTGATGTGAAATTGCATTGGTAACTTCAAGATTAGATCGTCGGTTGTCAAGCTTATCACCATTTCGGTGATGCACTTGCTGCCCCTTGGACAAGCCCAAAACAATACGATGTAGCAAGCAAGGAACACCAACTGTTCGTCCGCCAACACGATACACATAACCGTTTGCACCAACCCGCCACTGCATCTTCTTTATGTTTTCGTCTTCGGGGGATACAAATGTTGTGAGTCCGCCCGCCAAGAGAACGGCGATTGCCGGGCCGCCGTCATTTGGTTTCATGTCATCACCTCTCAAGTAACGGGCGACACGACGGCCGCTCCCTCGCCGCCGTGCCGCCCTGGGGTTGTTGCAACTACCAACGTTTACGGAAGGCGAAAAACGCAATCGCCGCACCCAACAAGAGTACAAGCGTACTCGGCTCGGGTATGGCAGCGGGAATGTAGTCACGAAATGTGACTTCACGCCAGTGCATTTCCGACGGCCCCAGGCCGGAGTTGTCGCCCCAATACAATAGATATTGTCCTGGGGTGATGTCATTCATCGTCCAATCATCCAGCGTGGTGACGATGTTGCCGTTGGCGAGCACGTCGCATTCCAGGTCGTCGCCCCGATACTGTAACTCATACGTGTTGAACACAGTCGGGTCGACGCCAGGCATGGCCGTGTCACCCAAACCCGCCTGATAATAGTAGGCGTTGGTTGAGTCCCACGTAAACGCCGTGCTCTTGGCGTGCGTACCGTCAAAAATGGTGGCACGCGACTCAGTTAGCGGCCCAGCCACCCACCGAGCTTCGACAGTCAGAGACCAGTCGTCGGCAAAGTACGATTGCCATGCGGTGCCCGTGGGTGCCCAGCGGCCATAACCGTTGGTCTTTGTCACCCAATAGTCGGCTTCGGCGTAGCCGGGCACGCCGCTCATCACATACCAGCCCTCAGTCGCCGGGTCGGTGTTGCCAAGATGCTGTAGCATCTCGGCCCGTGCCGTGCCGCCGACAAGGCAACACAGCACCACACACACAATCCATGTAGTTCGCATTTCTGCGTCCTCCATAACAGGGAACAGTTTACCGGGGCGATGTGCCGCCGGCCAGTGCTTTTAATAAATCGTCCGCCAACTGTACCGCAAAGCGTGCTGAGTTTTTTACATCCAAGGATGTGCTGGCCGTCTGGTGTATCTCGGCCCGTGCAAGGTTCGCGGGCAACACCACCTCCAGAATTCGCAGGGCGATTTCCTCGCGAGTGAGAGTGCTGGTATCTATTGTCCATTCAGCCATTGGGTTTCTCCGTGCCGCCGGCGTTAAGTTTTTTTGGCAGTCTTGGCCTTATGGCGTTCGATTTGTTTGGCGGCCCGCAACCACCGCAACATTGGGCGTGGGTTGTGGTCGTCTTGCCATGCGTGCCAAGGTGGCGAAACTTCGTTTGGCATACTTCGGTCGCAACGTATTCCACCACGGGCCTGTGCAATTAGGCAGCCAGGACACTCGTGCTCAATGGTGCAGACGTGAAATTGACAAGAAGCGCATGTGTCGCAATTGACGTGAAACACAATATCCTCGTTTACCGTCAGGTTGCCTTCATAGTCCACCTCCAACCCATGCCGCTTTAACACACTCGCGTATAGACCACTCCACTTCAAAATACCGTGGTCGATTTCCTTTGACTTTCCGCATCGCCTCGCCGTGACTGGATAGTGTTTCTTTTTCCAGTCCTTGTGCGTGAGCTTGGCCATTATGTTCTCCTAATTAGATCATGTGTGTTTGGTGGCATTTTCTGCCACAATTTTTTCCGGCTTATGGCCAGTCATATTGATTCCGCTTAACCCACCGCCGTCTTTTTGTTTTGTTTCGCTTCCGACGTGTTGTGATTAGCTTGCAGTCGGGATGGCTCGTGTTGGGAATCGACTCGTCCAACCACATATCATAATGACGGCAAACAAAACGCCAGGGAAAAGTTGCGAGTCGCAGCAGTTTGGTTAGTTGGTTGTCAGCCATCAATCCAAGTCCTCTTCGTCCAGCGTGTCGATCAAAACCTCGCAATGCTCAATGATGTCTCGCAGGTGATTGCGCGTCACATACTGTGGGACGGAAGCATCCGAAAACATCTCGTCAATTGCTTGCTTCGCTTTTTCGGTAGGGTTGTTCATTGCCAAGTCACTCCTTTCTCAGTCAGCATGAATCGTCGGCACCGAATGTCCGACAACTTTCCTTCAGTGTAATAGACTATCAACACACTCCCATCTTTGAGCGTCACGAACGCCGGGTACGCCCCACCGCACGTATCGACAACCACCGGGCCCACCCACGTCTTGCACTCGTCAAGGGAGTAGTGCATGGCGGTGGCGGGGATGCGGTGGGCGAGAAGGATGGCAGAGTGAGCGGGTCCAGCGGCGGCTTGTTCGCCATTTACACGGGGATGGCTACTGGCATCTCCTGAGTCCGTGTCCAGTGCAGTATTACGTGCACCCTCGCCCAACTCCACCCTATGCAACGCCGGACAATGCAACACGAACCCGATGTCCTTTGCCGTTGTCCAGTTCTTTCCGTCGGGGCTCGTGCTGTAGTGGCCGTTGCACTTCGAGCCACGCATGACGGCATAGAAAAAGCGGGGGTGGCCGAGCCGGATGTTACCCCGTCCAGCGTCCTGGTAAACTTCCGTCTGTGCGGTATGCTTATCGGCCGGTCCCCCATATAACTCAATCGTATCCGTCTCCGCGTCCAGGTGCTTCCCCCCGTTGGGAATGTCATGCACCTGCCACGACTTCCCGTTGTCCGTTGAGCGTATCACATACGGTTGGTCGATGTGGTAGCTCCCCAACAACAGGTGCCCGTCACCGTAGTCACGGACGGGGGCAGAGCAACCGGCGTCGTGTTGGAGTTTGCGAATAGACTTGACGGCGGCGGGATGTGACAGCCGTGGAATCGAACCCTCGTTATTGGCACCAGCACCATCCCCGCTCGCAGTTTGCGCACCACTGCTACTGCCATGCAGCGCCGCCAAGTCAATCTCCGCAATATACACCCCATCCCCTTTGAGCTTCCTGTCAGCGGGGGCGTACAGTCGAAAGTAGCTGAGTATGATTCGCCCGTCACGCAACACCGCGATGTCCGGATCACGATCGTCAAGCTCCGTGTCCAGCAACATGGCGGGGGGGCTCCACGTCTTGCCCTCATCGCTCGATAACGTGTAGGCGATTGCCCCACACTTCGCACGCTTGTCCTTCCATGTGACGTGCCCCGACTCCACTCCGTTGTAGTACACGACGATGAGCCTGCCATCGGGCAACCGACACGCCCCCGGAAATGCACAGTACGGGCCGGCGGGGCCGTCGCTGGCAACGGTGGTGTACTCGGCACCGTGGGCAATAGTGGCAGCCAACAAGAAGATGATTGTAAATACAATAATCAATCCAATGGTTGTAAACACCAACAAAGTAATCATGTCTCGTTGTTCAGGATTCATTACACTTCCCATTCCTTGTGATTAACGCAGCCAAACTCCGAATTGGTTGCAATGATATGTCGCCCCGACCACGGCCCGATGAGACACAACGCACCGGGCAAGAACTCGTTGCTACGATCCGGCTTAAACGCATAGTTCATGCAGATACACTGCCGACACCCCGTTGTGCCGAGGTCGTTGCCGTGCCACCATTTGCATGTCTTGCACCGTTTCATGGCTTAGTCCTCGACTTCAAGTATCCACAGATTTTCAATGCAGTCCCAAGGCAAGTGTTGGCAAAGCAGTAGTTGCTTTTCCCCGTCCACCTCTTGGCTTGCGGTAAGCACGCAACCGAAATCATCCACAAGATGTATCCAACCAACAGACCGGGAACAAAACCGCTTACAGATAGTAATGTCGTCAGAGTCTCGCCAGTGCGATGAGACACATGGGTCATTCCAATGTACTTCAACCAACTGGCCAGGTTTGATGTTCGCCCGTTTCATGGCGATTCCTCCACAAGTTGCCACCCTTTTTCTTCTTCGTGATGATATTGCCAGACTTGCTCGGGCTGGCCTTCTACTGCTATCTCCGCAATTCCACTGCGAATTATTTGGCCTGCCACAATTCGCGTAAGGTATGCCACTATTGCGTCGATGTTTTCATAGTCTCGCAAGTCACCCCAGATGTGGGCAGCCAACCAAGGAAGTCCAGTGTCGTACTCAACAAGTCGATACTGTAAGCTGCCTTCCGAGCCACATGGCACATTGCACTCAGAAAAAACACTTTCGTCATCATCATAGTGGTAAGTATTGCCAAGGTCCGGTCTTGTTTGTGGGGCTACTCCAGGTATCCCATCAAAACGGATGGCAGCATTTACGTGTGTCCAAATACTCATAGCGATTCCTCTCCGTTACGTGTTGCCAACGTTGCCAACACTCGTGGCGACATTGTCTCCGCAATCCACTCTGTATGGCCGTCGGCGTAGACAAACTGGCAACCGCCGGGATGTTGCGACGAAAAAAAAATGTCATTAAACAGCACGGTTTGCCTTGCGCTTGCATGCTCATAGAAGTACACGTCGGGGTCACTGTTAATGGGCCACTTGATATTTTTGCACGGCATCACACATACATGGTCAAGCGGCTGGTAGTTGCGAGTGCGATAGGCTCCCGCCGTCCACGCCCTGAGCCAATGTATCTGTTCGCCCACTACGATGGTATTGGAGGTTCCGTCTCGGATGGCGGCGATGGTGGTTCGGGATTCGACGTGGAGGATGCCGTCGGTGGCATAAGGTCCACAGTGACTTCGCTCCACTGGTATGTTTTCGTGGTTACGATGCCCTGCGACAGCAACGTAATTGCTAGTTGCCCACTTGTTTCGATCCGCCAGGTGTGGATCGAGGGGTTGTCCCCCGTCACTAGGGCATGTAAAAATTGGGATACTGATTCGGGTAAGCTCACTGTTCACTCCATTACATATGGTTGCGGCTTCTTGCCATGCCTGGTCGATGCCTGCCTGTTCTAAGTATGGCAGCACATACACACGCCAACCCTCGCGAGTGCCTGTGGGTGTGCCGCCGGGGCCGCCCGTTGTATCCAACATGCCGATGGCCGCGCCGCTTGGAAAACTACCCTGTGCCGCTTCGTACACCCGTAACCCAAGCCCCAATTGTTTGAGGTGATTGAGGCATTGAATACGACGGGCCGCCTCGCGTGCGGCTTGCACGGCAGGCAACAGCAGGGCCATGAGGATGCCAATGATGGCCACCACCACGAGGAGTTCGATTAGGGTGAAGGCACGTTTCATGTTTTCTTGGCTTCCATTTTCCGCAGTTCCGCAAGACACTTTTCGTCGTCCAAGTGGTCTTGAATAGATTGCGGGTTGTCTCTTATCGAAGCCCAATGTGTTAGCCCACCACCTGCCTCGCAAGTGCAAGACATGGCAATCTTGTTTTTTCCCATGCAGCATCTTGCCTCGAATTTTTCTTTAGTTTCCGTCGTTGGGTCAAATGCCATCATTCCCTGCCGTTGTTGTCGGCCCATGTGCTCAAGTCGTCTTCTGAAAAAACATCTTCCGGGTTCATGTTTGTTTGAATCCAGTCAATGGCTTCTTCCAAGAGGCAATCGCTGATTACAGCAGCCACAAACTGTTTGTCTTGTGCGGCATAAGTCATCTTACTTTCTCCCTGTCACCGCCCACGCGATGGCGAGTTGCGTGGCCAACGCCAGCGGCGAGGCACATTACACAACACTATTCCGGTACAGGTGCCGCTTTGTCTGTGTCGATCAATTGCGGCTGCTCCGATTTGACATCGGACTGCGGGTCGGTTTTGCGGAACCAGCGGCGAATTTCCGGGATGATTCGCCACTCCAATCCCATGGCCTGGGCCAACTTGTCTTGCTTCTCGGCTAACTTCGACTCTTTTTTGGAATCGTTACTCATCACCGTGTTCCTTTCATAAATAGATTTACCATAAACGCGATACGCAACGGCGGCAGCGCCAATACCCAACAGGACCAATAGCCCCAGCGGGCCAAGGAACGCGCCCAACACAAACACCACCACGACGGTGGCACTGTACCAACTCAACAAACGACCATTCATTGTTTTGTTCCTTTCTAAAAAACGGATTGGTTCCCACCAGCCGGAACATTCGCAACCATCGCAGAGCCACCATTCACATTCCATGGTGGCCCATTCCAACCACCGCCAATCGCAGCCGATACACTCCGGTCGCAGCAAAAACCATGTGCGTGCTTGGCGTTCACCTTCGCGGCGAATACGTTTTTTATATCTCATGTGCGTGCTGCCCATCCAATGGTTAGTTGTGTCGTGAGCGCCAACGGCGACGCACACAGAAACGACAGCGGCGAGAAATAATTGACCCACACGACGATAGCAACCGACGCCGCACACCCGGCCCACGCACCCCACTTGGTAGCACGGGGAATGAACAGGGCCGTGAGCACCAGGCCGCCGAGTGGTGTGGCCAAGAGGTTCACGATCTTGTAGCACAGTTCCAGTAGGTTGCCTTGGACTAGGCCGATGCCAAGCGATAGCAACAGCACGACCAGGGCGATAATGACGGTGGCGGGGACGGGTTGCAACTTGGAACCGCGATTTTCCGCAGCCCCCCAGTCCACCGCCACCGTCGAGACGCAAGCATTGATTCCACTAGACAAGCTGCTCATGGCAGCCGCCAGCAACGCCGCTACTACCAGGCCGCGCAGGCCGGCGGGAAACCAATCGGCTATGAATTGCAACAGGAAAGCGTCGGCGTCATGCTCGCCGCCCGCGTAGTATGTCATTAGTGACAGGCCCACCAGCACGAGCAGTGCAGTGAGTGCCAAGTCCAGTAGCACCGAACCAATCAACACCACCTGTGCCCCGCCCGTAGTGGGCGTGGATAGATACCTCTGTACATTCATCTGGTCGCCGCATTTCACACACAAACCCAAAGAAATGGTGGACAGGATGGCCCATGGCACCGTCACCCGCTCCCACGGGCTACAACTCCACGACGCCGCGGGCCACTGCGATGGCCACTCCGTTGGCAACCACTCGCCAGACCAACAACCGACCAGCACCACTATAAGCACAGCCCCGCCGAACATGAGCACCGCTTGAATACAATCGGTCCACACCACCGCACGATACCCGCCCAGTGAGTAGGCCGCCGTGACGCCCACCAATGCCGACGCCGTGAACCACGGGGACCAGCCACACAGCGGCTCGATGATGATAGTGGCGGTGAGGTAGGCAATCATTCCCATCCACGCCAGACGCATGGCAAGGAACAGGGCGGAGGCAAGGTGGCGTGAGTGTATACAGTCAAGATGTTGATAGACACTCGTGGGCGACTCTTGATATTCAATCGCGCAAAGCCCGCTTGATAATTGAGTGATGGTTCCTAGACTCCGCACCCGTGGCACCACCACCCACCCCACAAACCCCAACACCAACGGTGCGGCTACCAACCCCACAAAAATCAACGGCCCGTTGGCAATGATTTCGCCGGGCCATGTCAAGTAGGATATAACTGAAAACCATGATACAAACAAAGAAGTGGCCACCGGAAAGGACCGACAACGGCGGCCGCCTAAGAGAAAGTCGTCAAGCGTTTTGTTGCGGCGGGCGTGATGCCAGCCGACGCACAGTACGGCGGTGCAGTAGCCGACAATGATGAGCCAGTCGAAGTCAGTCATCCGTTACCTCATGGCGTCCTTCACCAAACTCGCCGTCAACAATGTCCTTGTAATGCTGCCGCTCACGCCGCAACTGTTCAATACGGTGCTTCTGTGCCTGAATTATGTGTTCTGCAATATCAAGCAGTCGGTCCTGCAATTCCACCATGTCGGGTGGCGGGGCCTGCGCGCCCTTGCACTCGGCCAGCTTCCGATGTAGCTTCTCAATTTCTGGTGATGGTGGGTCCATTAGTCTTGCTCCGCGGGTTGGGTCCAAATTGTATCTGACGGGTCATGTTCGGACATGAGTTCAAGCAGCGCCTTTTTCTGCCGTCTTGCCGACTTGCGCACGGCGGCCAATTGCGTTTTGATTTTTTCGGCTAGCCATTCCGTTTGGGTTAAGCCCGTCCGCGCCTTGGCTACCTTGGCAAGCCACGCCGCTTGGTCGCTAGGCATCTTTTCATCACCTACGCCATTGGCCTCTTCCGGCGGCACACCGGACGCCGCCTCGACTGGCTGCATGTTGGGCCACGCATCGTTAGGCGGCTTGGGTTCGGCGTGGTGGGTAGCGTCAATCGTGATGGCCATGGGTTACTCCTTGAGTAGATGCTTGGACTTCCGCCACGCCCGCTCCAAAAACCGAAACGCAAACACCTCGGCCAGTCGCCGCGACTTGTCGGCGTCGGATTCCTTGCCGCAAAAGTACCAAGGCACCCGATACTGCTGTGTCCATGATATAATGGTGCCACGTATTGCCTCGCGGTTTTCGGCCATGGTTTTGATTCCGTAACTTGGGGCGTACTGTAGCATGTCGAACAACGACGCTTCGACAATCACGCAGGCATGTTCCATAAAGGCCAAGTTGGATAACTCTGCCTCGAACTGTCGTCGCTTGTGTTTCCACCCGAGCAGTGTGTTGTGGGCGTCGGCCATCGACTTGCGTTCCACGCCCACCACACCCCACAGTCCTGCAATGCAGTAGTCGCCGAACCCGTAATAGGCCCCGTTGATGTTCCGCCGCAACGATATGTCGCGCACCTCTATCGCCCACTCGGGGCTGTCGGGGTCGCTTGGCGTCACTTTGATATGCTCGAATGTCCAAAATCCCACCTTCTCCTGTTTGTCACGGAGGATGGTGAAGGGGCAGAGCTTCGTTGTTGGGGGCGTCCTTGCCATTAGCCTACGGAGAGTATCGTTCCAATTTCCGCAAACTCTTTGCGAAACTCATTCGTTCGGTTGCCAAAGTAGAAAAAGGTTTGGCCATTGGTTGGCGCGGCAGCCTCACCATGCGGGTTGTAAAAGGGCACTCGCCCCTTAGTAAAACAAACCAATCTCGACCATTCTGCTGCTTGATGCCACCAGCGAGTGTCGGTATTATTGTTGGTAAGTAGTACGGCTTGCTCTACATGGTTGTTTTCATAGAACTCGCAGAGGCGATTAACAAACGCCGCTATTAAGTCCGCCCTGAATGGTGGGTTTAGGAAGACGTTGCCGCCCCACCCTATCTCTAGTCCATTGTTGTTCTCATCAAGGAAGGTAGCTGCTTTTACAATTTGGTTTGCTACTTCACTGGATGCTGGGTCAAAGTCGATGCTGCCCATTGTGGCGCGGGCGGCTTCGATGTAGAGCTTGGGTGTGTACCACTCAATCACGCCCTTGTTTTGGCTGCCCTTGATGTTGGTGCCGACGAACCGCATGAAGCCGGCGATGGACATTTCTTGTTCGTGTTCTGTGGTAACCAAGTCGTCGAAGTAATCATCAATCCGCCCCCGCTTTTGGTAGCGGGCGAGCTTGCGATAGTTTGCCAGTGTGTCTCCCCCAAAGGGGGTCTCGGCATCACCGGCACCCCCCCTGGGGCATCCGCCGCCGCCCTTTTTGCCAGATTCTGTCGGCGAGGGTGCGGGGTTTAATTCTCCATATTTCGCGGCCAGCAGTAGCTTGCCGTACTGGATGTGATTTACTTCTTCGCCCGTGGCCTTGATTCGTTTGACGTAGTTCGCCATGGCCTCGGCCTTGGCCAATCCATCCGCCGCTTCGTCCGCGTCCTCGATGCGCGCGATTGCTGCCTTGGCCTTGTCGGGAAATGCCAAGGCAAATTGCCGCAATGCCGAAGGTGTTGCTAAGTCATTGCCCATTGCCCGTCCTCACTAGCTCTTGCTTCCATGCCGCTTGTGTATCGAACTTGTAGATTCCGGCGGCTTGGCGAAATGCCGTGAGAAAATGGCCGTTTCCGGCATCCTCTGCATGGGCAAACCATTGTCGAATCCACCAGCCCACAAACTTGTCGCCACCCTTGTTGAACCATCGCGTTTGTACAACACCATCGGCAGCGGCGTCCCACATTCGCAGGGCGTACCGCACCACGTCTCCGGGGATGTTCACGGGTTGGAGTACGGGGTGTTCAGCAAGAATGAGACAGTCGCGGCCCGGCCCCTTCACTAACAATCCATCCAGCGCCTCTAGTTGTGGCGGCGCGATGATGGTGCCGGACGTGAATAACTCAAGCCACAGGTGACTGTTGTTCTTGCGACTGTGTATAAAGTACCGCCCGTCGATGTCCGATGGTGTGATACTGCGACGAGTCCATGCCTTAATCTTGGCAAACTCGTACAGTTGCACCACATTGCGATATTGCGGATCGTGTGTTCGTCCGTCTACTGCCATGATTGTGCGTCCTTGCGTTAAATGTCCCAACTCGTATCATCCGCCCCGCCGCCCTCCGCCCTCGGCACGGAGGCAACGGCGGGGTTGCCCAGCGACCACATCCCATCCCAAGTGATATTGGTATAGATCTTGCCGTCGGTGCCTTCCTTGTCGATCAACTTGATGACGAGTTCACGGCCTTCCATGTCGGCGGCCTCGACTTGCATCACTCGGCCGAAGGGCACGGCACCCGTGGCAATGCAAACACAGCGAAGCCGCGGCATAGCCGCATCACTCGTGGCGAACCACTCCCGATGTTCCGTGCCCTCTTGTCCCGGCACTGTGCCGGCCAGCACAACAAACGTGGCAACCACTTTGTCGGTTTGCTCAAAGGTATCGTCCCAATGGTCAATCCGGACATGATACTTGCCCGGCACCGGACGGTTGCTTCCGTGCGTGTCCTCTTCACTTGCCACTCCCGTGGCGTCAATTTCAACTCCCATGACTTGCTCCTAAAAAGGTATGTCGTTGTCTTGGGTAATGTCCGAGTTTGTTTTCTCTTCCATGTCGGCAACCAATTGTCCATCCCGCAAGCTCATAATGAGTTTGTCCGCTTCGAGCATTGACAGTTTGGCCAGTCGGTCCTTGCCATAGTCGTTAAGGATTGCCGCCTTGAGCGTGGTGGGCTGCCATTCCAGCCCCTTGGCAAGCTGCTTGATGGTCTCCTGCTGCCCACTATGGCACGGGTCGCTGTCGCGGGCGGCGTGGCCCGTTTCGTCTGGCTCTACGGGGATGCCGTTGGCATTGGGATTGCCGATGGCTTCGATCATTTCCTCGACGGCTTGCTCGGTCGGTGAAATAGCCGACGGGGGAGTAGCTTCATGCTGCACATCCAGTGTTGCCTCCCCCGCCGGTTTCGAAAGGGCCTCTCCGTCATCAAGCCATGCAAGGACAGGTTGCATGAATTCCGGCCCCGGTCGCTCCGTTTTGATTCCGTCCATTGCCGGACACCGCGTCTTGGTGATAGTGAGGGTGTGGTTCCAGTCCAACTCGCCCACAATATCAAACTCATATTCAGTTCCCGGCCGCTGAATCGGTGCCATGCCAACCTTACGTGGCACTAACTTTCCTTTCTCGTTTTCCTCTAGCACGTGTTCCATCTTGCTCCGCATGGTGACAATAACGTGAGCCGGGAATGCCAAGATGGCCTCAATCATGGCCCGGTGTTTTGGCGTTACCTCTTTCCATGCGGTATACTTGTTTTTGCTTGACGACTTTTCCACTTGTTCCAACGCTCCACCGATGCCCTCCCAGCCGTGCGATAGAGAGTCGATAATCAACACGTCCGGCTTGAGTTTGGCGGCCTCTTGAATGGCGGTGGTGTAATTGGCGGGATCGAAGTGTTGCAACTCGCACACCTTCCATTGCCACGGGATGTCGTCGGGCGACTCACCCCGGTACTTCGACATACTCCCATGTTCCGTGTCAATGGCAACGATACGTTTGCCAAGGGCATGGGCAAAGCGCAGGGCCGTGTAGGTTTTGCCGCTGCCCGACGGCCCGTCAACGGCCATGCGGAGTTTGAGTTTTTTGCGAGTTGCGGGTGCAAACGTAGGCATGATGTTATATCCTTTGGGCGAGTGGCATGGGTTGCGGGCGGATGGTGAGTTCGTTAGACATCGGATGTTTCCTTTAACCTGTAAGCATCGGACATACAAAACCCCATGTCTTGTAGTTCCTTGTAGTCCATTTTGCAGCGGCCAAACGTGCCCTCTGGAAACAGGAATAACAAGCACCTTCCGTTTGCCATGAGCGTTACAACGCCGTCATCGCTGTACTCTAGCGCCAAATGCACAGGTTGCCCCAGTGGTTTCTCAATGGTAAACCGCATGACATTACTCCTCCGTAATTACGCCAAGCCGCACGGCCAGAGCCCGCGTCATGGCAAGGTCGTTTTTGAGATACGCTTCGGCCGCCTCGTGGTCCTCATGCCACAGCTTGTGGAAGTCGGCACCACTGATGCCGTCGGGCTTGCTGCCAATGCGGAACGCCTTGGCGAGTGTGTCCAACGAAATGTACTCGCCCGGCACACGCAATCGCCACACTTCGGCAAGGTCAATGAAGATAGGGTGCCACCGGCCACGGTCGAACACATCAAACGGCACAGGAATGCCCAGCAACCAAGAGCGGCGACAGAGAAAAGGTAAGTCGAAACCGAAGATATTGAATCCGATTATTGAGCGGGCCTGCTGCTCACACGTGTCGTAAACGTCCCACCACCGAATGAGAATGCGGCCTTCGTCGCCACCGTCAATGCTACCATCAATGCTAGTGTTGGTGCCGTTGCTATAGCCGGCGGCAAGTATCTGGCCGAGGTGAGCGTGGAGCGGGGCCTTCTCTTTGAACTTAGCGAAGTATTCCGAGCGGGCTTCTTCGATTCGCAACTGTAAATCAGCCTGTTCCTGGGCGTGTTCACGGCGCTTCTGCTCAATCTTCTCTATGATTTTTTGGGCGTCCTTGATGTTGCCAGTCTTTACGTTGGCCGAATCAAAGAATTCGCCCAGGTGCTTGGCACCCGCCACCTTCATGAGCTCGAACTCCGGCACAAGCCGTTGCAGTTCGTCGTCGGGCAGCGGCCCGGTTTCGATGTCAATAACCAGTTTCGTCTCGTGGGTCATCCGTGTCCCCTTCATCGTTCGGGTATCCGTCCTCAGGATATTCGTCACGCAAATGCAACAACGTACCACCACACTTCGGACATGGTTCGCCCGCTCGCGGCCTGTAGTCGCACAGGAAAAAATCGCAGGCGGCACATTGGTATTCCATGCAACTCATGTCAGTCACTTATCATCGGAGTGTTGGGTTGTGGATCACTTTCTAATAGATGCTCAGGCGGTTGCCTCACCTGGTCATAGCCGCGTTCAATCAGTTCCTTGCGATGTATGGGTATTTCGTGTGGTGCCGTGATGCTCAATCGAACTGTATTGGTGCCGACGGATTCAACTCGCACCTCGATGTTGTCACCGAAGATGAGCGATTGGCCTACGCCGCGGTCGAGTATGAGCATGGCACACCTCCGTAAGAAAAAATCGCGGCGGCCCCCATTACGGCCCTATGCTCTTTAGGCTGGGCACCCCACGACCGTCGAATAGGTAGGGGGCGAGCGGGGCAGTATCTTAGGCCAGTACCCGCACGAGGGCCTGCACTGGCTTCATCGACGGTCACACTCTCGTCGTGCCGTCGCCGCGATGTAGAAAAACCGGCCCACACAAACCATTGTGCAAACCGGAGCTTAAGGAGTACGTACACTATTGAACAAAAAAACACCCCCGCGCCAATGTCCTTTGGGCAGGGGTGTTCGCCACGGATCGACCGAACATAAGAAACATTACCGGAGGGTTGTACACCACCCTTTCGCGGGGACCGCCCTGTAGCGTCCAGTTCGATTTTTGCCGTGGCATCCGTTCGCATAGTTGGGCCTCCGTGCGAAGTTATCCCGATTGTAAGATGTGCAAAGTAACTTGCAACCTCACGTTTAGACCACTCGGTCAAAGTCGTGTCGTAAGTCGTGGCGTGACATGGGGTTAATGAAAAAAGATTTTCTTGCGACCCGTGCCACGACTCGCCGCGAGGCCCAAACGCGCCACGATTGGTGGGGCGAGGTCGGAGATTCGATTCTAACGCACGCGGCCAAGGGAAGGACGCCAGGGCCAAGAAGCCTCTCGGAGGCCCAGGGGCGTTAAGCTGGGGCTGCCCAGTGCGGCGATACATCCGATAATGCCATGCCAATCCGGCACAATCGTGACAGGCGGAATAGGAATCGTGAGGCGATGGGCGAAAAACACTGCATGACAAGGGTTTGGGCGTGCTACCACCTTTGATGTCGCCAGAACCAAGGTGTCCACTTCGGTAGCCACCGGATTGGCTCGGGCTTTTTCAGACGTGTAGGCAGTTTTGCCGCGGATTTTGGGGCTTGCCGGAGGCTACCACTTTGGTATAATCAATTGGATTCGGAAACCCCAACGCCCCGTGGGGCAAGGAGTGAATGATGCAACGCGACATGACCAAGCGGCAATTTGATGCCGCGTGCAAGCAACATGGATTCAAGCCAATCGGCATAATGGGATACTACTCGATGCCCGACGTGCCGGTGCATGTGCCCGCCGGAAATGCCGGCCCACGTCGCCGGGCTCAATTGGCGTATCTCATGCAAGAACACGCCAAGGCCCTGCTCGA
>SDBU01005005.1_pt1 | contig 16027 bp, 33 predicted proteins | sample 2277071 | NCBI WGS metagenome assembly SDBU01 (sample SAMN10397929, study PRJNA504765) | marine sediment metagenome | isolation source: marine sediment core GS08_GC12, 126 cmbsf | place: Arctic Ocean: Gakkel Ridge, Loki's castle | collected 2008
GGGCCAGCAGGTAGGCGATACACGGTTGAATCTTGATCTGCCGGGTACACCACCGCTGCCGCCAGTTGGGCAAAGCGTTGTAGTGGTCGATCAACTCGAACAGGGTCGGGGCGTTCGGGCAAACCAAGGGCCAACCCGTCAGCAGGGCAATGACTTTGATGTGGTCCAATACTTCGGGCGGCTCGTTGCCGGCCGCGGTAAAAAAGAGCGTGGCGTATTGACCCTTCTGCTTCATCATCAGCACCATCGCCGTCGAGTCCTTGCCGCCGCTGAAAGCTGCTATAGTGTCAACCATCGGACACCGCCTCTCGGTCCAGGCACGCCTCGCACCAGACATGACCGCACCTCCCGCAACGGCGGTCAAGGTGTGGCCCGCCAGGGGGAATACCTGGACAGCTCCACCGATCCCGCAGACAATATTGCGTTGATATGCTTTTTCCCCCGCACTTCGGGCACTTCGCCGCCGGGTCGTATGGTTTCAGGTCAGTCATCGCTTACCACCTTCCCGGCGTCGTCCACCATGACCCAGCCACGCCCGCAGCAGAACTCGCAGTCCCGGTCATCGGGGTCGCACGGTATCTGCTCAACGCCCGTACCGTTGCAGTCAAGGCATCGCACCTGTTTGGGGGGATCAGTCATGGGGCACCTCGCTCGCGGATGGACCCCGCAATGTTCATCGCCGTTGAGAATTGCCCGGCTAAGCTGGCGAACCCGACACCACTATGAGCATCAGCCACCGCCGCGCACGCTTCCCGCTCCTCCGCCACATTCTCGGTCACCACAATAGCAATTGCCGCGTGTCTCTCTCGGAGCAACGCAGTAATTGCATCGTGCAACGCAGTTACGGCGTCGTTCAGCCTTGTTATCCGTTCGCTGGACGCCTCCCGCTCCTCCGCCACGGCCGCCCGAACGGCGTCCGCCATGCAAGGTTCGCAGCCCACCAACAAATCCCGCCCGTGACCCGTCTTGCAACAGATGTGAGCATGTTTGTCCGCGTACTCTTCAGGAGTCATAGGGGCACCTCGTTCTTCCGCCGTCATGCCACGACCCCCTTGCGATCCGCTTCGACCTCAGCCTCACCCGCCGTCATACACGCAGTGCAACAGTACCGCCGGCCACCGCGCTCGATCCAGTCGCGGTCCCGACCCCACCGCAAAGCGGACCTCACCGCAGCCTTGTCCGTGCTGTGGGAGAAACCCACCTGCCGCATCCGGCAGCCGCGAGCCTCGCACACGAGCGTGGCCTTATAGTACGACTTGGTTTCAACTTTCGGGTTCATTTGGCAGCCTCCAGCAGCACCGCCGTGACCTCCGCCCGCACGGCAGCTTCGCGGTCTCTGTCCTCCTCCTGCTCGTAATACCCAGGCGGGGTGTCTATCTCCGCGTCCAGCTTCCGCAACGCCGCCAACGCCCGGTCCGCGATCATGGCGCGGGCGTGCAGACGCTCCAGGGCGAGGGCAACGCTATCCCGATAGACAAACGTGGTAACATCAGGGAATGCACCCTCGATGGCATCCTGTATTACCACCGCAGCCGCCACGGCATACGGGCGAGCTTCGACCTCCACCCGTATGCCCCGCAGAAACTCAGCCAACTCAACCATGATCGTCTCCTAATAATCAACCTCTGCGGCCATCGCCACACTCCGACCGTTGAGCCGTGAGCCACGCTATGCACAGCGGACACCGCCACTGCACAATCGCAGGCGACCACTCCCAGCCCAGCTCGAGCGCCTTCGAACCGGCAGCCCAGATCGCTGTACATTGATTGACCTCGGGCCCGCCGGCGTGCTGCGCGTTACACTCGCGAGCGCCGACCCCGTCACACCTAATCACCACCTGGAATCGTGGCTCAATGGTCAGTGACATCGGACTGCTCCTCTGGTTTGAGAGCCACGCCGGCAGCAGCAGATCGTCACCGATCGACTCAACCACTGCGGCCATCGTCAGATCTCGCCAGGCCTCGCTAATTGTGCACGAGTCTCGATGCCGGCGCGCTCCATCCACGCCACGCAAGCCGAGCACCGCCACCGGTCGAGTGGCGTGAACCGCTCCCAGCCCATCCGGCCCGCCTCCAGCCCCGCGGCCAGGATCGCCGAGCTCTCGTCGGCCGCAAACTGCCCCACATGTCGACGACCGCACTCACGGTCGCCGAGCCCGTCGCATTTGATCGTCGCTCGAAATCGTCGCTCAATGGTCAATGACATCAGTCTGTACCTCCTTGGCGCGGGCGCGGACGATGGCGGTGCTAGCCTGGGCCATCGCAGCGTCGTACGCCCAAATATCCCGATTGATCTGACGGCGGGGCCAGTGGGCCCTAGCGGTGTCGCGCAACTTCCGCAACGCCGCGTGCAGGTCGGCGTTGATGGACTTGAGGTGGGCTATCGTGCGGTACAACGCGGCCAGCTCTACAATCCGCCTGTCATCCTCGTCGTCGAATATGCCCATCATGCACCTCCCGCCGTCTCGCCCCCCGGCTCCGGCTCCGGCTCCGGCCCCGGCTCCGGCTCCACGTCCACCAGCAACGTGCTGCCGGGGAAATGCCACGACCAGCCCACCCTAATCGTCATACGCAGGTGATGAGCCCGACAGAACTCGACCATCGATGCCATGTCCTGCAACCCCAGCCCGTACGGCTGCGACGTGAACCGCACCGGCTTCCCATCACGGATCCACAGGTCTACGTGATCCTCCGCCGGGAACTGCGGCACCGGCTCGACGTCCCACGACCGCCGGGCGCCGCCCCAAAGCCGCGCCACCGTTCGCTGGCCCCGCGTGCGTGTCACCCGATGCTGGTCGCAGTACGACTCCCGCCAGGCGTCGGCCGTGGCCTCGGCATATGCCCGGTTGGCCATGTCTGGCCCCCAACCCGGCTTCGCTGACTCGAGCAGCTTCCGCAACGCACTCACCGCCCGCTCATACTGCGGCGTCCGTTCCTCCCTGCCAACATAAGACACATCATCACTCCTTACTGTCCGGCCCCGGCTCGACGTCCACCACCGGCAACTCGCGAGCCCTCGCGTCCCGGTCCTTGCCCTCGAGGTAAATCCGGTGAATGTGCGCGAACGTCACGTCGTGAGACGCGCCGTCCGGCGCGCCGTCCGACAACTCCGCGGCCACCGAGCGCATCGCCGAGGCGATGTCGGCGGACGGAATTACCTTCGCCAGAATCTTCACCAGCTCCACCGGATTCTGGTCGGCGGCCTTGTGCAGCAGCTCGGCGATGAAGCTCGGACCGCCAGCCTCCTCGAGCCCCGCCGCCAGGGCGCTGCGTAGGGCATTTAGGACGTGGTGCGGAGTACCCACGCCGCCAGGGCCGCCGGGGTTCCCGACCAGGAAACGCCCGGTCTTAGAATCGCGCCCGTTGTCTGCCGACCTGTCATCGGACGATTTTTTGGGCACTATTACCCACCTCCTTTATTCCCTTTTTTGCGTACATTCGCTTGACTTTGTTCTCTTTTTGGGGTATATTTGGCTCAGAGGACCAAAACCCCAACCAACGGAGAAACGCCATGCACGCACCTGAACCCGCCGCAGCAATCGCCTACAACGACCGAAACGCAGGCACCCCCGACCCCCCCGACCCCCGCACCGACATCGAACGGATCGTCGTTATCGACGGCGACGCCTACCACGTCCACGACACCATCAGCCGTAACGAAGCCTGCCGGCTGATGTTAAACTGGGGCTACAGCCCCGAGGAGGCAGCCGAAGCCACCAAGGTTATCGACGGCTGACCCCAGCCCCCCCGGGGGCGGGCGCAGTGCTCGCCCCCTTGAACCCCAACCAACGGAGCCAGGACCATGAACGAGACCGACAAACTGGCGGCTGCCGTAGGCACGCGAATCGGGAACGCCATCGCCCGCGACGTGCTGGCCGACGACCTGCCGCAAGGCTGGAGCGGCCTCACGCCCGAAGACGGCGACCAATTGACGGCTGCCGGCATCGAAGTGGACACCCCCGCATGGGAAGCGGGGGAGGCCGCAGCAAAAGCGGCCTATCTCGCCGCCATCACGGAGTAGCCCGGCCCCCACGCGAGCCCCTGCAGCCGCGGGGGCCAGCGTAGCGACCGAGTGACACCAGGAGCCCCGGCCATGACCATCCGCACCGCCATCCTCGCCGCCCTGCGATACCACAAGTGGAGCCGCTACGACCTCGCCCGGGCGTCCGGACTGCGAATCACGACCGTCTATCGGGCACTCGAGAGCCGCAACCCGGGCCGGGGCATGTCCACACGCACCGCCGATGCGATGCTCGAGGCGCTCGGATTGGAGGTGCGGGCCTGCTCTACTCGCCATCGGCCGGCTCCGAAACCCCGCCCTCCGGCTCCGGCGCATCCTGCCCCCCCCGCGGCGGAGTCAGCCCCCGGCGCACAAACCGACACAGCCGCTTCAGCGCCCGAGGACACAAATCCACCTGTTGGTCAAACTCCACCGCCTCCGCTGGATCTCCGTTTTCCCGACACGCGATCACCGTCACCCGGTACTGAGCCACCCGGCTGATCGTTTCGTACACGTCGCACTGTCGAACCGTCTTGATTCCCATTTCGCACTCCTTTGGCAATCTGCCTCACTTCGTCCACCGAGGTCACAACGTGGACCTCACAGCCACAGCGCCGCAACCGGCGACGCACGTGCTCCTGAACGGGGGTCAGTTTCTTCCCCGGGCACTTCATCTCGAACCAGATCGCCCGCCCCGCGACGATCCACAGCACGTCGGGGGTGCCCACCACGCTGTACGCCCCCCCGTGCATCTTCATCGCGAACGTTCGCGGAACCCCGCGAAGGAACTCCATCGACGCCCGGACTATGCTGGCCTCACGCGGGGTCACAGCACCTCCAACCGATCCGCCTCCGCCCGGAGCTCAGCAGCCCGGTCGGGGTGGTCTTTCTCACATTTGAGAGCCACATCACGGCAGCGCCACGCCTGCCATTTCCGCTCCGCCGGGGACCAGTCGGCGGGGGCCACAGGCGTAACCCGGAGTAACCGCGTTCTCCTTACCTTTCTACTACTATATATACTCATCAAAAACCCCGTGCGTTAAGTAGGGAGTAACCCGGTTACTCCGGGTTACGATTCGGGGATTAAGCCCCCCAAACCGCCAACTCCTTCGTCGGTCCGTAACCCGATCGCCTCTGTGGGTAACCCGGTTTCGTCTGCCCGAAGCCCGATTCCTGCCCAGCATTTGACCCGCGGCGCCCCGCCAATCGTCCGCTGCACGGTCGTGGCCTGTGGTCTCAGTTGGCGAATGGTCAGTCCAAACGCCTTCGCGCTCATTGGCGGGCAATCGTTCGCCCGCGCGGTTCGGTTGTAGGCGTCCAGCAGCGCGCGTTTGGCGACGTACCCCTGACTTGTCTCGAACGTCTCCTGCTCGAGCCAGCCGGCCACCGGGTCGGTCATTTCGCGGAATGTCTGTGCTGCGTGGGCCATCGACGTCGGTTGTGGCAGCCCGTACGCCCGGAGCGCTGGCAGGGCGTTCAGGGCCTTGTTCAGCAGTCCCGAGAGTTCCTGTGGGGCGGTCAGGCGGGCGTCCAGCACCCGGCGCGGGGTCGCGTCGTCCCCTTCGAAGATTCGTGTGAACTCGATGACCCGCCAGCGACGGAAGAACGCCGGGCTGGCATCCTTGCTGTGTGGTGGGTGGTTGGCGCTGAAAAACAACCGGGCGAACGGCCGAAAGCTGAATCCATCCCGAAACTTTCGCTCACCGGCAATGTCGTCCCCGCCGGTGAGGGTTTTGAACGTCGAGGTGCCGGCGAGCTGTGCGCTGGGCAGGTCGGCGCAGATGTTCGCCAGCCGCCCCTCGAGGGTCGCTGACGCGAATCGGTCTCGTTCGAGCTGTTGTAGGCTGACATTCGCCACGTTTTCACGCCCGAGAAACATCGAAAGCAGGGTGAGCCAGACCGATTTGCCGTTGGCGCCTACGCCCAGCAGCATCACGGCGAACTGTTCGGATCGGTCGGGCGTCATCAGGTCCGCGGCCAGCGCCCAGGCCACGCTGTGGGCGTCCGGCGGGAACGTCTCGGCGACGAACTGCTCAATCGCCGGGCACCGGGCATCCGGGTCGTACGTGATCGGCAGTTGGACCGGCGACAGGTGGTCGTGGTCGTGTGGCCCCAGGGCCCGCGTTTCCACGTTCAGCAGGCCGTTGCGGACGTTGACCACGTCCAGCGGTGGGCACATCCACAGCCTGCGCGCATCGACCCGGATGTATTCGACGACCTCCGCCGCCCGTCGACGGGTCCACTTGCTGGGGCATCCGAGTCGCTGGTGGATCGCCTTCACCGCCCGGCGAACGAACTCTTCGCCTTCCGGTCGGTACACCCCCTCGAGCTGCGTGAACAGCACGCCCGAGGCGTTTTGGGCGAAGTGCGCACCGTCGGCGAGGATTTGTCCTGTGATGCGTGGTGTGGACGGGCCTTTTGCCGCCTCTTCCGCTGTGCGGTCGGCGGTCTCGGCCGGCGTGGCCTGCCCGTCCCGCGCGACTTTCAGCGTGCGTACGTACCACGAGTGGGGGTGTTTGTTCCAGGGCCGGGCGGGGTAGTCCACCGCCCAGCGTTGTTGGAACAGCACCATCAGGTCAACGATGTCCTGGTCGGCCCAATTGATGAGCACCCCGTAGTTCGCAACGCTGAGCAGATAGCTGCTGCAGTCGCCGTGGAAGTCGGCCCGGTTCATGTTCCACACTCGGGCGAACTCCGCGTCAGATTCGGCCATCACGGCTGCTCGGGTCGTAAGGGCCACTGGTGGCTCCGCCCGGACGTGGAACGCCGTTTCGGCTTCAGGTCCCGTCGTCTGGACCCCCCTGCGGCTCGCAGCGGGCGTCGTGGCGCTGTTTTCGGCGACCATCCGGTCTTCCAGGTCCCCCACGTCGTAGCGGACGCCCTTGCCGCCTGTGGCGACCACCTGGACCGCCGGCGATCGCTTTCGGTTCCACGTCCCGGGGATCCGCAGCACCCGGGTAATGTCGCAGGTGCTGGGATCGTAGGTCACCCCCTGGAGTCGGGCGACTTCGACTAGGGTGAGTGCCCAGCGGCGGGAGAACTCGATCGCCCGCTGGCGTTCCTCGGGGGTGTCCAGTTGCCACGGCTCGGTGAACAGCCAGAAGGCTTGGAGCCCGTAGCCGGAGTCAAGGACGATCGACGGGGGGAGCCCGACCTGCTCGAGCAGGGCTTCGGCGACGGCTTTGTTCTTGGGCAGTTCGGGGTTGGGGTGGACCTCGGACAGCACGTCCACGTCGGCCCACATGCAGGTCAGCGTGGTCACGTCTTCGATGCCGCCCCGTTGGCGGGGTCCGAGCCCCGCGCGCCGCAGGCCGACGCCCACGTAGACATCGTCGCTGCGGGCGCGCTGCTCGACATACTCGGCGGCTGGGGCGATCGCGCTGCAGAACCGGCTCGCCTTGTCGGGCAGGGTCCAGATAGAGATTCGGCGTTCGGCGGTCACCGCCTCGGAGAACATCGCGTTCAGGAACCCCAGCGCGTCCATGCGCTCCCCCGTTATTGGAACGTCAGACATTCTTCTGCTGCCGCACACTTCTCCATCGCGCTGGCGAGTCGGCGACCCATCATCTGGTCGCAGGCTAGTTCGCGGTCTCGGTCGGTGAACGAGAACGAGAACGAGAACGAGAGCTTGGCCGCGAAGTTTCCCCACTCGTCCACCAGCTCACGCAGCCGCGGGGCAACGGTTTTGCACTCGTCGGGGGTGAGCTGGATGTTGCAATTTGAGTGGTCGAGCAGCGGTACAATGGGATCGTCCCACACCTCGCAGCCGGTGTTTGTGTTTGCGTGCAGGCACAGGTGCCCGTCCAGACGCAGGGGGCCGCTTATTCCGCTGTAGCTCATCCCAATCTGCACTGCCAGCCGTGATCGGAATGCGTGGAACCCCGTGTGCGACCACCGTGCGTCGCCATGTGAAAACGTTACCCCCATCAGAGCGGCCCCCGATCAATGCTTGGTTGCAAGGTCAATGCTTCGTTTGCCACAGCACATCCCTCCATCGCGTCGGCGAGTCGGTGGCCCATGAGCAATGCGTCCTTTAGCCACTTTCGCCCGCCTAAAATCTCTCGTAGCCGAGGCGCGGCTAGCCGGCATTGTTCTGGCGTCATCGAGCCTTCAGGCATGCCTTTGACCGGCGACAACTTGAATAGCGGGATCAGCGGCTCTAGTGGCTTCCGTTGCCATTTTGGGTTCGCCCACCCCTGTTCGCTGCGCGGATGGGCAAATATGTTCAGGCCGATTTCTGCGCCTACGCACCATTTGAACTCCTGCCATCCGCGGCGAGTCCAGTTCGCCATGCCATGTGAAAACCAGACCTCCATCAGAACGGCGCCTCCTCACCGATGTTCACGCGGTTCAACTGCGGCATCATGGCATCGCCGATGGCCCGGAACCGGGCCGCCGTCTCCGCGTCCAGCGCCCGGCCGGCACGGAGCACTGCTCGGGTGTACGTGATTCCGCCGGCGTTTTTCGTTTCCTCCAGCGTGAATTGCGTTTCGATGCCCCAGTATGGGACGCACATTGACGCCAGTCGCAGCAGGTATTTACGGGCCGGCTTCAGGCTGGTGGGCGGTAGCGAGATCGCCATCGGCAGTAGGCGTGGTTGCCCGTCAACGTCTGGGCGCATGATGAACAGCAGCTTGATTTGCTTGCACGCCTGGCCCTTCCCGCCGCCGTTCTGAGCTGAGCCGAACTGCGCCAGAGAGCATTCGTCGCACTTGCCGCCGGGGTCACCGATTCCCGCGACCGCGTTTTGCGATACGCAGTCCGGCGGTTGAGAGCCGCCACCGGCGTCGAGTCCCTGTGCCCAGTAGACCCGCCCGTCGCGGTGTCCGATGATGACGCCGGTGACGCGCTCCTCCGGCTTCTCCCCGTCCAGGGTGGGCACATTCCAGTACGTGCCACCGCCGGCGGGGATTTTCAGCCGGTCCAGGTCCATTTCGTCGAGTCCCTGGTCACCCATATTCGCCCGGATCAGTTCGGGCAGTTTGTTGTCGTTCTTGAGGATCGCGTAGTCCTCGATCGGCACGATCGCGGTTTCGGGCATTGGTACACTCCTTCGTTAGGTTTTCGTGACTCGGACGGAGAACTGCTCCGTTAGGTTTTCGTGACTCGGACGGAGAACTGCTCCGTCACATTGATCGCGTTTCGCACTGCTTCGGGCAGCACCGGCATACCGTCAGGTCCGGCGTCCTGCTCGCGGACCCACGCTCCAAGGGTGTTGGCGTTGACAGTGCTTTTCACCAGGAACGCTGTGTCTTTGTACTCTGCGAGCGTTTCGACGTTTTTCGCCGACGCCCGGAGATCGCGGCGGAGACTCACTGTTCGGCTCATTATTTTGATTTGCGACAGCCCCTCTTGAGCGTGGCTCTCGAAGTAGGCCAGCACAGCATCGTGGGCGGCGTTCAGGTCGGTTTGGACTTCCGCCAGCATGTTTTTCAGGTCGCGCTTATTGTTGTCCAGCGCGACGAATCGCTTGACGGCGGCGAGCCCTTCGTATCCATTATCCCCGTTCATTGTACAGTCTCCGGTAAAGGTTCGGCTTTGAGCCAGAGCAGTACGGCATTCATACGAAACGCATGGTAATCGCTGTCACTGAAAAGTCCGGGGCGCCTATTGCGACCGAAGGTTAGGGTTAACCCCATGAAAAGGCCCAAGTAGAATTCTGCTCCTCGCCCTTTGGGGATAGGCAGTTTCACATCAAAAGTAGCCAGCTCCGCTCGTTCGTCGTCGGAGAGATCATTTATCGTCAGCTCCGCTTCTTTGCGTGTGAGTAGTGGCATCGGGCCGTGAGCCATTGTTTTCCTCCGTTGGGTTCTTCCAAATCCGCATCAAAATCCCGCTCACATGGGGCGGACTGCACCATGTAGCCGCAATTCCCACATTCGATACGCTCGCAATCGGGATGAACTGCAACCGCCTTATGGCTGCACCGCGCGCATGTATACGGTTCGACTTTCCACTTGGTATTATCAAGTGCGGGCTTCCCGTTACCGTTCATCGGCGGCTCCTGGCTCGACTTCAAGCCAATGAATCAGGAGGGCGTCTCCAATGGACGACACGTCAAGTGGGTCGGCGAGTGTCCCGCCCATCATGACCCCGTGTACCAAGCCCAAGTAAAACTCCGGGTGGCGCCCTTGGGGGAGCTTGGGCGTGAGTTCCGCAAGGCATCCGTCGATCATTTTGCGATAGTCGGTAGGGAGTGTGGCAATTCGCTTTTCCGCCGTTTCACGGGTGAACAGTTTTTCTATGGTCTCGGGTGTCATCGGTGGTTTCCTTCAGAATTGACTCAATTACATCTTTCCGGGCTGCCAGCGCCCGGCGGATTTTCACATCCACTGTCCGTTTTGCGATCAGGTGGATGTACGTCACCGATCGCGTTTGCCCGGGCCGGTTGAGCCGGGCGAGGGACTGTTCGTACTCCGCCAGAGAGAGCGTCTGGCTGTAGTACACGCAGTAGGCCGCGCGGGTTAGGTCGATGCCGACCGAGCCGGCCTGGATCTGCACGACCAGTACTTCGCCGCCGGTGGCGTTTTGCCAGTCGGCGAGTTCCTTCTTGGCGCCGGACAGCTCATATGGCGTGCGCCCAACGCCCTCAATCGCCCTCCGCGTGGCAGCCATGTCTGCTTTGAACCAGCAGTAAACTACGGCCGGCTCATTATTGGGTAAGTCGTCGAGGATGTCTCGCACTTCGTTGGCCTTAGCCATATCCAGCCCGAGTCGGAACGTGTTTTTTCGCCCATCGTCATCTTCGACTGTCGCGTGCCCCCCCGTGATTTGTTGCAGCCGGAGCAGATTGACCATTGCGTTCGACGCGACGATCGTGCCGTCCTTGACCTCCGCGACGAAATACTTTTCCAAGTCGTCGTACACGCGCCGCGCGTCCGTCCCCAGTTCCACCTCGCGCATTTGGTGGGTGACCGGTGGCAGGTCCAGTACGTCGGATTTGCTCACCCGTTGAGCGATCGAGTAGAACTTCTCGTGCAGCTCGTCGAGGTTCGTGAACCCGAGCACCTGGACCGGGCGCCCGTTGACGTGGTGGCCACCCATGACAGCGTAGTGGTTGCGAAACGCGACGAACGAGCGGCCGTAGATCTGTGGCTCGAGGAACCGGTACTGTGCCCAGATGTCCAGCGGGCTGTGGGCAAACGGCGTGCCGGTGAGGCAGACGCGCTTGCCGGCCAGCCGTCCAAGTTTTGCCATAAAGCTGCTGGCCCGGCCGCGGACGGATTTGATCCGATGGCTTTCGTCGCAGACGACGAGATCCCACTGTTCCCCCATCAGCGTCGTAGCCATCGGCAAGCGCCACACGGCGTCGTAGTTGATGACGGCCACCAGTGGGAGGTCGCAGTTGAGGGACATAGCGATGTGCTGTTGCAGCCGAGCGGCCCGCAGTTTGATCGCACCTGTGCCCAGGGCAATCACGTTGATCGGCATCGCCGCGTGTTTCTCGAACTCCGCCGGCCACACGTCTACGACCGACTTCGGACAGGCGACTAGCACATGCGGTGCGGCGTTGAGGTTGACCACCGCATCCACAATGCACTTGGATTTGCCACATCCCATGTCGAATGCGAGCATGGTCGCCGGGTGGTTCAGGATGTGGTCCACCCCCCGCGCCTGGTGTGCCCAGGGCGTGGTCTTCAGTTTCAGGGGCAAGGTGGCGAGCGGTGCGTTCATGGTCGTGGCTCAAAGCCGGGACATTTCCCGTGGTTCACGTCTCTGCAATACGGATGCGGATTGTCTGTCGTTACAATTCCGTTAGAGCTATTGGTGAGGGAATAGCATTCTTTGCCGGTTACGGGGTCAATGGTCTTTTCCCGTTCATACTCAGGATTCCGGCACATCAAATTGTACCAGATGCCTGTTCTTGGCCCGTCTCGCCTTGAGTGGAAATACTCGCATTTGGCACAGATTGTGAGTGGTGCGTTCATGGCGTCACCGTCTTGAATGTCCCAGCCCACACCCAGGGATTCGCATCCCAACTGTGGCCACGCTTGGCGTTGATGGAATCCCATGATTCCTGGTACATCTCCCACGGATTGTCGTATGGCGGGTCTAATACGGTTGGTTCAAATCCTGCGTAGGAAACGCTGGGACCGGGGAACACTAACCCCTCGGCTCGAATATCCTCAATGCTGATCTCCTGCACCCGCTCCACCCGCACCTCGGTCACCTCCAGCGTGAGCCGGCTGGCCCAGCGGGGCATGTGGACGGGGGGGCGGAAACGGTGCCAATTGTAAACCAGGTGTCGCCCAAACACGCAACGACTGCTGTGTTGCGCCGATGCCGGTATTTGAGAAGGCCGCAAGTGTTCAAATTGGGGCTCTGTTGCCCACGTCTCCTGCACCCAGAGCCGGTCGCCGGGGGCGCCGAAGGGGCAACGCCAATCCTGTTGCGGGAAGTCGTTGCTGATGATACCAAAGAAGACGCCATCGCCTTGTACGATCGGATGACTCGTGTTGTGCCACGTCGGCTGCGGCTTCACCACCCGGCGGAACATCGTCTTCCGCCCGGCGAGGACGGCACGCACCTCCTCGGCGCTGAAGATGATCGGGCGACACTTAGCCATTGGTCACCGAGCAAAAAACGGGGCACCGCTGCACGCACTCGGCATGAGCGGCGCCCCGCGGAGGAAAAGAAGCCTTGTGAGCTTCGGTGCTCGCAATAGCTAGGGCGGGGGTCTCTCTGAATGGCGCCATTCGGAGACCGGCCTCACCCCAGCGGGATAGGGCGGGGACGGGCCGCGGATCGCAGGCCAACGGCCCGCCCCAGGCGAAACGACGAACAAATGGCCGGCAGTGCGTGCCAGTCCCCCGGCGGGTGGTGTCATCGGATAGCAAGGCTCCACCTCATGTTCAGGATTCCGCCTTCATTTCGCACTGCCGGCCGCCGCCGGAGGGTTAGCCGTCCTAGCCGACGTTCTTGCTCGTTGCCACCGCGGCATCGTGGCCGACTTCGGCTTTTTTCTTCGCCATCGCGTCGCTGTAGTATTTGCCGGCGTCGCCCTGGAAGATCGGGTCACCACCAGCAGGGGCGTTTCGCCACCTGCTTAGCAACCCCTCGTAGCTCGTATTGTCGATCCACTGTTTCTGTACGTCGGTCATCTTAGTATCCCTTTCCACATCTTGACCAGTGCCACCGTCACGGCCGCGGCACCGAGCCCCAGCCACACGGCGACGGCCATCCCCACGCCGAGGAGGGAGTCGCAGCCAAGCCAGTCTACGTCGCTGTTAGGTTCGGGATTAGGAGGCGGGGGGCGTTGGGTGCTCATTTCGTTTCCATTTCGTCGAACTTCTTGCTGATGCTCGCGAAGCCCTGGCTGACACGGTCCATGCGTTTCGCGTTGCAATCTCGGCACCAGAACAGACTCCACGCTGTGCCAGCAGGCTGCTCGCAACCCTTCGTGATGCACCGTTTCCCCGTTTGGTGGCGAGAGCTATTGCCGTCGTGCTCGGGGTCGGCATAGGCCAGAGGGCGTTGGGTGTTCATTGGGCGGGCTCCGAAAAGTCCATTGCGCCGATTTTCTTCGCAAGTTTTTGGAGCTTAACGACCTCTCGACTGATTTGGTGGAGCCGTTTTATGCGCAGTATTTCGACGCGGGCCACAGCGGGCTTGCGGGTACGACGAAAGTGACGAATGTCCACATATTCTGCGGGTTGCTGGGCGTAAAAACTAATCCACCACAAGTTTCGCCAAAAACTATGGCGCCTATGCCGTGTTCCACGCCGGATACCCTTCGTTTCCCATTCCTCTATTACCCACACGTCAATCATTCGGTCGGCTCCGAAAAGTCCAGGGCCTCCATCCGCTGGAGCGACCGCTGGAGCGACGCGATTTTCGCCGTACGCATCATCGCGGCCCGGGCGACGGCCTCGGCGTGGCTCGCGTGCCAGTGGGGCTTATAGACGTAGGAACTACTCCAACCGCCCTTGTTTCGGATCTTGACTGCTAGGTCTGACTTGCCTATACGGACCGTTTGCGTCTCAATGCCCCGTGTCAGCGCGTATTTTGTCAGCCACACCTTAACCTTCATCGCTCTCCCCCTCCTGCTTGCGGGCCTGGATCATGGCGTCGGCCACGCAGCGGTTGGCCACAATGCCAAGGACCGCGGGGTCGGTCTCCGGGGCGTACTCGTCCGCCTGGATGGCTCGGTGGAGGGCGGCGAGTCGTTTGGCGTGGTTCAGGGGGTTAATTTGCTCGATCATGGCAGGTCTTCCTCGAAGGTCAGGGTTTTCAGCTCGGCGATTCGTTCTTCGAGTTCCGCGATTTCTTCGACTCGGAGCTTTTCCATCCGCCTGACGGCGCCTGCGCGGTCCCGATACCATTCGGCCTGTACATGGCGACGATGGCCCCAGCCGTTGGTGACCCGGACTATCGTGTCGTTATAGGGATCCACCGTGACCTGCTTGCGCCGGATGCCGTGCAGCAAGTAAATTAGTTGGTCGTATTCGTCTCTTTGAGCTACCCAGACCGTGAACTTCTCGGCCATCGTCGCGCTCCTTAACCGACCGGACGCCGAGGGCGCGCCCGGCCGGTCCAACGGAGGAGAGGAAAGAAAGTCGTCTCTACTCGCCCCACATGGGGTCACCTTAATGGCAGAGATCGATAGTCAATCGTGATCGCCGGCGGTTTCTGGCTGTGGTTCGCTAGTTCGGCCACCAGCGCTCGGATCGACCCCGCGACTCTTTCGATGAATGCCAGGTTCATTCGGTTGCCGCAGATCTTGACTGCTGCTTTGCCGATCTCCATGTAGCAGGCATCGAACACCAAGCTGGAAGTGGTTGAGGAGGGCGGCGAGTCGCTTGCGTTGGGTGCGATTGGTTTTGGGGCACTCGGCGCCGTTTTCGGCGGGGTCTCGTGTGGCATGGTCATTTCCTCCTGGTTTGGGGGCGAACATCATCGTGTACCCAAGTGTCGGCGCGACGACCAGCAGATCTTGCCACAGCTCGTCGCGGAGTTCTTCGATTTCGGTCTCCGGCGGGTCTTCGTCGAGTATTTCAAGTGTGTGTTCGATGCTGGCGAACAGGCGCTGAGCGACCCGGCGGTAGATGGCATCCGGCGTTTTCATTGGGTGCCCCGTTCGTGCTTGTTCGCGAGGAATTGCCGGATGACGAGGATGACACGCAGCGCCGTCTTGCGGCCACCGCGGTATTCCATCGGCAGCACCTGCTCAAGTTGCTGGTCGAGCGCTTTCGGGATTCTCGCCGAAACGAACTCGCCGTCCGCGTCGTTCGCGTTTTCCAGTTCTGGGTCCATGCCTACAACTTACCTTATATTCACCGATAAGTCAAATATAATTCCATTATAACTGCTTTACGTCCAAACAAGGGCGGCGCCCCGCGCAGGACGCCGCCCCCAGCTTCGCACGTCTCTACCCCGCGGTCACGTCACGTCCCGCCCGGGAGTGTGTCGGGCGGACATCGCCCCGCAAGAGCCCGGTAGAGGCGGGTCCGCTTCGTCAGTACGTAGAGAAGGAAGGATATCGGCGTCACCGCGTAGCCGATGGCCAGAATCCAGCCCGTGACGGGCTCGTTAATGTTGCCTCCGGCCTCCTTGTCCAGGCTGATCGCAGCCGCTTTGACTTTTCCGCGGGCCGCGCACCCGAACAGGCACCCCTGCGCAAACAGGACGCCGATTATTCCGAAAATTATGCGCAGCTTCATGGCGTGCTCTCGGTGGTCGGCATCAGGTTCGGCACCGCGTCGATGGCCCGAAAATCCCAGGACTGGTAGAAAATCCGCTCGTTGGGGCGCACACGCACTAGGACCTCGAATCGGATTTTGGTGACGGTCTGGTCGGACAGGTCGATCCGCCACGTTTCGCACTGCTCCCAGCTCCAATAGCGCTTGCCACATCGTCGGTACGACGACGGGAACGTGACGTGTTCGATGTGCTCGACACCCTCGCCGTCTTCCCATATCACGTCCATGTAGCCGCCCCGGTCGAGGATGGATTTGCGATTCCCGCCGTCCGGGGACCAGCTACAGTGCGACTTTACCCAGATGATCGGTTGGGTGCTGGCCGGCAGCGG
>SDBU01005006.1_pt1 | contig 16023 bp, 19 predicted proteins | sample 2277071 | NCBI WGS metagenome assembly SDBU01 (sample SAMN10397929, study PRJNA504765) | marine sediment metagenome | isolation source: marine sediment core GS08_GC12, 126 cmbsf | place: Arctic Ocean: Gakkel Ridge, Loki's castle | collected 2008
CCCCTTTATGTTGGTCTTGGTGCAAGTGGAGGCTCTTACTTGAAAGATATTTTCTACCTCAACACCTTTAATGTTGCTGAATACATAAAGAGACTTGAAGATGGAAGAATGCCAATTTGCTTTATCATTAGATTTGTCAGAAAGCATGCAGATGGCATGGTGGCTTTACTGGAGAGTCTATGAGACAAGGTTTAAGAGAAGTGATTTCAAGAAAAGGTTTGGGAAGGAGTTCAATGAAATATATGGAAAGTACGTAAAGCTATTCTCCCTTTTTGGCTTAATAAAGAAGGATGACGGAAACGAGGTAGCCCTATCTGACAAAGGTACTTTTTGGCTGCATGCGCTTGAAGATTTGTTTTCAATAGATTATATTAGCAAACTATGGGGAACTTCAAAGCAAGAACCTTGGCCAGAGAAGGTTGTTTTGTAAGTTTTACAATAACTTTATTAACAATATTTAGACTTCCAAACTACCTATAGAATAGCTGAAATTTTCTATTATAAGAATTTCTAAGTGAGTTCCGATGGCTTCGTTTAACAACAGGCTTTGCATCCCACTTCGTTGGCCCAAGTGCTTTGCACTTTGTAGAGTCCAGAGAGATTTGTCAAAAATATGCCTTCCTGGCCTTGCCAAGGCTACAATGAACCAAACATCGATAAAAGTTCAGATTTTCCCTCACGCGGGGAGGGTACTCTTCACAAGTTTGCAGTAAGTATGGGGCTCTGAGTATAATAGAAGAGTGGCTTTAGACGGCTTGGGGGCGGGCTATGATGCAGATAAATGTATCTCAACTACTTAAGGTACCTATAGGGACAACAGGTAGCTATGAGGTGGCTGAGACTGTTGATATCGCCGGTAGCGAAAGTATGGTTCAGGGTGAGGTCAAACTGGTGTATACTGGCCGGGGTATCCTGGTTAAGGGTACATTGCAGAGTACGATTGAAATTACCTGTAGTCGCTGTTTGAGTTTATTTAGCTATCCGGTGACCCTAAATATTGAAGAGGAGTATTTTGCTACCACAGACGTGGTTAGTGGTGCCCTGCTACCCTTACCTGAGGAGCCTGGCTACTTTACTATAGATGAGCATTATGTTCTTGATCTAACCGAAGCGATACAACAATATATGCTACTGGCAATCCCGATGAAACCACTTTGTCGTGAAGATTGTGCCGGGTTGTGCCCTGATTGTGGGCACAATCTTAATGAGGGAATCTGTGATTGTTTATCTCAGGAAGTAGACCCTCGTTGGTTTGAGTTGGGTAAATTGACTTTAGCTAATGGTGCATAGCAGAAGAAAGGAATGGCTTAAATTATGGGAGCTCTACCGAAGCGAAAATATGCTAAGGCGCGTCAGGGTAAGCGGCGTGGCCAGATTAAATTGAACCTTCTGCCTTTAGACTATTGCCCTCAATGTCATAGTCCCAAGTTGTCTCACCGTGTTTGTCCTACCTGTGGAAGTTATGCAGGTAGGGAAGTCATTGAGGTTAAAAGCCCGAAGAAGACTAGCTAGTAAGGATTAAGCTGATGAAGGTGGCCTATGTCTTTCCGGGGCAGGGTTCTCAATGGCTAGGTATGGGGCGCGACCTTTTTGAGAACTTTGCTTCAGCTAAAGCAGTCTTTGACCAGGCTGACAGGGCATTGGAATTTTCTCTTTCCAGATTGTGTTTTGACGGTCCGGAGGATGAGCTACAACAGACTATCAATGCCCAACCAGCAATTTTAACCGTCAGTTTTGCCTGTTTGAAGGCCATGCAAGAGGTAAGCGGTAGCAATGGATTACCGCCGCCTGCTTTTTTGGCTGGCCACAGCCTGGGTGAGTATACAGCACTGGTTGCCGCTGGCGTGCTTGATTTTGCTACTACCGTTTATCTGGCTCGCGAAAGGGGGCGGTTAATGCATGAAGCCGGGCAGAAGAGACCAGGAGGCATGGCGGCAATAATTGGGTTTGATAGGGCATCCCTGGCTGAGGTTTGCCAGGAAACTGACACCCGCATTGCCAATATTAACTGCCCGGGTCAGTTGGTAATCAGTGGGGCAGTAGAAAACTTGACCAAAGCCATAAATTTAGCCAAGTCTGGGGGAGCTTATCGTGCCATCCCGCTGCCGGTAAGTGGTGCCTTTCATACGCCGCTAATGCAGTCGGCGGTTGATGGTATGACTGAGATTATAGCTACGCTTTCCTTTAATCGACCAGCTATCCCTATTATAGCTAACACCACTGCTCAGCCGTTGACCGATGCTGATTCGGTTAAAGAGGAGTTACTCAGACAGTTATGTAATTGTGTTCAGTGGCAGCGCTCTATTGAATATATGGTAGATAATGGAGTATCTACCTTCATTGAGATAGGACCCGGTAAGGTACTCACCGGTCTCATTAAACGGATAAACAAAGACGTCAAACTGATAAATATTGGTGATGTTAAGGCTATTAAAAGTATAGTTAATTGAGTGTCCTTACCTATGAAATGAGGTCATTCATATGGTAAATAAGTAATTTAGCGCTAAGGTAAAGGAGGTAATATGGACCTTTCCAATAAAGTGGCTATTGTAACCGGCAGTGGCCAGGGTATCGGGCGAGCTATTGCTTTGAAACTGGCTGAAGTTGGCGCTACCGTTGTCGTCAATGATATCGATAGTCAGGCTGAGCCGGCTGAAAGCGTGGTTGCGGAAATCAAGGCTATGGAACGGCGGAGTATGGCTGTTCTGGCTGATGTTAGTTTGACCAAAGATGTCACCAGGCTGGTGGAGACAACTGTGGCTACCTATGGGAGGGTTGATATTCTGGTGAATAATGCCGGTATTACCCGAGACCACCGCCTGCAACGACTGTCCGATGAGGACTGGGACAGCGTATTGAATGTTAACCTGAAGAGTGTCTTCCTCTGTACCAGGGCGGTGATAAGGCACATGATAAAGGAGCGTTGGGGCAGGATTATCAATATCTCGAGTATTGTCGGTGTCATGGGTAACGTTGGGCAGGCAAATTATGCTTCAGCTAAAGCTGGTATTATTGGCTTTACCCGGACGATTGCCAGAGAGGCAGGTTCTCGTGGTATCACGGTTAATGCTATTGCCCCGGGATTTATTGAGACTGCTATGACGCAGCAGCTGAAAGAAGAGTGGAAGGAAGAAGTGAGAAAGCGAATTCCTGTCGGCTTCTTTGGCTCTCCCCGTGACGTGGCTGAGGCGGTTGCCTTTTTAGCTTCGGAGGAGGCAAGGTATATCACTGGACAGGTTCTAGGTATTGATGGAGGTGGGATAATATAGCTATGGGCGTGATTGACTCTTACCAGTTTGGACGGATAGTAATTAGTGGCAGGAGTTATACATCGGACGTTGTTATTTATCCTGATAGGGTCGAAGATAACTGGTATAGAAAGACGGGGCATCAGCTCTACCTTGACGATTTAAACGAGGTCATAGCTGGAAATCCTGAGGTGCTAATAGTTGGCACAGGGGCCTTCGGGTTGGTGAAGGTGCTACCTGAGGTGAAACAGAGCCTTGATACTCAGGGCATTAAACTTATTGCCGAGCCGACTGATGAGGCATGCCAGATATATAACCAGCTTTGTCAATCCCAGAGGGTAGTAGCCGCACTCCACCTTACCTGCTGAGTGAATTTGACAAGATGAAGCAAGAAAGCAAATCGCCAGTTCCACCGGTACTACCTGTCCCTAGAACTAAAGAGGAAGCCAAGCGGCTTTACGATAGGATTAGCCGGTTCTACGACTTCCTTACTGCGGCATTCGAGCGGAAATATGCCGAAATGGCTCTGGAACGTCTGTCTATTGGGGAGAGGGAAACCATACTGGAAATCGGCTTTGGCTCAGGGCACTGTCTGAGGCAGATAGCACAGTCAGTTGGCAAGAGCGGTAAAGCCTGCGGTATCGATATCTCCACAGGTATGCTGAAAGTGACAAGGAGAAAACTGGAGAAAGCCCAGCTCATGGATAGGGCAGAGTTATATTGTGGAGATGCAGTCAGTTTGCCTTATGATGACAATACCTTTGATGCCGTTTTTATGAGCTTTACCCTTGAGCTCTTTGATACTCCCGAGATTATCAAAGTACTTGAAGAGGTAAAGAGAGTGCTCAAGCCAGGGGGAAGGCTCGGCGTTGTTGACGCGTCCAAAGAAGACGGGGAATCCAAATTACTGGGGCTTTATGAATGGGTGCATAAGAAATGGCCGAAATATGTTGATTGTAGACCCATCTATGTAGAGCAATCTATAAAGGAAGTCGGATATGAGATAAAAAGCAAAGAAAAAGTAAGCTTGCTTGGGTTGCCCGGGGAGATTGTCATTGCGGTGAATGCAAGTTCATAGTGATAAGAAATGTGGACGCAAAATCGCTCTCTAAGTACTAAACCCTTAGTTAGGTGTCAGCACTGTGGTCAGGTATTCCCTTTAGAGCTGTTGGACCAAGACGGATGAGGTTAGGTGATATTCCATCTGTTGCAAGACTAATGCGAGATTGTTTAGTAACCTATCCCCCTGCCCCCCCCCTTTGAAGGAGAGAGATACTAAAGGAGAGTCAAAGAGAGGCGGAGCCTCTCTTATATAACCAATCCCCCCTTCCCATTGATAAGGGGAAGGGGGGATAAAGGGGGATGGGGTTACCAAGTAACTTAAAGGGGATGAGGTTGACCCCGAAACAAGTCTTTTTGGGGTTGATAAATAACATTACTAATACTATTATTGGCTGACCAGTGCTATAATGTTGGTTTGAGCGGGGGCAATTTATGACAGGGACGCGGCGAAGAGCCAGGGCAATAGCCCTTCAGGTGCTATATGAGGTTGATTCGGTGGGGCACGACATAGACGGAACTTTAACTCGTCTTCTGGCTAACGGAGGACTATCTGAGGAAAGCGCCGTCTTTGTCAGTGAGTTGGTAGGGGGGGTTCTTCAGAACAGGGAAGAAATTGACCGGCATATTAGAAACTTCGCCCCTGCCTGGCCTATAGAACAGATACCGGTGGTTGACAGGAATATCCTCAGGCTTGCAATCTTTGAGATTTTACTGGATAATAAAGTGCCAGTGAAGGTGGCCATAAATGAGGCGGTCGAGCTAGCCAAGACCTTTGGTAGTGATAATTCGGCAAGGTTTGTTAATGGAGTTTTAGGCTCGGTCAGTGCCCTTGCCAGTAGATAAGAGAAGTCTTTAGAAGGGGGTAAAAAGTGGCAACTGTTTTTGAACGACTGAGAAAGATAGCTGTGGAGCAGCTAGGTGTTGAGGAAGAAGAGGTGGTGCCCGCGGCTAGCTATGGTGATGACCTCGGTGCTGATTCCCTGGATTTGGTGGAGCTGATAATGGCACTGGAAGAGGAGTTTAGCAATCCAACTCGGAAAGTTGAGATACCGGACGAGGATGCTGAGAAGATAATAACTGTGCAGGATACTATTGATTATCTTAAAGACCTGGGCATTGAGGATGAGTAGGTGATTAAGGCGGTGTTTTTTGATTGGTTTAACACCTTAGCCTGCTATGAACCGCCCCGCGAGGAGTTGCATAGCCAGTTACTTGGAGAGTTTGGCATCAAGGTTTCACCTTCGCAATTAAAGCCAGGACTTCTGGCTGCCGATAAGTACTTCTTCGATGAAATTGCTGGCGCATCAACGGATAAAAAAAGTTCTGAGGAACAGGCTGAAGTTTTTGTTCACTATACCAACATAATGCTGAGTGAGGTAGGGATTGAGGCTGATAGGGAACTAGTTCTACAAATTAACAAGAGGTGGCCACAGATGTTTGGTCAGGCACACTTTGCTCTCTTTGATGATGTGCTGGCTACCATGCAAATACTAAGACAGCGCAATCTAGTTTTGGGTTTACTTACTAATCTGACTAAGGGCGTAGATTCTCTTTGTCAGGAGCTAGGTCTGGAACCATATCTTGATTTTATAGTTAACCCCGGAGAAGTGGGTGCTGACAAGCCTAAGCCCCCGATTTTTTTGGCAGCGTTAGAGCGAGCCAGAGTCAACGCCTCAGAAGCGGTCCATATTGGTGACCAGTATAAAATAGACGTGGTAGGGGCTAGGGGGGTGGGCATCAGCCCCATACTTATTGACCGCTATGACTTGTATCCAGAGGTCACTGATTGTCCCCGGATTCGTAGCCTGACCGAGCTGGTTGGCTATCTCTAGCGGTTAATTCCTCTTAGCCACCAGTTTCCTCAGGTGCCTGATGGCCCAGGATATTTCCTATTGGTGTGCTGATGTATTTCTCAGTAATCTTGCGGAAGTGAAAGCCATAGACGGAGAGGCTTATAGATATAGGGAACGACCGGGGACGTTTCAGCAAGGTGGAGATAAAAAGCTTCCAGTAATATCTCCTGCCTCTTTCCTTGACACCTAAAACCCACATAGAGTTAAGAAATCCCCTGATTTGATAAAGCTGAAGCTGGGGTACCCCCCTTCTTTTTTGAGGTTTATACTCTTTCAAGAATATCTTGACCCGTTCGTAATACTGCTTGGGGGAATAGATTGTATTCAGGATATGCTTATAGCCATTAATCAGTGTTTCATAGTTCATCTTAGGGATAAAGTTGAGTGTACCGTCCATCTGGTCGCCAGAAAAACTCTTTAACAGGCGGTTCTCTTTCTTCAAGCGGTGGTATAGCCTTGTACCCGATGGGGCATTTAGTAGACCGACCATGGCGGTGACAACTCCGCTCTTCTGGATGAAATTGATCTGGCTTTTAAAGATAGAAAGTGGGTCGCTATCAAAGCCGACAATAAATCCTCCCTGCACCTCCAAGCCATAGTTTTGCATCTTCTTAACCATGGCTGCTAAATCACGATTTTTATTTGGTAGCTTATTGCACTCAGTCAGACTCTCTTCGTTGGGGGTTTCAATGCCGACAAATACTGTGTTAAACCCGGCCTTGCCCATCAGTTGCATTAACTCTTCATCATCAGCAAGATTTATCGATGCTTCCGTAGAAAGGGCAAAGGGGTATTTTTTGTCTTCCATCCACTCAATTACTGCTGGTAGCGTCTCTGCCTTTAGTTTTCTCTTGTTACCGATGAAATTATCATCAACAATGAAGACACCGCTCCGCCATCCGTGACGGTATAGGGCATCCAGTTCAGCTAGCAGCTGGTGTTTATTTTTGGTTCGTGGTCTGTGTCCATTCAGAATGATAATGTCGCAGAATTCACAGTCAAAAGGGCAGCCACGGGAATACTGAAGGCTCATTGATGAATATTTTTTCATGTTGATAAGCGGCCACAGGGGAATAGGCGTTTTTCTTATATCCGGTCGCTCATCAGAGGTGTAGATATGCCTGGCACACCCATTCTCCACATCTTTTAAAAAGGGTGACAGCGTAATTTCAGCTTCACCGAGCACAAAATGGTCTACCCCATCAAACTCTTCATAGCTGGTAGTGAAGAGGGGGCCGCCGGCAACAACCCTGGCATTGAATTTCTGACATTGGGTAATAACTTCCTTTGCGGAGTCTTTCTGCACTACCATAGCACTGATAAACACATAATCAGCCCATTTGATGTCCTCATCATGCAGGGTGGTTACATTCATATCTACCAGTTTTTTCTCCCACTCCTGGGGGAGCATGGCGGCGACAGTTAGTAGACCCAGCGGCGGGAAGGCCGCCTTTTTAGCTATCATTCTTAAGGCGTGCGTAAAGCTCCAGAAGGTATCCGGGTACTGTGGGTAAACCATAAGTATTTTCAAATTAGTCTCCTTTAGTGTCGTGTAGCAAATAAAAAGTCGTGTTTATTATAGCAGCTTCCCCTTCATAAAGCAAAAAGTAGAGATTGTTTATCAACCCCACCCCCTTTATCCCCCTCTCCTTCAAAGGAGAAGGGGATAAAGGGTAGTTTGGAATGGTAAGTTTGATAAACAATCTCGATTATCTTTAATATCCCTTTTTCTTGTCTACCACGTTGAGCAGTTCCTTTCCCTGTAGATAGCGCCTCAGGTTCTTACAGAACAGCTCAATTATTCGTGTATCGTTTATAATATGCCCCGCAACGTGAGGATTGAAGATTACGCTGGGGAACTCCCACAGTCGGCTATCAGTAGGCAAGGGTTCGATAGCGAAGACATCCAGACCTGCCCCAGCAATCCAGTGTTCATCAAGGGCGCGGATTAGTACCTCCTCATCCACTATTTTACCTCGGGCAACATTAATCAGGTAAGCAGTCGACTTCATCGTTCGGAGTTCCTCTTCTCCAATCAATTTATACGTCTCGGAGGTAAGGGGTAGGGTAAGCACCACGAAATCGCTATCCGAAAGTAACTCTGGTAACTGCTCCGGAGTTAACAATATATCAACATGTCTCGACTGTACCACTGGGTTAACATCTTCTGCTATCACCCTCATGCCAAAGGCCTTAGCTAATCGCGCCACCTCCTGCCCAATATTGCCGAGACCCACTATCCCCACGGTCTTCGAGTGCAACACTGCGGCAGGAAATAGCTCCCATTGCCTCTTTTGCTTCAGCTGGAAACAAAATAGTGCCCGTTTAACAAACATCAGCATAAAGCCAAGAACAGATTCGCCGATTGAGATGGCAGCAAGGCCACGCCCATTGGTCATTATCACCGAGCTTTTCACCATATCAGCATCCAAGAATCTATCTACCCCAGCCGGTATCATCTCAACCCATTTCAACTTGGGGGCTCTGGCAATGATATTTTGGGGAAGTGTAAACCCATAGAATACTTCGGTCTCAGCTAACAGGGCATCAAGCTGCTCTTTAGCAGCCAAATCTCCTCTTTGCTCAGCACTGACCAAATCAGAAACATCACTCATTTTTATACTGGGACTGACGGCAGCAATTCGCCGCAGGCATTCCCCTTTTTCGGCTATCGAAAATTCGGCTAACGACAAAATGACCAATATATTAATCGATTCCAATGTAGCTATATCCTCCTCTCGTTTATTCAGTAATACTTGTATAGTTTTCTAAGACCAAGGAACTCCACCGATTGTCTCTGGCATATTGTACCCAGAATAACTTGTTCGCAATGTTTCCCAGGCAAATTGACTGTTACCTCGAGCACGTGTAGTTACTTCGGCCAGGGATGCTTGGCGATTTCCTTCTCGTTAAGGTCAGCTCCCCACCCCGGTCTATCGGGAATGTTCAGGTATCCTTCCTTGATTTCGAGGGGTTCCGTGATCAGGTCATCCACCCAGGGGACAGCCTCCATGTCGATCTCCATAATGCGTACGTTGGGTACCACGGCACTCAAGTGTGCGCTCATGAGGGAGCTGAGATGGCTCCAACAGTTGTGCAGGGCAATGTTGATCTCATAAATCTCGGCCAGATTGGCAATCTTCTTTGACGCAGTGAATCCGTTCCACCCTACGTCGATGTTCGCTACATCCATCGCGTGCAGATCAAAAAACGGCTTGTATTCTCGGCTGGTGCGGAGAGCCTCACCCGAGCAGATGCGGGTCGTGGTCGATTCCTTAATTTGCAACAGGGCATGGGGATCGTATATGTCCATCTCCAGCCACATAAGGTTGAATGGTTCCAGCGCCTTGGCGATTCGTAGGAATCCCTCGGTCTTGAAGTTGAAGTTCAGGTCAAGAGCAATCTCGACATCCTGGCCGACACTCTCTCGGAAGGCACCGATGAGGTTCTCAATGTTACGAACAATCAATGGGCTGATATTAAGATCCACTGCTGGGCCTACAGCCCCCTCAGTTTTATCCCCACCTGTTATCCCAGCGTACCCTGGCATGTACACTGTCGCCGGGTCACCAGGAAAGATAATGTTCGTCTTGAGTGCGGTGAAGCCGCGGCGGACGACCTCCTTGCCCAGATTAGTAATATCCTGTAGCGATCGTATTGGCGGGCTACCCAAGATATGGGGGTATAGAGCCCTCACAAAGCCACAGTGGGACCAATATAATTGCACCTTGGTCCGCGTTGGCCCACCGAAAAGTTCATAGACAGGGACCCCTAGTGCTTTGGCCTTGATATCCCATAGGGCGTCTTCGATGCCGGCGACTGCCTCCTGAGTTATGCCTCCTGGAAACGCTCGGGTGACCCCATACATAGCGGCATTAAGCAACTCGGTGGCTCTAGGGTCACGACCCAGCAGAAATGGCTCCAGGTCTTTGACGAAACCGGATACGCTTCGTGGCCACCTGCCATCGCTACATTCCCCATACCCAGTGACACCTTCATCGGTCTGTACCTTGACAAACTGCCACGGTAGATATCCCCCGCTACAAACAAGTGTGTCAATGTGAGTTATCTTCATGTTACTCTCCTCTCAATCAGCGTTACGCCTTGGTCTACGCTAGAATTTACAAAGAAACCCCTCCTCACTGCCTCCTCCAGAGTCTCCTTTATTCTCACTACACGAGGGCCATCCTTGCACAACTCTATCTCCACCTTGTCTTGGGGGTGTATTTCCACCTCCCTTTCACCATCCAGAGCCAGAAGGGCTGGCTTATCGGTGACCTCTACCCTATCATTGAGGTTTAACACCCGGAACTTTTCTATCTTTGCCTCCCTAATCATCCCCGGAGCAATGGCTGCTTTCACCTTCGTGCCATCTTTGCCCAGGCGGAGGTAGAGACCCTGGTTGTCATCGGCTTCAATAGGGTAAAAGCTCCCTCCAATAGAGGACATACCGATATAGGAAGGGTGACCCTGGGTAGTAATAACCTCTTTGACCCGGGATAGGTCCCAAATGGCTTTTGAGCCGATAAACGGCTCATCCAGAACAGTAATATCGATCAGTGCTAAATCAATTAGTCGGTCATTCTTTATGATATTAAGTCTCTTAGTAGCCACAGCGAATTTATCCCTCTCGACAATCCCCTGAGCCAGGATACCCGCCGCCAGGCCCGCTGTTGTGCCCTCTACCATAAAGGCAAAGACATTATTTGTCCCCGTAGATATGGGAACAATGGGTACCAGTCCGCAGGTACGGGCAACGGCTCGGTTAGTACCATCGCCACCTACAGTGATGATACAATCTACGCCCTGCTCGTTCATGAGGCGGGCACCCCTTATGGAGTCCTCCGGGCCGCCTATTATTGGCATGTCCACAATATATGCCCGGCACCTCAGCCCGTGCTGCCTTACACTATCTAGTGCCCTATCTCCCAGACCACAATAGTCAGGCATAATCAGGATCTCGTCGACCCCGGTGGAATTCAGGGCCAGGATAACCCTTCTCACGATATCGGTCTTCTTGACATTATCTATAATCGAGGCATAGGTAACTAACCTTCTTATGTCTGTCCCTGCGGCTGGATTAGCGATGATGCCTACTTTGCTCATTAGGCTAATTATTCCTTTTTCCAGTGCCCATTTCAACGATAAATCTTTTCAGATTCATCAACGTGCCTTATCAATTCGGGCACTACATCATGCCCCTTTTTTTATAGTATGCCCTGGCCTCTCCCAATATCCTCTCTATTTCCTCGTCCTGGCTGGCAGTCAAAGGTTTTGGCTTGTGAGTGGCTAGTATCTCCTCCACCCTGTCTTGGGCATAATCAAGAGCGCTCTTCTTCCCACACTCCATCCACTCAGGGTAGGTCAATCGGTCGGCCGCTCTGGGTATGAACTGCTCCTTCTGCCACCACTGCCTGGTGTGAGCCTTGTCCAGGTACATCCCTGGAATCGGTCCCACCGCTTTTATCAGGTCTATAGCTAGTGTTTCTTCATTTACCAAAACCCCCTCTAAGAAACGCCTTATCATGCCGGCTATGTCATCGTCCAATACGGCCTGGACAGGATGAAACGTAATCTCCCCATATACACCACCGTGTAGCCCTATGATGCTGCTTCCAGCTAAAGCAGCCGCCAGGGCATTTGTTGCTTTCTCATAGCCACATTGAAAATCTATCCTCTTTGAGTTGCTAGGACCAGTATGAGGGAACTCTGTGGGGGCTCCATATTTTCGCCAAACCTGATTATACCCTACTATTTCCAAAGCACATTCTATACCACCAAAGACGGGGACTCCGCTTCGCATGTCTCCCATAAAAAATACCCCTGAACCTATTACTCTAGTCCCTGGCTTTATAAGTTGTGCTAGTACTAGTCCACTTATGGCTTGAGCGCTGATAGCTACTATCGCCCCGGCAATTGTAGCCGGTGTCGTCTCTCCCGCTGTCCCGCCGCCTCCTATTCTTTGAGGGAATCCGGCTTCAACAATCCGGAACAAGCTTTCGACCGCATTACCACCAAGTGTCATTGGTGGGGATAGTGAGCACGAACCGAAAAATTCTGTCCCGGCTGCTTTTGCCATTGCAATGTTAAATATCTCACAGTCCAGTTGATGACCTGACATTTGTACCTTAGTTGAATTTCGAAGCAGGGCAGCGAAGGCCTCTGGCATTGCCATGGCAGGGGGTATATCCTCTACTTCAAAGTATGTACTGGAGCCTGCACAATGAAGGTTATCCAGGGCATCTATAACTATGCAACCATCATCCCTCTCCTTCCTGGTTGCTGGCCGAGTCTCCCAGGTATCCAGGTCGATGGCTCTCATGCCGGGGAAGGGTTCGAAATAACTGGTGTTCCCGCCTATCTGTAGGTCGTTCTTTGGGTCTCTCGCTTTCACATGGAAGCTGCTAGGTGCCTTGCGCAGGCATTCCTCAACCAAGCCTGCTGGAATTCTCACCCTCATCTCATCGTAATCAACCTGGCAGCCATTCTTCTCAAACAGCTTTAGTGCCCTCTCGTGCTCAACCCTGACCCCAGTACTCTCCAGGACATCTAATATCCCCCGGTGAATGGCTTCGACCTGCTCTTCGGTAAGTATCTCCAGAGGTCTAAAATTGCGGGTAAGACCTTTGGTAGTCATATTCTATCTCCTTCTTTATTTTGCACTTACAAGTTCCCTGAAGAGACTTATAGCCCCTGGGGCTGTGGGCCTATAGCCGTCAGCCCCTATCATTTCCGCAAATTCAGTGGCACTTGTCATCGCCGATGCTGCCCCAACAAGGTCAGGTAGCCAGAGGTTGCCCCGCCCAAAGCCATCACCAACCTGCTTGACACCCTCAGTTAGCGCATCCAGTGCCTCAATAGGGTCTATACCCTCCTCAACTGCTTTTCTTGCCCAACGTGCGGCGGCTTCATCATCATACTCAATTACCGCCTTCTTTAAGTTCTCTAAAACTTCAGTCACTTCACACCATTAGTATTCACATCAATTAGCTTTTCTTTTTTTATTGTCTCTTATCTGCTGATGAGACTTTTAGCCTTCTTAACTGCCTCTACAGCATTCTTAGCATAAGCATCAGCACCAATCTGGTCAGCAAAGGACTGTGTCACCGGCGCTCCGCCAACCATTATCTTAATCTTATCCCTCAATCCGGCGGCCTTGAGGGCATTTGTAATATCAGCCATTCCGGGCATCGTAAATGTTAATAACGCCGATAACCCAAGAATATCAAAGCTACCCTCCTTGATTACGCTGCAGAAGTTTTCCTCGGGCACATCAGTGCCTAAATCAGTCACCTCCCACCCGTTTTGTTCCAGCATCATAATTACGATATTCTTACCAATATCATGTGCATCGCCTGAGACCGTTCCTATTACAAATTTACCAGCGGAAGGGACTTTATTCTTTAACAACTCAGGTTTTAATAATGCTACCGCTGCCTTCATAGCGTTTGCCGCCATCAGCAACTCAGGGAAGAAGATTTCGTTTTTTTGGAATTGCTCGCCTACTATTTCCATACTTGGTAGGAGTCCCTTACCAAGTATTTCCGTTGCTGGTATACTGTCATCCATGGCTTTCTTAGTCAGCTCAAAAGACGCGTCACTATCTCCTGTTACTACAGCATTAGTTAGTTCCTCGAAATTAACCATGCTTCCTCCTTAATTATTATGAGCCCTTTACTGGATTGGTCTTCATTCACGACCGTATTCCTTTATCTGCTTCTACTTCAATCATGACTTTAGAAGAAGTCTTGCTCCCTTTGTGGGTAATACACTTCCTGGAAAATCTGAAATATGCTCTTCAATCGCTTTGAATTGCTCCTCGGTGGAGCAGTCTATAACCAAGGGCTTCTCACAGTTTATTTCTAGTAAAGTTTCCATTAAAGCCTCGACAGCGGGACCATTGGGATCCAGGGCTACTTCGAGGGCATTAACGGTGCTTTTCCTGGAAAAGTCCCTCCAATTATAGACAGTCATCACGTAGCCCGAATGCATATGGAAGACTGAGTATTCGAAAGCATCCGCTTCTTGCACATGATAGGGAAGCAGGAATTCATTGTATAATTTAGGAGAAACAAGAGAGGCTTCATCATCCTGAGCTCTTGCACTTGGACCTGGAGCCCAAAGCCCCCAGTTATTACAATATCCCCCCTTGAATCGTTTCGACCGCTCAAGCTGCATTGTGGCTGTCTTTATATATATCTTGGCACAGAGGTCAAGTAGCTCATGCAAGAATTCTTTATTATCGGCAGGCTTCAGCATTCGCCCAATAAAGTTTTCATGGCCCAGTAGAGCCCCCACCATGTCGCCTGGTCCTCGCAGCAGAGTCTGGCCCACAGGGAATTTATCACCTAAAACCTCGGCTAATGCCTGGTATCCGTCAGCCAGTTTTTTGAACCACACATTTGCGTCAAGGTTGTCTAGAAGGTGGCGAAGATGCCGAGGCAAGTCGTTTGGTTCTATATCGGCTGGGTTTGCCACCATGCTTGCCCCCCTACCCAAAGCATATAAGCGGCAACCAATGATGGCCTCCATCCAGGGAACAACAGCAGCAAGTTGTACACATTCAAAGACATCTCCATTTAACTGAGGGAGCTCTTGGTAAGCCCGTTTAGTGTCATCGACGAGTTTCTCAATATCCAGCTTTTCAGGTGGAAAGTCTCCTTTTATATTCTCGTTGTACATGCGTATTCTGAGGGGATCGCAGTCACATTCATGATAGGGGTGTTGCACGCATAGCACTGTCCTCGGTGAGTTATTCCAAAATTCGCGATGCAACTGAAGCAAACCTGCTTCTTTATCGAGTCTTCTTTTTTCTGACAATTTAGCTGTTCCTCCTTTTACCGTTCATTCCTGCACTGTGGGTCCACTCACTCACACAGTATTAGACCCAGACAATTTAAGGCCGCTGTCGCCTGAACATATTGAGTTCAGCCTTGTCGTCACACGTTCGCGTCAAACTGGCATCCCGTCACCCACTCCACTTTCTAGTATGCGCTTATGTGAATACGGTTATGTGGGCCTCCCCCTCTAACTTTTCCTCAAATTCGACAATGATACCCCCGGATCCGATATCAAGATAGCAAACGCGCCTCCCGCTCTTACCACTGACAATACCGGCCACCATCTTGCCTCCCTGTTCCTGTACTTTTGACACCACCTCATCCCAATTTGAGAACCTAAAGGATATATGATGTAGCCCTTCTCCTTTGGTTTCAATAAACTCAGACCAGACTGACTTTCCCTCTAGCGGCTGAATGAGCTCCAATAGTGTTGGTCCTAACTCAGTCCAGGTGACCTTTACCTTATATGGCTCACCTACCAATAGGTCCTCCTTTTTAGCTGAACCCTCTTGGGTATGCCAGGGCCCAAGGCCAAACAGTGAGGAGAGGAATTCAGTAGTCTTATCCAGATCTTTCACCACGACACATATGTGGGCGAGGGAGGGTAGGGTTATAACACCAGCATCCGATTGCATGTTAAAACTTTCCTTTGTATTTTGTTGTCTCCTTGTTCTTAGGAGTATCTAGTCATCAATGGCAAATCTTTCGAAATGAGTGCCCCCGAATTTTTCACGGATTAACCCAGTATTTCATCGATTCGGGCACTACGTCATGCCCCTTTTCTTATAGTATGTTCGGGCCTCTTCCAGTATCCTCTCTATCTCCTCGTCCTGGCTGGCAGTCAAAGGTTTTGGCTTGTGAGTGGCTAGTATCTCCTCCACCCTGTCTTGGGCATAATCAAGAGCGCTCTTCTTCCCACCTTCCATCCACTCAGGGTAGGTCAATCTGTCGGCCGCTTTGGGTATGAACTGCTCCTTCTGCCACCACTGCCTGGTGTGAGCCTTGTCCAGGTACATCCCT
>SDBU01005007.1_pt1 | contig 16019 bp, 16 predicted proteins | sample 2277071 | NCBI WGS metagenome assembly SDBU01 (sample SAMN10397929, study PRJNA504765) | marine sediment metagenome | isolation source: marine sediment core GS08_GC12, 126 cmbsf | place: Arctic Ocean: Gakkel Ridge, Loki's castle | collected 2008
CTCAAATTTTAATCCTCAAAATACTCAATGTATTCCTGTGGTTAAAATTTTCGCCTTCCTTGAACTTGAACAAAATTGAGCATTTTTCAAAGGTCTCATATATACATGCTTAGGTTAATGACATTGAATCCGCATTAAGAATTTTCCTGATTTTCCCTCTCCACTGATTTTACAACATGTAGTATATTTCGATAAAATAACGCACAAGATGCGGATAATTGGCCTCGAAGTTATCCACAAGTTATTGATACCTCACCATTCTCCTGCCTAGGTAATTTTTCCAAAAGAGATAGGGAATTTTCCTGTTCCCACATTACTTCAAGATTATAACGTATTAGCAGGGGAGGAATATGAAGACCCTTACAAGTCGATGTAAACCATCTTTAAAAAATCTCCGATAAAAAATCAGAATTCTCCCGATATACTTCTTTTTCTAACTTCGCTACAGTACCATCAACAAGTTATAAAATCGCTTCGCGGTTTTATTTAACGCTGCTACGCCCTCAAAAAAATGTTTGTCATGGGATTATTCTAAAAGAGGATGCACGATGATAAAAATTTTAATTGTGGATGATCAGGACTGGGTAATCAATTTCTATTCAAAAATATTGATTAAAGAGAATTTGGAGATTTTAACGACGGGTGACATCGATTCGGTCTATGAAAAGATTATTTCTTATAACCCCGATCTAGTACTCATAAACCTTGACTTGAAGAATGGAGCTAGTGCGGATGTTGTTTTCTTGAGTATTAAAATGAAATATCAAGATCTACCGATACTTATCGTATCCCCTTGCGACACTTACATGTATAACGCCAGAAATTCTCAAGCCAATGCATGCTTTATCAAGGGCTGTGTTACCTCTGAAGAACTCATACAAAAGATAGATAATGTTTTAAACAGAAGTCCTGACGACAGGGTTGAGGTGAGATCATCTTTCCTTCGAAATGATAAAATCACGACATTCACTTTTGCAAAAAGAACAATTAAAAGGAAATATACCAATGGCCTCAAATTTCAAAATCATTTATCATCGAAACAGCGATAACCTTCATCTAAAACTCTTTGGTGATTTCGACGGTTCATCTGCCCATGAACTGGCCAACATCTTAAAGGCGCACCAAAACGAATTCTGGAAAATCTTTATTCACACTTGTAGTCTTTCTTCCCTCCATCCCTTTGGTCTGGATGTGTTCAAAAAAAATTGTAGTAACAATGGGCTATCTTGCAACCTGGCATTCACAGGGGAATATGGAGAGAAAATGGCACAACATGATAGCAAATTTCTCTGATTATATTTGGAGTATTTCATGTTAAAAATAATGGGTATAATATTAATGAAACTTATGGATAAGGGATTAACTCCAATTGAAATAAATCGGTTTATCAAGGACGTGTCCAATGTAATTAGCAAAGGAAGGTGTTTTACATCAACCAGCATAAAACAGGATATTCAAAGCCTTGGGTGGGAGGGACATATTTTGGATAACCGCATGATGGAACTTATCTTTATGTTCCTGGACGATGAAGAAAGATCTGACATTTATCAATATCCTATTCATTAGTTTTCCCCTTAAAGTTTTTTTAAACGCCGCAAAACAGGAGATTATAGACTATATGAAAAAGAGAGCTGACAAACGCCATATCTGTGATGCATCCATTATATTTAATCATTTTAATAAAGAAAATGCCTTTAATGCCAAAGTGCTTAATTACAGCGAGTACGGCATGTATTTTGAGTCTGATTCATTCTTCAAAGAAGGAACAAATATTTTCTTCAAGATTAAAAGTTGCTTGTTTAGTGTTTCTGATCCTGAATTCTACGAGGGACCGCGAACAGAATCGCTTGCTGAAGTAAGATGGTGTAAGGAAATAAGTAGCGAAGACCCTTCCCGTTTTGGAATTGGCGTCAAATATTACTGTACTGAAGTATTGAAGTTATGGAGTGACAGAAAACCCGCCTACTCCAGTATTCCCCCCGAATCATAGGCCCCACGGGCCGAAGGCCAAGTGCGGAGAAAAGCGGAGATAACTTAACCTGTTTTATATATGGTGTTAAAGGAACAGTATATCATGAATAGTCCTGCAACCAATCCCCGCGTTCTTATTGTGACACCTGAAGTAACATATCTTCCTATCGGCATGACAAAGAATTCAAATTGCCTGAATGCCAGAGCAGGAGGGCTTGCAGATGTCTCAGCTGCACTGATAAATGCCCTTTATAATCAGGGTGCCGATGTCCATGTGGCCCTTCCGGACTACCGCTCAATATTCAACGGTCATCTTACTCCACTTGTTAGAAAAGAACTGAGCATAATTAGAAAAAGTGTGCCGGATGAAAGGATCCACCTGGCCCAGGACAGGGCATTTTTTTATCTTAATCGTATATACTCCGGGTACGAGTTTGAAAAAATTAAAATTTCACTGGCGTTTCAAAGAGAGGTTATCAATAATATCGTTCCTCTATCAAATCGTCAGGAGATGAAAACATTATTAACTTCTCAATAAATTATGATGGGTGTCCAATTCAGAAATGAGCAATTTTTGTCCTGATCAAGGCCGCACAAGGGTTTTCGGTGAGGCGTACGCCGCAGCCGGAAACCCGCGGAGAACTCCGAGCAGGGCAAAAAGGGCCATTTATGAATGGACACAAATTAAGGAGCTAACATGAAAATAAACCGGATATTAATCGTAGAAGAAGAAAAAAATGTACGTGATGTCATTTTTACAATGCTTGCGCGGATGGGGTATCAGGTGGAGATCGCATGCAGCGGGGAAGAGGGGCTTGAACTTTTTCAAAAAGGAAATTTCGATCTGGTACTTTCGGACCTGACCATGCCATTGATGGATGGGTGGGAGTTAGCGAGTCTGCTCAAAGAAAAATCTCCACACATCCCATTCTGTCTGATGACGGGTTGGGGCGAAAAAGAAATCAGGCCTATGATCAGAGAAAGTGCGGTTGACTTTGTGATGTTCAAACCGTTTAGATTGCGTAAGGTACAAGAGGCAGTTGAGAGGATGCTTGAATATACCGGTTAAGCCCAACCCAATTCACAGATCAGGGGCCAGGAACATCCATTGCCCGGGATACGATTGAGGCGAGGGACGAGGGACGAAGGATGAAGGACGATTCTATACAGGGCCGAAATGAGTTTAGAGGAAGGCTCGAAATTACTACGAGAATGGGAGAAACAGACAATCAACAATCAACAATCGACAATCCAAGGATTTCATTGAAATCCTGTTCAAAGACAATGGCGGCGGTATTTATAGTGATAAATCCGACAAGATCTTCGATCCCTTTTTTACCACCAAAGAAGCCGGCAAAGGCACCGGCCTGGGGCTTTCCATTAGTTATGGAATTATTGAAGAACATAAAGGCAGGATAGAGGTGACTGACACCGGGCCGGAAGGGACAACTTTTAAGATAAGGCTTCCGATCCTTTTGCAAAGCTAAATAACTTTTTCGTCCATCGTCCTTCATCTATCGTCCATCGTGATAAACACGTGAGAAACAGGAAGTTAAGAAAATCATAGAGCGGTAAGATTATGGGCTTTATAAAGGTAGTCGAAGTAAAACCTGGTATGGTGCTGGCCGAAGCATTGCAAGATCCTAAAGGCCGTTTTTTATTTGCCAAAGGCACAAGACTGACATCAAAACATATTAGAATCCTTAAAATATGGGGAGTTATCGAGGCTGATATAGAAGGAATCTCACATAAAGATGTAAAAGCAAGTACCAAAGCCCAAATAGATCCAGCCATTATGGAAATAGCCGAAAGAGAAATCCAGGAACGTTTTGTGCACACTGACTTGGATCATCCGGCGACTCGCGAATTATTATACCTCTGCACTCTACGAAAAGCTGAGGAAATAACTGGAAAAAAACCAAAAGAAAATCTCGAACATTATGACTCTTGTGAGACAAATATGGATACAAATGAAATCACTGAAGACTCAACAACCGAGATAAATCTCGTTGAATTAATCCGAAATGATGTCAATCTTTCAACATTGCCATATATATTTATGCAAATAAACGAAAGCATACATAATCCTAATAGTTCAACAAAAGATATTGCCGATGTAATCAGTTTAGACACCAACATCTCTGCTCGACTTCTGAAAATAGTCAACAGCACGTTTTACGGTTTTCCATCTAAGATAGATACGATATCACGTGCAGTGACCATTATTGGGACAAGGTATCTGAGCATACTGGCAATAGGAGTAAAAATCATAAATACGTTCAAGAATATCCCTAATGATCTTGTCAATATGAAATCATTCTGGAAACACAGTATTGTCTGCGGAACAATTGCCCGGATTTTGGCAAGCCATAAAAATATTCAAAATACTGAGCGCTTATTCGTAGCCGGCCTTCTTCACGATATTGGCCGACTTATTTTCTATAATTATACCCCGATTAACGCCAGGAACACTATCTTGAAAGCTCGAAATGGTAATGAATTGTTAAATGAGGTAGAACATGAAAACATGAACTTAGATCACGCAAAAATAGGAGGGCTGCTTTTTAAAGAATGGAAGTTACCTATATCGCTGGAAAACATTGTTCAATACCATCATAGTCCTATGCTTTCTAATGACCCACTGGAACCCGCTATAGTACATTTATCAGATATCATGGCAAATGCATTGAACATGGGCTCCAGCGGGGAACGATTTGTTCCCCCATTGGACCACGATGCATGGACATGTATAGGTCTGTCTCAAAATATTTTGAGCTTGGCCATAAACCAAATGGAACATCAGGTTAAGGAACTCTTTCAATCTATGGTTTCAGATGAGCGCTAAACGTAAAAAGGAAAAGATCATCCCATACCGGAAGGAGCGTACCCAGTATCTGGAGGAGCGTATCCAATACCTTGAAGAAGTCAATCGTTATACTTTGGATGCACTGGAGTTGGCGGCCTTTATGGGGAATTTTTACACCGACTTTAACAAACTCGGGAACATTTCTATGCTTTTAGATGAAACCATATCACGAATACAACGCTTGATCCGATTGCAGGCAATGGTTCTTTTTTTGGTGGATGAGGACACCAAGGACATTTTTCCTGCCAAGGCAGAACCGGAAAGTTACAGCCCTTATATCCAGAGTGAAGTTGATTTTTTAATTGAGAAAGGCACATACGCCTGGGCTGTGAGGGAAAGAAGGCCTGTTGTTGTCTCTACAGAAGACTATAAAAAGAAATTAATTGTCCATGTTATAGCCACAAGTCACAGAATCAGGGGCATGTTTGTCGGTTTATTGGAAAAAGACAAAACCGACATTTCGGACATATCATTATCCCTGCTCTCGATTATTCTGTTAAACAGTGCCAACGCCATTGAAAACTTTGAATTGTATAATGTGATAAAAAAGCGGGAGAAAACGCTTAAGCAAGCTTTTAAGGAGCTTAAGGATACGCAAGCTCAACTCATCCAATCCGGCAAGCTGGCTTCCATAGGTGAGCTTGCTGCAGGCATTGCCCATGAGTTGAATCAGCCCCTTATGGTGCTTCGAGGAAACGTCCAGCTTATAAAAAGAAGTATGCGAAAAAATATCCTGAACATGGATGAACTGACGAAGCAGTTTGAACCCATCGAAAGGAACACTAAGCGGATGATGAACATCATCAATCACCTGATCATTTTTTCCCGGCAGTCTGAGTCGAAGTCATCCTCTGTAAATATCAATAAAATCATTGAAGATTGCTTTCTGATGCTTGGTGAACAGCTTCGTCTTCGCAACATAGAAATAAGAAAGGATTTGAGTGCTGACCTTCCCCAAATCCATGGAAATGCAAATCAACTGGAGCAGGTCTTTTTGAATTTAATCTCCAATGCCCGGGATACGATTGAGGCGAGGGACGAGGAACGACGGACGAGGAACGATCCTATCAAGGGCCGAAATGAGTTTAGAGGAAGGCTCGAAATTACTACGAGAATGGGAGAAACAGACAATCAACAATCAACAATCAACAATCGACAATCCAAGGATTTCATTGAAATCCTGTTCAAAGACAATGGCGGCGGTATTTCTGCTGATAAAGGCGACAAGATCTTCGATCCCTTTTTTACAACCAAAGAAGTGGGCAAAGGCACCGGCCTGGGGCTTTCCATCAGTTATGGAATTATTGAAAAACATAAAGGCAGGATAGAGGTGGCTGACACAGGCCCGGATGGGACGACGTTTAGAATTAAATTGCCAGTATTGAATATTGAAGATTGAATACCGTTATAATTGAATATTGAATATTGAATATCGAAGGAATTCTATCAATTATATAAAAATGACATCGCGAAGCGATTTCCACAAATATTCAATTCAAAGGTATTCAATATTAAATTAAGCGGGAACCAGAAATGAACGAAAAAATATTAATCATTGATGACGAGGAAGATATCCTTACTTTGCTCTTGGATATATTTGAGAGCGAAGATTATCAAGTGTTAACTGCTATGGACGGCCAGGAAGGAATGGATCAGTTTCATAGTAATCATCCTGATCTTGTCATCACCGATGTCAAGATGCCGGTAAAAAGCGGCCTGGAAGTTCTCAAGGAAATAAAAGACTCGGAACCTGATGCGGATGTTATCATTTTGACCGGCAACAACGATGAGGCCTCAGCCATAGATTTTCTTCGAAATGGGGCCTACGATTACCTTGCCAAGCCTCTTGAAAATATCGATGTTCTGCTGACGGCTGTGAATCGAGCGCTAGATAAGAGAAAACTTGAACTGAAAAACAAGCAGTTGGTCAAAAAGTTGGCGGACATGGCCATAAGAGATCCTTTAACAGGTCTTTACAATTACAGGCACATGCACACCTGTCTTGATGAAGAAATAGTTCGTTCTAAAAGGTACAGGAATACCTTCTGCACCCTGATGCTGGATATAGATCACTTTAAGGCTGTAAACGACACCTACGGCCACCCGTTTGGGGACCATGTCCTTAAAAAATTAAGTGAAATAGCAATTGAGAATGTCCGTTCTGCTGATCGACTATATCGCTGTGGGGGTGAAGAATTTTTTATCATCATGCCTGAAACTTCCTCAAAAGAAGCTTTTTCAGTGACTCAAAGGCTAATGGAGGCCATAAGGAGTCACAGATTTGAATGTGACGGCCATCAAACAAAAATTACGGTCAGTATGGGCGGATCTTTCTATTCTGATCAATCTAAAGATAAAATGGAATTGATCAAGTTAGCGGACAAGGCTCTTTACCGGGCTAAAGAGATGGGAAGGGACAGGGTGGTGCTTCCGATTGACGATTGATGATTGGTGAATTGAGTGATTAGGTATTGAGTACTGGGGTTGGTTATTGGGTTCTGGCGATTAGAAGGAATGATTGGATAGGGATGTTTGAAGAATCTGTGTAATCTGCGTAATCTGTGGATGGGATTGGGGAATTGAGGGACGAAAGGGAATTGAAAATTGAAGATTGAATATTGAATATTTGTAAAGGCAAGTCAGAGGCGGATTTAGGATAAGGCTTCCGATTGTTGATTGTTGATTGGCGATTGTTGATTGAAGAAACAATTTAAGAATCTATGATTGAAAAATTTTATTAATAAAAATGAGGCTTTAGAGGGTATTGAATTGGATACTGAAGAGTTGAAAAAGAGAACAAAAGATTTTGCTCACAGATGTGTTAAACTTGCCGTTGCCTTGCCAAAAACAATTTTGGGAAATTATATAAAAAAGCAGTTAATTCGGTGCTCCACATCCGTTGCATCGAATTACCGTGCAGCTCTTATGGCCCAAACAAAGGCTGCTTTTATATCGAAAATAAGTATCGTTATTGAAGAAGCGGACGAGTCTGAATTCTGGCTGGAATTCATTATGGATGAAAAGTTATTGGAAAGAAAAAAGGTTTTACCACTTTTCAACGAAGCACATGAGCTGTCATCAATTTTTATTACAACGAGAAAGACTGCACAAAAAAGGAAATGAGATAACAAATTAAAATCAATTCAGAAACGAGAAAAACATGAACGAAATCAAAAATCAACAATCAACAATCAACAATCCAAGGGCAATCAACAATCCAAGGGCAATCGACAATCCAAGGGCAATCAACAATCCAAGGGCAATCGACAATCCAAAAATACTTATAATCGACGACGAACCCGATATCCTGAGAACCCTCGGCAACATTTTGACAACAGGAGGATTTCAAGTCAGGAAAGCCTTAAATGGCGTGGAAGCTATTGAGATTTTTAAGGCAGAATCCTTTGATTTGGTAATCACTGATATCAGGATGCCCTGGATGGATGGTCTTGAGGTTATGAAGCAAATCAAACAGCTGGATGAAGATATGGGGGTTATCATTCTGACCGGTTTTGCCTCCATTGAAAACGCAGTTAAGGCTTTGAGAAATAATGGAGCTTATGATTACCTGACCAAACCCCTGGAAAATATCGACGAGCTTATTATCACCGTAAATAACGCGCTGGAAAGGCGCAGGTTACAAATAGCAAACAAAAGCCTTGTCAAAGAACTGAAACAGACCAAGGAATATCTGGAGCATCTACTGGCAACTGCCGGTGATGTGATATTTACCCTGGATATTGAAGGTAGGGTGACTTACATAAATTGTGCAATCGAAGAATACGGCTATTCCAGGAACGAATTGACAGGAAAACCGCTTGAACAATTTTTAATACCTTATGACCCTGATGACAGCACCAGGAAGGGGATTACCTGGAGACCAAATGAAACCTTTGAAGTTAAGTTTAAAGAAAAAAGTGGATATGATCGATATGCCTCTATCCGGACGTCCCTATTGAATGATCGGATAGATGGCCGCAGCGGTTTATTAGGGATTATGAGGGATATCACTGAAAACAAACAGATAGAAATGGAAATGGATGCCCTGCAGATTCTTCACGAAGCGATTGTGGAAGGGGTGCCTGTGGGGATTGCTCTGCTCGATAATTCTTTTCGGAACCTCTTCTCTAATCAGGAACTGGCCAGGATATTACATTTGGGAAATGAAAATCTTATTGGCAAGCATATTGAATATATTTTCGGCGATGAATTAAAACAAAAGCTGAACCTTGATGAAAAATTGGCCCAGGTGCTCAAAGGACAAATTGCAGTGGATTCTGAACAATCCGTTTCTCTGGAAAAACAGATAATAAACACCATAGTGGACATCAGATATATTCCACTGTCCGGAGCAGAGAACCAGACTCAATATATCCTTGTGATCGTAGAAGATATTTCCAAAAGGATGCAGATGGAAAAAGAGATCAGGAGATTAGATCGATTGTCTTCCTTAGGAGAACTATCTGCCGGCATAGCCCATGAGGTTCGAAATCCTCTCACGGGAATCAATTCCAATGCCCAACTGCTGTATGAAAGTGTAAATGATAATGAATTTTTCCGGAAACCCATCGAAAACATCCTCATTGGCGTTAAGAGAATAGATAAAATCGTGAGCGATGTCCTGAATTTTGCCAGACCTAAGCAGACTGTTTTGTCCAGATGTGCACTTAATGAGATCGTTTCTCATACTGTGCGTTTGTTTGCTTCAGAATGTCGCCAAAAAAAGGTCCGGATAGAAATGAAAACAGCCGGCAACTTCCCTGATTTAAATTTGGATATTTCCCAAATTGAACAGGTATTGATTAATTTGATCTTAAATGCCCTACAGGCCACACCTGAAGGCGGGAAGATAATGCTAAATTTATCTCTATGCAATGAGAAACAAACCCTTAAAGGGGAGAGCGGGCAATTTATAGAACTTTCCATCAGTGATAACGGCTCAGGCATGGCGCCTGATGTTTTAGACAAGATTTTTGACCCTTTTTTTAGTTTACGTTCAGATGGGACAGGATTGGGCCTGTCTATTTCTCATACCATTTTAACCGAGCACAATGTGGGAATCGAGGTCAACAGTAAACCCGGTGAAGGTACCACTTTTTCCTTAATGTTTCCGGTCGACTGAATGCGGAATGTTTACCCCGTGAAATTCCCGGTAATTTGGGACCATTTCACTGGGGCGGAATGCGACCTCCGGCCCTGAGGGGCCTACGCCCCGGAGGGAATTCGAAAAGGATTTATTATGAACAAAATAATGATCATTGACGACGACAACTTGGTGGGTGTGTCGTTAGAAAGTTTTTTTAATATAGAAGGATACCAGGCATTCATCTGTGAGAGCGGTAAGCAGGGCATTGAGATGTTCAAACAATTCTTACCTGACATCGTTTTCCTTGATATTCGCTTAGGAGATATGGACGGACTGGAAGTACTCAGGCAAATTAAACAGATGAGAGAAGATATCCCCGTGATCATGTTGACTGCATACGGCACCATAGAAAATACTGTACAGGCCATGCATGAAGGAGCGTTTGATTATATTCAGAAACCTTTTGATAATCAGAAACTTAAAGCAGTAGTCAAAAAAGGGCTGAAAAACAAAGAGAAAATTAAAAATTTAATCAACCGGCGTCTACCATATCTGAGAAAGCATGGAATCACAGAAATTATTGGGAGAAGCCCTGAAATCAAAAGAGTATTTGAACTTGTTGGGCGGCTTGCCAAAAGCGACGATGCCACCATATTGATTGAAGGTGAGAGTGGGGTCGGAAAAGAGGTGGTGGCTGAATATGTCCATTTTTTAAGTCCTCGTTTTGGAAAACCTTTTATAAAGTTAAATTGCGGCTCTATTACAAACAGCATAGCTGAGAGCGAGCTCTTTGGATATGAGAAAGGGACCTTCACCGGTGGTCTTGCAAACGGAAAGCCGGGTAAGTTTCAGATGGCAGAGCAAGGGACTCTGTTTTTGGATGAAATAGGAGATTTATCTTACACCGTTCAGACCAAGCTTTTGAGGGTTCTGGAAGAAAAGACCTATTTCAGGGCCGGCGGCACCAGGGAGATAAAATGCAACGTTCGAGTTATCCTGGCAACCAACAAAAACCTGTTAAGTGAGGTAAGAAATGGGCGCTTTCGGGAAGACCTCTATTTTCGTGTGAGCGGACTTAAAATTTTTGTGCCGCCGTTAAGGGATAGAAAACAAGATATTATACCCCTGGCCGAGTTTTTTTTACATCAGTTCAGCCAAAAATATCACAGACATCCTGCTGAATTTTTGCCTGAGACTAAAGAAGTCTTAAAAAACCACCAATGGAAAGGAAATGTCAGGGAACTAAGAAATGCTATGGAACGCGTCATTCTGATGGAAAAGACCAGGAGGATTCGCCCCGAACATTTACAATTCCTGATCAATAAAATAGAAACTTCGGAAACCATTTTAGATATTACCAACAAAGATATATTCATCAATGGTATTACTTACGACGAGATGGTAAAAAAACTTATAAGTGCAGCTCTTCGCGAAATTAAGGGTAATCAGGTTAAAGCGGCAAAACTCCTTGGGATTACAAGAGCCAAGTTAAGATATATGATAAAGAAGTACAGCATAACTTAGAATGCGGACTCCCCATTTGGCTTATATCAAACACTAAAATGGCTGATATGATACATTTTCCATTTAGGCATCATACACCTACCTGAACCCCTAAGTCCCCATAATGTCATGAAAAACATGATACGCAAATCCTGACGATGAGTAGCTAAGGCCTGGATTGTCTGATATTAGCCAAAATATTTCAAAACATGGAAATATATCCGGCTTTTTCTTACTTTATTAATGAAGTTTAACTATTACTTTCGCAAATTCTTCCTTTTTCTAACATCTTTATATTTCAGGTAATTTCAGCTATCTCACCCATTTTTTTACTATATTTAAAAAAATCAATACTTCTGCAGCAGACCTGGCATTGCCCTTGCTTTAGCAGGTAGTAGTAATCACTTTTACTTCTTTAAAGGAAACACATGGGAAACGTAGAATTAATATCTAATCGTCCTGATGGGATTGTGCATTTAAAGATGCATGGTGATCTTACTGGAGCCCTGGCCTGCCGTACCCGCTCAAAGTTACAGGAAATAAATATCTATAAGTCAAAAAAGATTTTGCTCGATTTTAACGGGATAAATTACATCAATCCTATCGCTCTTATGGTTTTGGTTCAAAAGCTCAGTGATTTACGGATTAAGAACAAAATTGAAGTAGTTGGTCTGGGTCACTCCTACGAAGCATTTTTCACTTAATTTTTTTCTTTGTGTCTTGGTGCCCTAATGGCGTGAGATAAGCCGGAGACCGGTTTCAGATTGCCACAAATGGAGCCCCACGAGTAAACCCGTGGTCTTCTGCGAAGGCGGATAACGAATATGACAACTATAGATAAGGAGCAAGAGATAAAATGTCAGGTTTAAGTAGACAAGAGCGAATCCTTATTGTGGATGATGAAAAAATCGGGGTGGACCCGCTTCAGAAATATTTTAGCAATGAGGGTTATTTTGTGGATACAGCCGCTTCAGGAGAGGATGGTTTGAAAAAGGCAAACGAGCACAATTATGATCTTATCTTAACCGATCTGAGAATGCCGGGTATTGATGGTCTTAAGATGTTGGAAGAGATTAAGAAAAAAAATCCCAAGGTCGATTGTATAATAATTACTGCTTATCCTGATGTGGAGTCAGCTGTTACAGCCATAGATAATAAAGTCTTAAAGTATATAAAAAAACCTTTTGATCTGGCTGATGTAAAGCAAACAGTCAAGAAGTGTTTAAAGAGTAATCGTTCTGAAAAGAGGAAGAAAGAGGCCGTTTCTATACTGTTGACTACTGAGAAAGAGCTAAAGTTTGAAGTCGAAAAAAAGCAAAAACAGCTCAATAACGCCATGCGCACAACAACCATTATGCTCCAAATTGTCGAAGAGCAGCATAAGGAATTATCGGAGAGCTCGAAAAACGCTGAGTTAAACCGAAAGAGACTGAAGGATGCCAATAAAAGATTAGAGGAATCAGGCAGGTATCTGGAGTATTTGATTGATGCTTCACCGAATTGCTTTGTGAGCACTGATATGGATCAAAAGATTGCGATCTTTAACAGGACCGCCCAAAAAGTATTCGGTTACTCTGAGAAAAAAGTCCAAAGGAAGCCGATAGATATTCTTTATCATAACGATAAAAAAGCCGAGCTATCAAGACAAATATTGGAAACCACTTTAAATGCTGAACATTGGAAAGGGGAGATTACATGTGTTCGGAAAAACGGAGGGACTTTTCCTGCGAAAGTTACGACATCCATTGTAGCAAACGATTTAGGATTAACCATAGCTATTTATTATGAATTTGAGGATATTACTGAAGAAAAAAGAAAAGAGGAGCAGCTTTATCAGGCGGAAAAGTTGAGTATTCTTGGTCAATTAGCAGCCAAACTGGCCCACGAAATTAATAACCCTTCGTCCGCAATATTAGCGTATGTTGATCTGATGCTGATAGATGAAAGTTTAAAAGTGCAAAACAAGAAGAGTTTGCAAGACATTAGTGACGCTGTGATAAGGATCAAAAAACTTACACAGGACTTAATGGAGGTCGCTCGTCCGGCACCCATGAGCTTTTCGCAATTTTCAGCACAAGAACCCCTGGAAAAAGCCTGTCGTTTTTTGACAAAAGGTGGAGAAACAAAGTTCTGTAAAATAGTTCGGGATTATCAAAGAGAGATTCCTTTGATCAGAGGAGATCTATTTCGGTTGGAACAGGTCTTTATAAATCTCATTCTAAACGCCTCACAAGCAATGGAAGGCGTTAAGAATAAGGTGCTTAATTTCAAGATCGAATCCGACCGGGTAAGAGGCCTGGTCCATATATATGTTTCAGATTGCGGATGCGGAATTCCTGAGCAAAACTTAGACAGGATATTTGATCACTTTTTTACTACCAAAGAAGGCAAAGGAGGAAGCGGCCTGGGAATGCCCGTGGTTAAGAGTATCGTGGATAAACATAATGGCACGATTCACGTTGACAGCGAGGTGGGGAAAGAGACGACCTTTACGATAAGCCTTCCGATTGTCGATTGATGATTGTTGATTGGCGATTGAAGGAATGAAACGATTTTGGATTTCGGAATGTTTACCCTGTGAAATTTCCGACTGGTCGGGATTATTTAACTGGGGAGGAGTTCGGAATGGGAAAAGCAAAATAATCCTGTATTCCGAATTCTCAATCAACAATCAACGGTCAACAATCAACAATCGTGAAAGGAGGTGAAAACAAATGGCAAAATTAGCGGAAACAATGGATCAAGCGGTAAAATCTATGCATGACAGGGAAGGGAAATACCTGACCTTCAGCATGGCCAATGAAGAGTACGGTATAGAGATCGAGAAGATCAAGGAGATCATCGGGATGATGCAGATTACCACCGTGCCGCAGACACCTGAGTTTGTCAAAGGGGTCATTAATCTCAGGGGCAAGGTGATCCCGGTGGTGGATCTTAGAGCAAGGTTCGGGATGGAATCTATCGATTACACCGAACGTACCTGCATTATCGTGGTAGAGATTCAAGTTCAATCCGGCACGGTTATGATCGGTGTCGTGGTCGATGCGGTCTCAGAAGTATTGAACATCAAGGGCGATGACATCGAGGAGACCCCTACCTTCGGCGCCAGGCTGAATACCGACTATATCCTCGGTATGGCCAAGATGGAAGGAGGTGTAAAGATTCTGCTCGATATTGATCGAGTGCTGAGTGGTGATGAAGTTGCCGTCCTGGAAAAGGCGGCGTAATGAATTTTCGGGTTTTTTACCACGGTATTGAAAACGGAAAATGTAAAATGACATAACCAAACTCTTTTAAGGAAGAAATTATGAAATCGAAATGGACAATTGGAAAGATACTTATCACATCGTTTTTGGGCATGGCGGCTGTTGTCATGGTGCTCGGTATCGTCGGCTACTACGGCATGGATGAAGAGGGTAAAGCCATCAGCGAGTTAGGTGCCGTGAGACTGCCTTCGATAGAGTCGATGCTGATCGTCAGCGAAGGCCAAACGGCGGTGAATACCACCGAAAACGCCCTGTTGAGCCGTGCCATTGATCTTAAGACACGCCAGGGAAAATATGATGACTTTGCAACAATTTGGAAGCGGATTGGGGTTGCGTGGAAAATATACGAGCCACTGCCCCAGACCGATGAGGAAGCCGCTACATGGAAGGAATTTGTTCCGGCGTGGAATGCATGGAAAAAAGACCATGAAAGCTATGTTCAGCTCAGCAAAGAATACGACAAATATGTCGAAGGCGGTTTCCTGGCGGATGAAATCTATAAAAAGATGATTGAACAGGCCCTGGTGGTCAAGGGTGTGAGTTTCGGCAAATCAGAATCGTTGCTCAATCAGATCGTTGAAATATACACCAGCAAGGCTAAGACAGATCAGAGCGACGAGTCGTTTGGCAGGGTGGCATTCCTGACCATCATGTCGCTGCTTACCGTGAGCGAAGGGCAAACGGCTATTGACAGTTCTGAAAACGCTTTACTTTCCCGAGGCATTGACATGGAAATGCGCAAGGCTCAATACGAACGTATTGCAGGCGCCTGGCAGAGGATAGATGAGGCGTGGAAGGTTTATGAGCCCCTTGAGCAAACCGCGGAAGAAAAAATCCTTTGGTCTAAGTTTGTTCCGGCCTGGAATGAATGGAAGAAAGACCATGAAACCTATGTCCGGCTCAGCCAGGAATACGACCGCTATGTAGAAGATGGTTTCAAGGCAGACGAAACCTATAAAAAAATGACCCATCAAGCCCTGGTGGTTAACGGTGTCAGTTTCGGCAAGTCCGAAGCGCTTCTGAATAAAATCGTCACAATTAACTCTGAAGTCGGCGCCGAAGTCTCCGAGCAGGCCATAAGCCAGGCTGCGTTTTTGAAGGTTGTGGCGTTGGTTTCCCTGATTATCGGCGTTATTCTGGCAATTGGCCTGGGAATCATTATCAGCAGATACCTCAGCAAGACCCTCCAGCGTATCTCCGCTCAGATGGATGAAGGCGCCGAACAGGTGGCCTCTGCCTCCGGGCAGGTATCCTCTTCCAGCCAGCAGTTGGCCGAAGGGGCCTCCGAGCAGGCCGCCTCCATCGAGGAGACATCTTCATCCTTAGA
>SDBU01005009.1_pt1 | contig 16010 bp, 25 predicted proteins | sample 2277071 | NCBI WGS metagenome assembly SDBU01 (sample SAMN10397929, study PRJNA504765) | marine sediment metagenome | isolation source: marine sediment core GS08_GC12, 126 cmbsf | place: Arctic Ocean: Gakkel Ridge, Loki's castle | collected 2008
CCAAGCTGGCCCTTCTTCCTCAAGATTGGAACCATAGAAAACATAGCCAATACCTTTTGACTCAGCATAAGCTACTGCTGCACTGAGCATTACCAGATTACGGCCTGGAACCCAACAGAGGGAAGTCTTGGAGCTTTCTCTGCCGAGAGGAACATCAATGTAAGGGTCAGTCAAAGGGGACGCTTTCATATCTCCCAACCACGGCAAGTCTATCTCTTTCAATTCACAGTCCAAGAAGTCTCTAACTACACGACAGGAAGCGAATTCCATATTTCTTGACTTCTGCCGATAGTCAAAGTGAATCAACTCAACATCCATCTTGAACAAATTCTTGGCGATAAAGGCAACTAATGAGCTGTCCATTCCACCAGACAGAACGACCAGGGCTTTATTCCTGTCCAATTCAGGTGTATGGGCGATATACTTGGCAGAGAAGGGTGAAACAAAAGGATAAGTGATTGCAGAACTGGGAGTCCAACCAAGCAAACAAGCCTCTACGGGGAATTCTTCAATAATAGCTTTGGGAAAAGCCTGTTCAAGAAACCCCTTTTCTGAGGCTACCACATATAAAGCATTTGGGATTGATGCTTGCCATAATGTCTTGTAGTTGCGCCACACTTCAAACCATCCCCGATTAGACAATCCGCAACACGCAAACCCCCCTACCAATGTCGTAGCCACACCAGTCAAAGATCGTTCTTCCCTAAGCAAAGGAATAATCTCAGAGTCTACATTCGTCTTGGGTTTCAAGTTGTACTCAGCAGCAATCTCTTTATCATTACTAACTATCCCATTATGAACGTAGGCCCAGTTCTCAGATGTAAACGGCGGAGTATTCTCAATACATACTCCCCCTTCAGTGACAGGAGCAGCACGAGCACCAAAGATTAGCCTTTCTCCCGCTGACATATTGCTTACCAACTTCTCTATGATAGGTCTAGCGTCCTCTACCAAATGCTTTTGAATAGAAAGTTTTGTGTCAGGATACCAGCTTGCCCAACCGAAACCGTCCCTGCCCCTTAGACGGGACATCAGAAGAAGTTCAACCAGACCGTCCTTATACTTGTCGAAGTCTTGGAAAGCGACTAAGCCAACGATTCCGCACATCTCTCCACTTCCTTTATCCCATGAGCGAAGTAATCATTTATAGCTTCCTGCCCACCTAAGCCATAAACATATTCCGATTCCCATTGACAATCCCACAGGCAACCCCTACACTGTTCTTCCTGATCTGCTCTCCACATCTCCATAACTTCTCCCCAATTTTGCTTGTACAAACTCCCCGCATATACCTTCCGCAATCTGTTGCCCCTAAGCTGTAAGCAAGGAGATAATGCTCCATCTGACTCAACTGATAGGTTCCACATAAAGTTACAACGCCAATCCAGCCCCACTACATGCTTCTGCCAAGCTTTCAGGTTGGCATCTGAGTTATGAATGAGATAACCTTCACGTTTCATCTGTATCAACTCATCCATTATCTCTCCCACTCTTCGGGCGTGATGCCACCTGAACAGTATGCCTAGCTTCTCACACACTTCCTTGGAAGGGGCAAAATCGTAGTATTCATTCTTGCCATAAATTAGTGGGGTTATCTCAATATGGACTTTATATCCAGAAAGTACCCTCACCAAAGCTGGGAGCTTGTGAAAACTGCTACCATCTGCTGTGACAGTGACGTGAATGTCCTTCACTCCCGCTTTCTTCAATTTCGGTATCACAATACTTCCCATGTTACTTTTGAGGATTCGTTCCTTGTCCTTCTCATTCGGCACGAATATGTTGGGGTCAATGCTTACACTCCAATTCGTTAGCCCTCTATCCATCAACTCTCCTATTACCTTTGGCTGTTCATATAATAGAGCACTATTGGAGGTAATACCGTAGAAGATGTTTCTCTTTGAGAGGAGGTCTACAAACCAAAGGAGTTGATTGTCGCCCCACGGGGTTTTCTTGTCATACCACGTTGTTACATCCCCGCCAAGTATACACCAGAAGGCAAGGTCAAATGTTTCGTCCAAGACTTCCACAACTTCCTGTATGCCGCCTGCGTCCAGTTCTGGCATAGCAGGAGCACGGGAACGGCAGTACGCACACTTGTATTGGCAGTTCAATGTGGGTCGCCAAGTGAGGGCTACTGGCTTGTCAGCACCGAAAGCATTATACGGACTTTGGCGTGTGTAAGTCGTACTCAACGAGAGATGACTCATTCGCTTCCCTTCCTTCCTAAACAGCCAAGGCTTCAATTTCCTTGACAACCTCGATGGTATCATAACGAGGGTCAATATAAGCCACTGAGAAATCGCCAAAGTTTCTTATGTTGTGCAACGCCGCCACTTTCTTTAGTCGCCTACGTATTTTTCTGTCGGCCCATATTAGAATGGAGCCATCCTTATTCTTGGTACACATCACTTCCCGCTGCCGCTTCGCCTCTGTCATTGTTCTTTCTCCTTTCCTTTGGGCAATTCAATAGTAAAGCAATGCCAGCAAGAATAGAGACGGCAAGCAAGATACCACCAGCCTTGATAAAAGTTGTGGGTTGAAAAGCCCATTCAGGATTATATAACCACCAAATTCCTAGAACTAGGAGGAACAACCCCACATTACTCAACCCGCCCATAAACCGAAGTAGCCACATTACAAGTCTCCTTTCGCTTTCTGTACAAAGAATGTCCCTAACCCAATGGCAAGGGCAATCAGTGACATACCAATACCAGTGAACAATTGTTGAGTATAAGTCGGCTCAATGGCTCCTATGTAGGTTAGAATTGACGTAGTACCAGCTTGAAATGATGCACCAATAAATAGCCATGTGGTCATTCTGGATAACATCTCTTAGTCTCCTTTCCTACCTATTATAGCACAAAACGGTTAGGTTGTCAATACCCAATTTTAGAAATCTTCACTGCCCCCATAGTCCAATTTTCTGATACGATACATCTCCCCCATCCCCAACGATACATCTCGAAATCTAGTAAATTCGGGACGCCATTCAATCGGCTCTTTGCCTACTGCATGGTCTTTGTTTTTCTCGACCAAGAAGTAAGCTCTGTCAGGTTCGTACCCATCAGGCAAAGTAAAAGATATGTTTGACCGCTGCATCTGGACTGGGTTGTAGACTTCAACGAACCAATCTGCTGCCTGCCCAATCGCTCCGCTGTAACGTGTTTTGCCTACCCCACCTATCTTGTTACTTGTCGCCAAAACAGAGTTGTTGAACTGGCTAATGGCTATCTCACACGAACCTGTTTCCCAACAGATTCTCCTTTGATTCCTAACTACCGTGGATACTCTCAGTTCTTCACTATCTCCCTCATCAATGAACAGTTCAACATAGTCGGAAACCCCCAATACACGGGGGCCTTTCTCTAAGTGCATAGCCATCGCTTCCCACCCAAGCTTGGTAGAAGTCAAATTGGGGTTATCATCATAGTAGATAGGAAGTTGGCTTATGTACTCTAACATCTCAAGATACTTATTTAGCATAATGTCGTCCAGACCACCTACTGCTAGAACATTGGAATCAATACCTACCATACAACAAGCCAATCGCCGGTTCAATCGCCAGCCAGCCATTTCCAATTCATTTATGGCAACACAACCAGGAAGATTGTTCTCATACAAGTGCATAGCTGCACCTAACATAACTTGGAGGGCGAATTGAGTCTTGCCCATACTTGTTATGCCAGCAATCACTCCGAGCGTAGCCGGGCGGGGGATAAAATACTTTTCCAAGTTCGGCCAGCCCATAGGAATTATGTCTACGACCTTTCCTTGCCTCTCTTCTTCTATCCTGCGCCGTTCTTCCTCTATGGCATTTGATATATGTTTGTAAGAGGAACGGACGCTGCCTATCCCCCTGTTTATCTCACTCAGGAAGTTAGCGACAAAGACATCGGCGTCCTCTACCTGTTCAACTAATCTGTCGAAGTCCTCATAAAGCCTACCGTACTTGTCTACTACCATTCCGAGTTGTCGCAGCCTACCGGCACTGTCTACTACTCTAACCCAAGTCTCAAAGCCACTTGTATCTACTACTCCTATAGCTGGTAGCCAGCCTAATAAACTTTGCAGATACTCTCTGCCGCCCACAGCTTCCAAGTCTGAACCTAATGCCCTACACAAGTTTGGGACATTGGGAGTTCCGCCATCAAAGATTACATCTTGCATAGCTCGGTAGATAATAATGTGGGGGCCTTTGGGGTCAAACTTATCGTCATCTAGTTCAACAGCAATTGCCTTGGGGACAACATCTGAAGGGAATCGTAATATCACTGAGAGTACACACTTTTCGTACTCAGAAACTAGCAATCCTTCCTCCTAATTGTCTAATCTACTTCGCTAATTCTTCGTCCAATCCATTCAGCAATTTGGGGGACAACAGCGTTGCCGTACATTCGGGCGCGTGCTGTCTCAGAAAATCCAGCAGTCCATCCTTGAGGAAAACCAGCGAGGATTTCACGCTCGTCGCCGTCCAGGATACGCAATCGTCCGCCGTCGTAAATGTAACAATCACGGGAGTCGTATCGTGCTCTGTTCGTAGTAAGACACGGAGCGACTTGCCTCGTGCCAAGGCTCGTCGTATAAGCCCCCGAACCATCTTCGCAGTCCGAAAAGATGCTGGCGATGCCTTGCCTGGAAGCTTGATAGCGTCCGACAACGAAGTCTCGCTGCCGAGATTGACCCGTAATCTTTGCGGCATCCACTCGGATAACAGCCGTTCCGTATCCGAGGGCCGCCAATCCTGCGTCGAAGTGACCAACAGTTGATGAAAGAACATTCTCCCTGACCACCCATTGTGGACGCAATCGTCCGACCAAGGCAAGGAAGTATCCGGAGAGATCGGGATGAGCTGTTCCCCATATTGACCTTGCCCTGGAATGTGCAGGGCAGGGGTCGCCCCCGCAAATAAGGTCAACGGTACTGAGGTTGTGTTTTCCGACATCTTTCACGTCTCCATGTCTTTTCACATTGGGCCAGTGTCGTGCCAGCACATCGTTGCACTTGGCGTCATTCTCCACCTGCCAAGAGCAGGTCATACCTGCCCTCTCAAATCCTAATTCAAAACCCCCGATTCCTGCAAACAGTGAACCAAAAGTCAACATTATTTATCCTTATAGGGGGCTTCTAACTGAAGCAGCACCAAATCCCAAAACTTACCGGCAGCGCCGCCAGCATCACGAAATTCGCAATAATCTTTAGCTTCTACACTTGGGGGCCAGTGGAACACTCTGCTTGTCAGCGACCCCTTCTGTTTCTCCCACGCTTGGGCGAGTCCTGCCCCCAAAAGCTCTTCCTTCCTATCAAAACAGACCACTAAAGAGTTAGCGTCAGGGAACCAATCGTTTGCCCAATTCTCAGGAAAGCGTTTCCAGGCATTTGCTCCATTGACCATCGAAAAGGCAGGAAACTTGTCCTGTACTGCTCTGGCAGCATCTAACTCACCGGCAAAGGCTACGACCAGCTTAGCTCTTCTACAATGCCATCTGCCCCATACTGTCGGTGGATTGTGACCTGCCATACCGATATACTTGGGAGCGCCTACATCTTCAATCTCAGACCGTCTCAGTCTCACTCCCAAGCACTTACTGTTCCCTGGCTCCCCTTCCCAAACTGGAATGACATACCTTCTGCCATTCCAGCCGAACATTTCACGGTCAATGAAGTCGTCAGCGAAGCCCCTGTCCCTAAACCAGCCCCTCCTGTCGCAGTAGTCTAACAACTTGTACCAATATACCACTAGGTCGTTTTTAACCGCTCTGGGAGGCTCTACGGGCTTTGGGACTGGTTCTGGAATGACAGCATTGGTATCATAGTTTATTCGAAGCCAATCTATCGCTTGCCTGTAATCGTAGTCGAAACGCTGCTTTACCCACTCTATTCCATCTCCGCCATTGAGCTGCCCCAATCCTTTATCTCCACAACCAGAACCGAAGCAGCACCAGCTATTAGTTGAAGTGTATACCCGAAGTGATGGGGTATCCTTGTCACTGTGTAAAGGGCAAAAGCCTGAGTACAAAGAACCAATTTGGGTTAGGGAGGTTCCTGTCTGTTCTATCAAATTGACAATGGAAATCTTTGAATAATCTATCTCAGGAACTTTCTCTATTCTTCGCAGAGAGCACACGAATCAAAGAACTCCTGTCTCACCGAAGCTTCTTCTCGGAACGCCCCTAACATAACACTACTGACACTTTCCTGTATCTCAAGACCCCGCTTAATGTTAAAGTGATTGGCCTTTACGATAACACCGACATCTATATGCCCCAAACCTTCGGCCAGCCAAAAGGCGATATCTTCTGCCAACACTTCCTGCGTGATTATATCACTAGATAACCTTTTTATGTTGTCTTGGATATAAGTCAGCTCCAATACTCCACTATGCCCTAAGTACCCTACATAGATTGTACCCCAAAAGGGGAACAGGTTGAAACTGCATATAGATGCAAAGGAATCCTTCACAACTATAAGCTGGTCATGTTTTTCGAGAAGATTGACTGGCGCATCGTCGTCAGGCGTATTAAGAAAATCTTCCCAAAATAGGGCGACCTCATCAGCCGTTTCATTCAGTTTGTCCCATTCTCCAAGTCCAACGTCGAGCAAGAAGTTCCTAACTGAAGTAACCACGTCTCCCGCTTCCACAACTACGTCTTCCATCATCCTTCTCCTTTCACATCCACGCTTTTACTAAGTCTATCAAATCTGCCTTTGCAATACGAAATCGCCTATTGTTACCTTCGTCATGTCTATCTTCTATACACATCTCCATAACACCCAAACCGTTTTCAGGAAATTTTATGTACGTTGGACAACTTGGGTATGTGGTCGGACGCCCATTGAAGTCAGACATACATAACTTGAGTGGTGTACATTTTTCTCCCACCCCCATAATAGCAGTATCTTCCACTTCCCAAATAGTCACACTTGAAACAAGGCTACTCATTTCACTTCTCCTTTCCTACCTCCCACAACGGCAAACCGTTTGCCAATCTAAATTCGTTCTCTAACCTTCTCATCACATCTGGATTCTCCAAGAAGAGCCTTCTCAGTGCCGGTTCTCCCTGAACCTTCTGTTCCTCACCTATCTTAATAGTGTACCACGCACCACCTTTCTCTATCTGCCCTCTAGCTATGCCAAAGTCAGCTAACTCTGCTGCCTTGCTTATTCCTTCGTCGTAGTAAATCTTGAATTCTGCTACTCGGAACGGCGCTGCTACCCTGTTCTTCTTGACATTAGCTCTCACGACATTCCCTACAACCTCTTCCTTTTCCTTTATGAGTTCCCTTTTTCTGAGGTCTATTCTTATAGAGGCATAGTAAGGTAGACTTTTGCCACCACTGGTAACTTCTGGCGACCCGAACATTACACCTATTTTTTGACGGAGCTGATTTGTGAAGATAATCACAGAGTTAGACTTCTTTATTTTGCCAGCCAACCGACGCATAGCTTGACTCATCATCCTAGCTTGCAAGGCTATATGGGCGTCCCCTACTTCTCCTTCCAACTCAGCCTTTGGAACCAATGCTGCTACACTGTCTACTACGACTAAGCCGAAGTCGGGCAGCAGCAGTTCAACTATGTCCAATGCCTGTTCTCCGTACTCAGGCTGTGAAACATAGAGATCATCCACATTGACTCCACAGGTATGCGCCCACTCTCTATCCAAGGCGTGCTCAGTGTCTACAATGGCGGCGGTATCGCCCATCTTTTGACACTCTGCGATTGCGTGCAAGCATAGCGTTGTCTTTCCGCTCAATTCGGGGCCGTATACTTCGGTGACTCTACCACGGGGAAGTCCACCCACACCAAGGGCTAAGTCCAAGGCAAAACTGCCGGTCGGTATCACGGAGACGAAAAGGACTTCCTCATCTCCAAGGCGTAGTATAGAACCTGCTCCCCATTTCTTTATAATGTTTTCAATTGCTTTCACGCTCGCCAGTCTTTCGGTTGAACAGTGATGTTCCTGCCTCTGCGAATTACCATATATCGTTCCAAGTTCAACAGGTCAGGAGAATACCCATACTTATTACACATCTTACTCAAAACATCTTCTGGCCTCACGTCCAAAGGGTTGTCACCTAATGCGTGAGTGGCGTCGTCAGAAAAATCGTCAGCATAGGCTTCTTCCTTATCCCCTTCACTAAAATACACTTTCAATCGGACATCGCTCATCATCTACTCCTCTTTAATCTATTCAGAAATGCAAAGCCCCACGCCGTTGCGGAAAACTCTGCTGCTTTTAACATTAAGGCTTCTGCCTCATCAGTTCCTACCTCATCAATTAACTTCTTGGCTTCTTTCAAGTAAGACATAAAACTGCGGTGTGTCTCCAGGCGTTTCTTCCTATGAAGATGAAACATTAACCTAACTAAATTCGGCGCATTTACTGGCAGGTAAGGATTTACTATCTCAGAAGTAAGTTCAGATTGCTGGGCATCTAACTCTATAAGATGCCCAGCAATCTGATTTCGTTCCAAGATGCTAAAAGACTTCTTCTTCATCTACTCGAACACCAATAGCAGCTAACTGATGTCGAAGCTTAGTAAATCCTTCCTTGTGCTCATCTGGAACAGGGATACGCTCAAAGATTGTCTGTACCTCATCGAAAGTCAAATCCTTGATGACTCCATGGGTTAGCACCCCCGCTTTCTTCAACGGCCCTAGATACTGCTTGGCTGTCTCTCTGCCAAGAGGTGTTATATCAAACGTATCACCAACGAAAGCCTCCCCACCAGCCAACAGAGACAACAGAGCCTTTAGCTGTTCCCTTGCCTTCGCGTCTACCAAAACAAGTTCTGGCTCTTGAGGCTTTACTTCTGGCACAGAAATTACTGTTGGCAATACGGGTTCAAGTGTAGACCAGTCTAAGCCCGCCTTACCGTCTTTTTCAATCCGCTCTCCCTTCAACTCCAAGTTTTTATTCTTAGCCTCTCGTAGCCATTCAGGAAATAGATTATAGGGATTAGCGATTACATATCCGTCCTCAAACATAACAGGAGCAGTATACCTCATAAGATTAGAAAATCTAACCGCCTCAGAAGTAAACTCCTTCTTTACCTTGGTGCGCTTCCAATCTACTACTGGCTCACCGTTTACTTCATTGACTACGACAGCATAAGGACAGTATTCTCTAAAATAGGCATCCTTGTACTTAGTGGGACTGCCCCCCTCTCCCGTAGTTACTCGGAAGTAGGCATTAGTAAAAAATCCATATTTACCTTCTTTAAGCTCAGGCTCACCGTTATCATCTTTCGGCCACAGGTCTTCCAGAACGAATTGATACTTTCCGACAACTTCCATGCCCACGACCCAACGCACCCATCCTTCCTGAACATGCACAACAGTCGTATTGCCGGTGATACAAAGACTCTGAACAGCATCCATGTATGCACTGATTTTTCCTGGGTTGTCAAGCTCTGGACGTTCTGGTAGCTTCTCCACATCCCCCCCAAAAGCCAGCACCAATACAGGCATAGCTCGTAGCTCAAGGGAATAGGGTGGCCCTTCGTCGCCACTTTCAAGCTTAAAGTTCAATCTCCCTATCATTCTCCCATCTTTCTGAGATACTAAGATAGGGCGGTCATTATCACTTGTACTTGTCCAGTCAAAACACTGGACTGTGTACTCCCCATCATCGAAGGTATCATACTCTCCAGACTCGGAAGGAACAAAACTATCTGGTATTGATTGCATCATTATTCTTTCTCCTTTCTCTCTAAAAATCTGATTCTTTCACAATTTTACCGCCCCGAAACGAGCGGACTGTTTCATACTCACCTTCTGGTTCACACCCATCAGCATACCAACGTCGAGGTGGAACCAGTCGTACATACGCTTTCCCTAGTTCTTCACTTTTTGTGCCACAGCCACAGGCACATAGAAAATAGTGGCTGCCCCCTTTCGCTTTCACAGTTGTCCCCCTATCTTATTAGACAATAACAGGTTCCCTTTCTGCCTTTGCACTTGTAAAGGCATCAAGAATACGGGTGTTGTCCCCGGCATAGTGTTGCTATACCTTTTTCATCATTTCACTCAAGTCATCAGCCACCACACGTAATTGTTCAAAGTGTATAGACTTGTCACCACCGTATCGCACCCTAACTTCGGCTTCCCACACGATACTTAGTTTCATTTCACTCCCCTTTCACTTCACCATAAACTATTGTCCCTATATCAACAAACATTTGCCAACCAAGCGTATCCACTTTTTTCTTCAGCCCCTTCTTCGCATACGCTCTAAAAGACCGTCTGTAACCAGTGTCGGCTGTCCTGCCTTTTAGATACCAGTCAATCAGTAGGGTTGCTTGCTCAGGGGGCATGTTCTGTTCTATGTACTCTGTCATTCCGTCTACGAAGTTTGGCCCCGGCTTTGCTTCAAATAAGTTGTCGGCAAACCACTCTCGGCGCTCATCCAAATTAGCTCCATGCCAGCGGTAGATTTTCAACCTTCTCCTGGCAGCTTGTACTCTGCTGAGGGGAACCCGCAATTCGTTAGCGACTACCTCATCAGGTCTTTCAAATGTATTGGGGTCGTCCAGTTCTGGATACTCCAAACGACCCGACAGACCAAAACGCTGAAGTATTTGCGCCACTCTGGCTCTGCTAACTCCCATCGTATCGGCAATCTCTTGCATTGTCCTTCTTTGATTTCTGAGAGTGACCATCTCTTGTTGTCTTGATTCCAAGTCCATTACAGCTTCCTAACTTTATCCGCCCAAAGATTATACTCATGGAGCGTCCAGGGACGTTTTTCCCGCATGACAAGTCGTGTATTCGGGGGTGTTACTCCCATGCTATGATTGCCAGTGTCCACAATATGCAGTTGCTCGCTGGGGCATACTGACGATGGGCCACGAAGCGTACCATCATCGTAAATCGTGATAATCTCATCATCATCCGTCCCCAAAGGAACAATCTCCTCTACCCCAATGGACTTGACAGCCACACCAGCTACCACAACGCCAGCCAGTGCCTTTATTCCGTTGATTAGAAAATTCCGTCTTGTTAGCATTAGTTCTCCTTCCATTATAGCACAAACGGTTAAGCCTGTCAACAACTAGAAGTCTACTAGTTGAACCTTGCCGCCCTTTGCCGTTTCTACCGATTCGCCCAGTGCTGCTATATCTGTTATAATAGTAGATTCTGAAACCTTGAAGTGTTCTGCCAACCACTCGATTGTCTTTGGGTCAGCCAACCTCAACATCTTAGCAATCGCCTGTTGTCTGCCAATGTCCTCATCTACTCTTGCAACTCTATCTTCTGGCATTATTCGGTAAGCAATTCCTGTTGCTGCCATCATTATGCTCGGATAAGATGCAATCCCGAAGTTCCAGAACCAAAAGCCCTCTGCCGACAACGCCTCGTACATCTTTTGTCCTGACCCAATTGCATAAAACGTGGGGCCGAGAGTAACTGCAATAAGTGTCAACAAGACAATTTCGACAAACGTTATCAAGATTCTGTGAGCGTTGGTATGATAGATTGTGGTAAAAACATAAGCCAGTACCCAAGCTTCAATGAGTGCTCTACCTGCCCAAGCTACATAGTCGGCTGTCCATAGTAATTTGGGAAATGCCGCTATTTCAGCATCAGTCGCTAATGCTCCCTGCAAAGCATACTGGATACAGGTGGAAAAAGCTGTCAGGAAGATAAGCACCCATAACTGATTGAGTCTTGTTAGTCGCACTACTCTTCATCCTCACTGATAACTGCCCACTGCATTTGCTGACGTTTCGCTTTTATACATGCTGAAGCCTTGTAAATGAAGTCTAACATTTGCTGAAGTTGTTTCTCCCCCAACTCTACGCAATCCCATTCACCATATTTACATCTGTAACCGAATACATAGCGAATTGCTGTCTTGACTCGTTCAAAGAAATTTTGATAGGTAGCCAAATGGGGTTCCATAAAAACTTCCACTTCATCTCCCCACTCATACAATGCCAGCAAGAATTGATGTTCACTCAATCCACACTCACAAACAATTAACGCTCGTTCCTCTACGCTTACGCTCATCTTATACCTCCACTTCTTCCACAGCGTCCTCAAAGGCTATCTGCCGATCCTCACAAGCAAGGCATACGACACTATTATAGGGTGTAGAGTTGTAGGTATCAAAGGCATCTAGGTCAACTCCCTCCCCACAGCCTTCACACGGCTCGACTTGAGGTTCTAATATGTCGTACAGGCCAAATGTCATTTTTTATTCTCCTTTCCTACCATTATAGCACAATGCGTTAGACTTGTCAATCACCCATGTATATTTCCCAAGTATCTAATATAAATATAACTAATCCATAGCCCACCAAGGCAACCAAAGCGCCACAGACGCTCACGGCTACGATGTATCCTAGAATCATTACTGCTAGCAACAACCCGTCAATCATTGCCCTTTCCTTTCAGATTCTCTACGAACCCCTTTATCGCTTTGCCCAATCCGCTCAGTGGGCCATCCTTCTCAACATCTTCCCACAGAGCTTCTTTCACATCTGGCGCAGAGCCAACATAGATAAATCTCTGCATTGCCCTAGTATGAGCTACAAATGCTATATTTCTTTCCTGCTCTGTCTGCCATCCAGCTTTTGCCATCGGGTGAGGTAACAAGTCAGATCGGAGCAAGTACACATCATCTGCCTCACCACCTTTAGCTTTGTGGATTGAAGCAAATACTACACCGACTTTGTTATCTGAGAATACTTCGTCAATCTTCTTCTTTATGTCACTGGCTGTTCGACAACCTTCGGACAAAGCTATGATGGTTGCTACTCTGTCCGTCAGACCAGCAGCTCGTGACTCCTGGTTTGCCCTCAACAACTTGGAGACTTCCTTGTCTCGATAACTTATCAGTTCTTCCAGCAAGTCCTCTACGTTACTAATCCTCAGCTTATCAATGAGATTTACCAATCCTATGCCGATTTCTCTGCCAAGGATAACAGCTTTGACACCCTGGCGAATAAGGGCAAAGGCAGGCTTTACCAGTGGAGCGTTTACTCGGCACAAAACCATTACAGTCTTAGCTTTGCTTCCCTTGCCCTCAGACCATCGAGTGAGGTCGCCCAACACCTTATCATAACTCATCGCTACAACTTCGCCTTCTCTGGCATTGGGGGCAGCTTCAAACACGATGTCGGGGAATAAAGTATTGACCAGTCGGACTACTGACAAGGGGCAGCGATAGGTGATACTCAGGGGCATTTCTTCACAATCAAACTTTTTCACTATCTGATCTACGGCATCCAATTCAGCACAGCGAAATCCAAACATAGATTGATTTTTGTCGGACACAAAAAGGGCGTGTCCATCATCCTTGACTGCTCTAGCTATCATACTAATTTGTGCTTGATTCCAGTCCTGTGCCTCATCACCCAGCACCCAATCGAACTTCTTGACCGGTATATTGAACCTATTGGGGAAGTACAGCATATCATCAAAGTCAACGATGCCTGTATTCCTGTCATTGATTTGAAGTGTCTGCCGAACAAGGTCAAAGACTCGATTTTCCTCTCCATTCAAATCTAAATCACCAAAGAAGCAACAAATCTCCATCAGTGCTTCATTAGTTGTTTCAGACAGCATATTCTTAACTTTGCCGACCAATGAAGATGTAGGAGAAATCATCCATTTGTCATCATCCCAACTGTCCTGTATCAAGGACTTGATTATGCCAACTACTTTGTTTTCATCTATCTCTGGTCGCCTGCCCAAGTAAGTCGTTATCGCACCCAATCCGAACTGGTGGGTACTCATAGCGGGAACCCAACTTGGCATTTTCTCCTGAGCTTCGTCCCTATCCCTTGCACCAAATACTAGATAGACAGCCGACTTATCACGGGGGATGAGATAAGAAGCTTGCTGTTCCAGCTTTGTCTTGCCAGAGCCAGCCGTAGCCTGAACCATAATATTCTTGGTGGCTTCTGTCACAGCATCCATAACAGCTTTCTGGTAATGGTTGGGGACGAAGCTGGGGTCTGGCGTATCCTTTGACTTTAGCTGACCCTTGCTGTTGACCTGTCTGGTTCCACGACATTTGGGATACTTGGAACAGCCAAAGAAGTCTCCAAACTTCCCGCTTCGGAGATTCATCAACGCACTGCACTTAGGGCATTTGATAACAGGTATCGCTTTCATCGTCTTCCTCCCTTCCTATGTACTATTATAGCACACTATTAAGGGATTGTCAAGTCCTCATTCAGAGCAAGTAAACAAACAGCAAGCGGAGCAGTAGCTTCAATACTTCCTGCAACCCAACCAGTAGCATCATACGCTTTCGCTGTCGCTCCCCTATCCCCCGACTGAAGCTTATACCGCTCTACTACAAGTCTAAATCCTAATTCAACAAGCTTCTCAATTACCTTATCTGCATCTGCTATGTTAATGGAATAAAAAGGGACTGGCTCGACATAGGCTGACACTTCGTCCTTTGGTACAGAGTCCCCTAAATCCTCTTCCCAAGAAGGTTGGGGAGGCCAACCTTCTTCATCACTAGCTATGATTGGCCCCCTTTCGTCAAACCAACCCCCAATTGGCGGCATAAAATGAGTTGCCCCATACACACCGCACTCAGGGTCATAACCGCACGGCCAGTCACGAGATACAACCTTTAGACCAAACACTTTTTCGGAAATCTCGGCATCTAGCTCACGGCCTGCCTTCATTATCCTCATCCTTAACGTTAAACGATTTGGGTTTTGCTTTGAAGTGTTCACTAAGCACTTTCAATACATCAGAACGTCTTGCTGTTTCAATCTTTCTCAGTAGATTATCCTCTCCTGCCAGCCACAACCAAGCCATGATTCGTCCACTGTCGTCGGAACTAACATTGGTCTTTCCTCTGACTTCCCTTTTTACCAACTTGACAGGATCGTCTTTTGCCTGTCGCCAATTCTTTTCGTTATGCCCTTCACCGAGATAGGGATGAGCATTCTCATAGGTGAGATATTTAAGATATTCCCAACTCTCAAAAAACTTCTGCACACCTGCCCGTGCTTCATACCTTGCTTTGATTTCCTTCTGTGTACGTTTTAACATATTAAAAGCCTCCTAATAAGGTAGTATTATTGTCTCATAACCGGCGTCACGTACTTTGTCTGCGACTTTCGTGTTCTCTCTCCTACAAAATTCAATATGAGTTAAAGGTAATGTCAAAAATGCGCCCACTTCCCAATCAAACTCACTGTCATCATAATAGTCATAAGCGTCGAGTATTTTTCCTCGATAAGTAAAGGCGGGGAGGTCTACATCAAAGCCTTTCCCATCCTCCCAAACTTTTACCATCTTGCTTCCTATTACGTGGGTCAAGTCTCTAAGGGCAAATGTGCAAGAAGAATTGTCTGGATGATGACCGGCTCCCACATCATTCCACTCACCTTTCCCCATCTGATGACAATGTGACAATGGCGCTTCCCTGTCACAAGTGTAGATAAATGTTGGAATTGCCCTGCTGTGAACAAATACCATATTGGACTTACCTGGGGTCAACTTGTCAAAGGGCAAGGTGGGGATAACTTTTCTACTCACCCCAAAGCCCCTTGTTTCCTCTACAAAATCCCAAGGACTAGGATAGAAGGACTTGCCAACGAAGATGACCAAATCGTTGACATCCTTTAATGCCCATTTCTCCTTCACTTTTCCAATAACTGTAACATTAGGCTCTCTAGGAACAATCTTCACTCCCCTTTGGAATCCGTCTGCCCACAACTCTGCGGGGTCAAGGATATAATCTTCAATGGGTCTGCCCCAAGGGTTAGCTCCACAGCAGACGTAAACCGATGCTTCCTGCCTTGTGCCGCAGCATCTACCGTTGATTGGGTTGGTAGTCGGTATTAGCATTTATCGTTTCCTTTCCAACACACTTAACATCATCATCCTCTCACCCCACCACATATCGTTATGGTAAGGCGGAATCGTCCCCGCTACCACATCATCAGGGAGATAGAACCTGACTACTTTCTTCTGTTTAAGAATCTCCCGAAACACAGCTCTTGCTCTCCTTCGCAGTACACCCCTTCTC
>SDBU01005010.1_pt1 | contig 16008 bp, 12 predicted proteins | sample 2277071 | NCBI WGS metagenome assembly SDBU01 (sample SAMN10397929, study PRJNA504765) | marine sediment metagenome | isolation source: marine sediment core GS08_GC12, 126 cmbsf | place: Arctic Ocean: Gakkel Ridge, Loki's castle | collected 2008
GGGCAAGGACGCAGCCGAGGCTGCGCTGTCCTTCATTCGGCAGATGGGCACGGCCGTCAAGGACGCGCGCTGACCTTCGCCGCCCCGCAGCACTTCCGTCGGCATTCTGGCGTATGGCCTCGCCCCCGCGGTATAATCTGACGTGAGGTGCCGGCCTCGAGCAACGTTGCCCGGCATGGCTGTTGCGGAGCGAATCATGCGCGTTCTGTGCCCCTATTGTCGGTCCGAGTTCAGCGCCCCGGCCGGAGCCAGGGCTGTGACCTGTGATTCCTGTCGGCGCGTCTTCAGGGCCGATACCGAACCTGCCACACTGAGCGCATATCGCCCGTCGCGGGCGAGCACTGCGGCGGCACGCACCGTCGTCACCCTAAGGGCTCGGATCAACTGCCCGGAATGCAGAAAGGAGTTCATGATACCCCTGGGCGAGCAGACGGCCCTCTGCCCGCGGTGCAGCGCCTCCTTCAGCACACGGGCTGAGGACACTCCGGTCGAGCAACCGGCTGCACCGGCCAGCGACCGGTCAGCGGGCACTGTCGCGGATGCCTGGCAGTCCGACACGACCGAAAGGGACATGGCCGATCTGCAGTGGCTGGGCATGCAGTTCAAGGACAAGTACGAGATCCTGGAGTTCGTCGGTCAAGGCGGGATGGGGGCGGTGTACCGGGCCCGCCAGAGCCAGCCGTCCCGGGAAGTGGCGCTCAAAGTGATGCTGGGCGGCGCGTTCGCCTCGGGGAAGCATCGCAGGCGATTCGAGCGTGAGGCGCAGGCGGTGGCCCGGCTGAAGCATCCCGCCATCGTCCCGGTCTACGAATATGGCGAAGCGACCGGGCAGCCCTACTTCACCATGGAGTTCGTTGACGGGGTCGATCTGCGCACGCACGTGGCACACAACCATCTGAGCCGCGAGGAGATCTGCCGCCTCATGGTGCGTATATGCGACGCCGTCCATTACGCGCATCAGCACGGCGTCGTTCACCGTGACATCAAGCCGGGCAATATCATGGTGGACTCGCTAAACCGGCCTCGCATCCTCGATTTCGGACTCTCACACGCATCGGTTGAAGGCGATGAGGACGAACCCACGCTGACTGTGACGGGCGAGTTCATGGGCACACCGCGCTACATAAGCCCCGAACAAGCCCTGGGCCATCGAAAGGACGTGGACGAGCGGACCGACCTTTACGCGCTCGGAGTCGTACTCTACGAGCTCATAGTGGGCGTGCCGCCCTACCCCGTGGAACATGCCCGCGGCCCCCAGTTGCTGGAGATGCTGAGTCAGGCAACGGCCCTCAGACCCAGCTCCCTGCACCCGACCATGCCAGGCGACCTCGAGATCATACTGCTGAAGGCGGTCGAGAGAGACAAGGAGCAGCGCTATCAGAGCGCCGAGGCGTTTGCACAGGACCTGGAGAGCTATCTGGAGGGCCGGCCCATCAGCGCCAGACCGGCCACGCTGGGATACCGATTCCGCAAATGGGCCTGGCGCAACCGCAAAGTGCTCACCCCCGTTGTGCTCTTGCTGGTCGTTATCGCAACGCTCACAGGCCTGTTCGCGTACAAGCTCATGGGGCTGGGCCAGCGTAGAGAGGAACTCGAGTCGGACGTGAGCAAGTTCGCAGAATTCCGGCGCAGGGCCGAAGGCGCCGGTGCCGGAGTGGCCGAACTGATCGGACAGGGCCGGTGGACGGAGGCCAAGGAACTCGCCGCGTTCGCGCTCAGGTTTTTCCCCGAGGATGCGGGCGTGGAGGAACTGCCTGAGAAGGTGCGCCAGGCGGCGGGGGACCGCGTGCGGAGTGCCATTGACGCCTTTGCCGACCTCGTCCGGGCGCAGGATTACTCCGAAGCGCGCCGCAAGGCGAAAGCACTGACGGCTCTTGCAGAGGCGATGCCCTATGAAGAGCTGCAGCGAGAGGCGGGCGACGTCGAGCCCGGCTTCGAGGAGTTCTGTTGGTCCGACCTGTTGGCAGCGGTTGACGAAGCATTTGCACGCGAGGAGACACTGGCCCGGATACAGAAGTTCATCGAGCTGAGGGCGGACAATCCCCACCTGGCGGAAGCCGAGGATATGCTGGCAGAGATGAGGCCCAAGCCGGACGACCATTTCCTGCAACAGCACGTGCGGGCGTTTGACCGCGCCGTGGAATCGTATGGCTGGCGGCAAGCCGAGCGGGTGCTCGACTCAGCGCAGGAGCTCCTCGCGGTCGGCAAGGTCCAGAACGTGGAGACCTGGCAGGAGAAGCTCGGAGAGCGGAGGCGGCAGATTGATTCCGTTATCAGAGCGGAAACGGCCGCGAAACTGGACCAGCTCTGGCCGCCCAGGAAGCACAAAGGCATGGTCAAATGCGTCGAGTTCACGCCCGACGGCGGCTTTCTGGCCGTGGGAGGGCTGGACGACATGGTCACTCTCTATGACACCGCCAGCGGGGAGATAGTCAGGACGTTCGATCACGGACAGGGAGTGTGGTGCGTTGCCATTTCCAGCAACGGCAAACTGCTGGCGATCGGCGGCTCGGAGAGCGACGAGAAAGCGCCGGTCACCATGTGGTCCGTCGCCGAGGCCCAGCTGCTGCACCGGCTCGAAGAGCACAAGAAGAGGGTGTTGTCGGTGGATTTCTCGCCCGGCGGCGACCTGCTGGCCTCGGCCGACGCGCAGGGGGTCATACTGTGGAACGTGAAGAAAGGCAAACCTGTCAGCGTGCCCGGTATCCAGGGCGGGGCGCCGTCCGCCTTCTCGCCCGATGGCCGCCTTCTTGCCACAGGCTTGAGCGAGAAGGGCGTCGGCCTGTGGGACACGTCAACGGGCAAGAGCATGGGTATCCTGGAGACCGGCCAGAAACCCACAAGGCTGGCCTTCTCGCCCGACGGGACAGTGGTGGCCACAGCCTACATCGTTACGGGCCGCGACAGAGTGTGGCTCTGGAACATGACACAGCGAGCCGCCATCGACAAGCCCACGCTGGACGTCCGGAAGGCGGCGCTGGCCCTGACCTTCTCGCCCGACGGAAGGATCCTTGCCACCGGCGGGTGGGATAGGCTGATAAAGCTGTGGGACGTGCGCAGCGGAACGCTGCTTCAGGAATTTGACGGCCACAAGGTAGCGGTCTCCTGCGCCGCATTCAGCCCGGACGGCCGCTTCCTCGCCACGGGCGGCCACGATTCGACCTTGCGTCTGTGGGGCATACCGGCCCCGGACCCCTCTGGCCCGATCGGGGCCCCGGCACGAGAAGCCCAGAGGGGCGCGCCTGCTTCGGCCGAGCAGCCTTAACAGCCGGAACTCAGGCGGGGGCGCCTGAGCTACAGGTCAGGGGCTCAGGCCCGGTATCTGCCTCAGGATCTCCTCTATCGCCGGCCCTGTCCTCTTGGGTTCTTCGAGCTGGACTTCGACGAACCGCGACTGGTCCAGATGCCGGACCTTGAACGTTGCGGACTTGGCCCCCTTGGAGACCAGCGCCTCAACCGTCTCCTTAAAGCTCGCGATATCCCCCACCTGCTTCCGGTTCACCTCCTCGATGAATTCCATCGCCACCATCTGCCCAACGGCGGCGGGTGAGCCCGGCTCGACTTCGTACACGATGAGCCCCTTGAAGTCGTCGGCCAGCCTCAGGATGCGCCTGACCTCATAAGTGACATCCTTGACGGTCAGGCCGGTCCATTCGCTCTTGTACTTCTCGGCGCTGTTCAGGTCCGGGGGCGCTTTCTCGATGGTGAACTCCGCCGACCGTGTCTGGCCGTCGTGGCTGAAAGTCAAGACGGCTGCCGTCCCCGGGCCCAGTCGCGTCAGCAACCCCGTCAGGGAGTTCCTTCTGTTGAACCAGCTTCTGCTCACAAGACCCATCCCGCCACGCCCGCTCCCGCCGTAGAACGAGACATCGTAGGATTGGAGGCGATCATAGTCCCGGTCAACTCGCAGAAGATGCTCGCCTGCCTTTTCCTTCTCCTGGATCTTCAACAGGAGGTCCCCCGGTTGGATACCTATCTTCTGGGCCGGCGACCCTTCGTACACGAGGCTGACCAGCAGGCCGTATCCTCCGTCGCGGGTCTCCTTTTCCACTTCCAGCTTCTTGGCCAGCTCCGGCGTGATCGACTGGAACTCCACGCCCAGCCACGCCAGTTCCTTACGCTCCTGCATGCGCTTCACTCTGACGCTGGCGTCGAGGTAAGCTTCCGGGTCCGCAAAGCGGTCCTTCATGTCGGCAAAGGTAAAGTAACGCAGACCGCCGGCCTCCCCGCCGGACAGGGAAGATCTGAAGCTGACGCGCTGCGAGACAACGCTCTCATAGCGTTTCTCGTTGGTGGCGAAGCCGCACAGTCTGCCCTCCTTGTTCAGTATGAGCGACCCGGCCAGAACCGGCCGCAGCGACGCCTGGAACTCCTTGTCCTTGTAGCCCTTCCGCGTTCCGAAGAAGCTGTTGTATTTCCCAATGGCGTCCTTCGCGCCGAACCGGTGTTTGACGGACACGTCCACGAACATGGTCATGTCGGCGATGTCCCTCGTCGCCCACAGGTCATCGGGACATTCCAGCGCACGCGATGAGCGCACAATCATGCCCCCGAACTCCTTGAACACTCCCACGAACTCCGCCGGGACTTCCCCCTCGGGCTCCAGCAGCACCACCTTCTCGATCCGCTCGACCTTCTCCCTCTCAATCTCGGTGGGGACGAACACCAGGTGCGGGTCCACTGACAGGCCGTAAGTGATCCACTCATCTTCCGGCACTGCCTGCGAGTAACGACTGACCGCGTAGTAGCGTGAGGACCTACTCCCTTCCTCCTGCCGGAAACGGAACTTCACGCCGCGCGTGTAGCGGCCCGCCTGTGCCACTGCGTTGTCAACGATCTGGTCGGACGCCGCCTTTGAGAGGCCGTCCTCCAGCTTTGGCCACTGCGTGAAGTAGTTCGCGCGACCGGCCGTCCTGACCAGCATGGACCAGACAACCACCGCAGCAAGCGAACCTTCGCTGTCGAACAACAGGACGTTGGCAACCGGCCAGTCCTGACTGAAAGCGCGCGGTGCGGCGGCGCCACCCAGGGCGAATATCTCCAGCTCGCCTTCGTGCGACAGGTAGCTGTGCAACTTGCGACCCCTGACGCGGATGTCCTTCTTGTTGCCGAAACGAGACACGTCTGCCAACAGGACCCCGGCGCCGTCCTCGACGACGTCGTCAACAAAGTCGGGCACCTGTGTATCCACAGAGAACCCCGACGCTCGGACCAGCCAGGCGCTCTCATACGGGAAGACGGCTACCACCTCCGCGGGATATGTGTCGCCTGAATCCGTGCGCAACTCGATCTTCGCAACGGCTTCCAGGTTGATGTCCGGGTCCGCCATGATGAAAAGCCCCTTCTGCGGATCCACAAGGATGCCGTCGAGCGTTGCCGCCCGCTTGTCCAGGGCCATTTCCATGCCGAGATTGTTGACCCACCCGTAGCCGAAATGCTGGCTTATCTCTTTGACGGCGCTGGGCTGGAAATCCTTGAAGCTGACCCGGAAGTCGTAGAAGAGCTCGGCTGCCAGCTCCCGCGCTTTTGCGACGGCCGCCCGTTCTTGCTGCTTTTTCAACTCCGCCTCTGCTGCCAACGCGTCCACGTCCGGATCCGCATAGCAGACCCGCCCCGGCAGCAGAACCAGACAGACGACCATCACGACAAGCGACGCCACACACGCGGTTCGCGATTGCCTGGCCATGGTCATTTCTCCTCCTCATATTCCGCGTCTCGCTTGTTATAGTCCAGCAGCACCAATCTGTGGACTCCGCGTCGAAGGACCTTCAGGAAGGCCTTGCGCTCCCCTTTGGGCTTCTGATCGAGCCTCTCGTAGGCCTTGCGCACCGCATCGAGCGAGGTTATGTCCTCCCCTTCGACATCCAGGATGATGTCGCCCGCCCTGATGCCGCTGTGCTGCGCGTTGCCGGGGTACTTGACTCCCTGCACGTAGACCCCCTGTTTGCGGAAGTAGTACATCTCTCTGTCGGCGAACTTATTGATCTCCTTCGTCGTCATCTGCCACTCCTTGCAGTCGAAGTCCTCACCCTCCACCTCGCCCTTGATGATGGGGCTGACCGTAAGGGAGAGAACCTGGCCATCCCTTTCGACAGTGAGCGTGGCGGGCTGGTTGGCGGGCAGTGCGGCAAAGGTCCCCCGCAGGGACGGCAGGTCCTCCACGAACATCCCGTTGATCTGCTCCCCGTTGAGTTCGAGGAGGAGGTCCTGGGCTTCCAGACCGGCCTCGGCGGCCGGCGAATCGGGCTCCACGTGCGCCACCAGCACACCGCGTTCGGCGTCAACGATGGTGTTACTCTCGAAATCCCTGAGCGCCTGCAGGACGATGCCGGACCAGGCCCTCTTCACCTCGCCGTGTTCCTTCAACTCAGCCACCACCCTCTTGACCAGATTCGACGGGATGGCGAACCCGATGTTCTCGTACCAGGAGGTGCCCAAGGTCGTAATGCCGACTATCTCGCCGCTGGTGTTGACCAGCGGCCCGCCGCTGTTGCCCGGGTTGATGGCCGCGTCCGTCTGAATCCACAAGTTGTAGCGGGACAGCCGGGGGCCTAGGTAGCGCTTTGTGTTGCTGACTACGCCGAAGGAGACGGACCGCGTCAGACCGAGCGGGCACCCCATGGTCATCACGAAATCGCCTTCCTCCAGTTCGGACGAGTCCCCGAACTCGGCGTAGCGGACGGGTTGGTCCTCTTCCGCCAGATCCAGTTTCAACAGCGCTAGGTCCGTGTCCTGGTCCTGTCCCACCACCGAGACTGTGACCTGCTGCTCGTCGAACAGGACAGCCCGTATCTTGGTGACCTTCTCGGCGATGTGGTAGTTGGTGACGACGTAGCCGTCAGGACTGACAATGACGCCGCTGCCGATCACCTGTCTCTCGGCCTGTTCGCCCTCCTCGAACGTCTCTTGTATTGGCTTCAGATACACGATGACGGGGTAGACCCTTTGCTTCGCCGAATTGATCACCCGCACGAAGTCCACCCGGTCCTGGGCCTCCCGGAGCCGTGCAAGTTCTCGTTCCAGTTGGTTCACCCGCGTGCTGGAGGCGCAGCCCACAGCCAGCATCGCCAAGGCAACACATAGCGTCGTCTTTGTAGCTCTCGACCGCATTCCTTAGCCCTCTCGCTCCATGCCCGTCGGATAGGGCCCCACGGGGCCGCTCCGCTCAGACTCGATTCTACTCTCCCCTGTCTGCCGCGTCAACGCAGGCATCGTCGGCGACGTGTCTCGCCCCGTGCGCGGAGCCGGGAAGGCGCTTTCCCGTTGACAGCAGGCGCCTTGTGCCTGTACAATCGGAATCCCTGAAAAGAAGGCACCGGGGGCTCCCCTTTGAGCCACTTTCCTGGTGGCTCAACTGGATTCGACGACTCGCTCATGGCCTTCCGAGGTCGGAGCCATCGTTGTTTTGCGGCAGCCTCAGGCCGGTGCAACGTTTGTATTATGTCAACCCGAACCGTGCGGGGCAATTCAAAGTGGCTGTACCAAAGCGACGAACAAGTAGAGAACGCAAACGCAGGCGCCAGACGCACCAGAACCTCACCGCGCCCAATATCCCCAAGTCTCAGAAGGTGCGAGCTGAGGGGAGGCGCTCCAAGAAGTTCTTTTGCAGCAATTGCAACCAACCCAAGACTCCTCACGCCATCTGTCCCAACTGCGGTTACTACCGTGGCCGGTCTCTTATCGAGGTCGAAAGGTGAGTCACGAGCGGCCTCCGCATGAAGGGTTTGGCGCAGCGTCAGACGGCTGACAGGGGGACAGAGACCATGGCAGACACCGCACCGGCCGCCGTTCCAGCAAGGGACTATGACGCCCACATTGCGGTTGATGCGATGGGCGGCGACGCTCCCCTGAGCGAACGGGTGAGCGGTGCCCTGGCGGCCGCCCGCATTCACGGCGACACGGAGGTGCTCCTGTGCGGCGCAGTGGCCGAGGTCAAGGCGGAAATCCGTAAGCTTGGCCAGAAGCCGGAAAACGTCACTCTGGTGAATGCATCCGAGCGGATCGGGATGCACGAGCCCCCGGTGCGCGCCGTAAGGGAGAAGAAAAACTCCCCCATCGCCATCGGCGTCAAGATGGTTGCAGACGGCAGGGCTGACGCATTCGTGAGCGCGGGCAACACAGGCGCGGTGGCGGCAGCCAGCAGCCTCAAGCTCGGTCGCCTGAAGCACGTGCTCAGACCCGGGATTGCGGCAACAATGCAAATCATTGACTATCCCGTGGTGGCTATTGACGTCGGCGCCAACATGGACTGCAAGCCTGCCCACCTGCTCCAGTACGCCATCATGGCAAACGTCTTCGCCAGTGAGGTGCTGCAGATCCAAGAGCCCCGTGTCGGCCTTCTGAACGTCGGCGAAGAGCCAGCCAAAGGAAACGACGTCGCCAAGCAGACGTTCGAGTTGCTTTCAGGCGCCGGCCTCAATTTCGTGGGCAACGTGGAACCTGAGGTGCTCTTCCGGCACGGCTGCGACATCCTCGTCTGCGACGGCTTCGTGGGCAACATCATGCTGAAAGTGAGCGAGAGCGTGGCACTGAGCTTCGTCGCGTGGCTGCGCCAACAGTTCAAGAGCAAGATGCGCTATAAGCTCGGCTACGCACTGTGCAAGGACATGTTCGGGCAGTTGAAGCAGTGCGCCGATTTCTCCGAGTATGGCGGGGCCCCGTTGCTCGGCGTAAACGGCGTCATCATCATAACCCACGGCACATCGGACGCCCGCGGCATCCAGAACGCCATTCGCGAGGCCCGTGCGTGGGTTGAGCTGGACGTTAACAAGCACATTCAAGAAGCTATCCGCAAGGACGCGACCTCCCGAGGTTCGCGGGCCTGACGAGTTGGCCCTCGCCTGTGCGATTCGCAAGACAACGACCCGGTGGTGACCCTCGATGCACACTCAGCAACGCTTGGCCGTAGAGATTGCAGGTCTGGGCAGCTATCTGCCAGAGCGGATTCTGACCAACTCCGACCTGGAGAAGATGGTTGACACCTCGGACGAATGGATCTTCCCCAGAACCGGCATCAGGGAACGCCATCTGGTCGCAGACGACGAAGCGACCAGCGACCTGGCCATAGCCGCAGGGCGAACCGCCCTGGAATCCGCCGGAATGGCAGCCGCCGACCTGGATGCTATCGTGGTGGCCACCTGCTCGCCGGACCACTTCTTCCCCGCTACGGGATGCCTCGTGCAGGCCGGTCTTGGAGCGGAGAACGCGATGGGCTTCGACCTGGAAGCGGCCTGCAGCGGCTTCGTCTTCGCCCTGACGTGGGCGGCCGGCGTAATAGCATCCGGCCTGATGCACAACGTCCTGGTCATCGGCGCGGAGGCGCTGTCCCGCTTCACCGACTACACCGACCGCCGATCCTGCATACTGTTCGGCGACGGCGCCGGGGCGGCCGTCCTGCGCCCGGCCCAGAACGGCGGCGAGTTCATCTACGCCGAACTGGGTTCGGACGGATCGCAGCCGGACATACTGATCACTCCGGCCGGCGGCGCGCGGACACCGGCGTCGCACGACACGGTGGACCGGCGCGAGCATTACATGAATCTCCAGGGCCAGGCAGTCTTCAAGGCGGCCGTGAACAAGCTTACGGAACTGCTGGCGACGCTGCCCGAGCGCACAGGCATCAGCCTGGACGAGGTCAAGATGATCATCCCTCACCAGAGCAACGTCCGCATCATCAAGAGCGCCTTCGGCAGAGCGGGGATAGACATCAGCAAGGCCTACATGAACATCGAACGGGTGGGCAACACGTCTGCCGCATCAATCCCGGTGGCCATGACCGAGGCCGTGGACAAAGGCGCCCTGCAGCGCGGCGACCTGGTGCTGTTCCTGGCCTTCGGCGGGGGCCTGACCTGGGGTTCGGCCCTGATCCGGTACTGAGCGACGTTCCTGCACCTGAGAATCACCAACAGGCAATTATGAGCGCCATAGGGCTTCTTTTCCCCGGCCAGGGAGCCCAGACGACGGGCATGGGGCAGGACCTGGCCGAAACATATAGCGCCGCCCGGGAAGTCTTCGATGCGGCCAACGAGGCGCTGGGTCTGGCGCTTGACCGGCTCTGCTTCGAAGGGCCGCCGGAAGAGCTCTCACGCACCGACATCGCCCAGCCGGCCATACTCACGGTGAGCGTGGCCACCCTCCGCGCCATGGCCCAGGCGGGGGGGCGTGCGCCCGAGGTGCGGGCGTCGGCCGGATTGAGCCTCGGGGAGTACTCGGCTCTTGTGGCCGCCGGCGCGCTGGAGTTTCGCGAAGCCGTGCAACTGGTCCGCGACCGGGGGCTCTGGATGCAGGAAGCCTGCGAAGCAAACCCGGGCACGATGTGCTCCATCATCGGGCTGGAGGACGCACAGGTGGAACAAGCCTGCCAGACGGCGCGAGAGAGAACGGGCAGCGGCGTCTGGCCGGCCAACTACAACTGCCCGGGACAACTGGTGGTGAGCGGCCAGGAGGCAGCCGTGCAGGCCGCTGCACAGCTTTGCACGGAGTTGGGCGCGCGCAGGACCATATGGCTCAACGTGGCGGGCGGCTTCCACACTCGGCTCATGAAGCCGGCAGCGGAACGGCTCGCCGCGGCGCTTGCAGGCGCCCACATACGCCGGCCGGATCATCCGGTTGTGTCGAACGTTACAGGTCAGCCGACCGAAGATCCGAAGGAGATCGGCCGGTTGCTCGTGCAGCAGATCACCAGCCCCGTCCGCTGGGCCGACGGCATGCGCTGGTTCATAAACCAAGGTGTCGAGGAGTATTATGAGGTGGGGCCCGGACGTGTGCTCCGGGGCCTGCTCAAGCGTACGGACGCATCCAAGACCTGTCTGAGCGTCAGCAGCGTGGAACACGTCCTGACCTATGCCGAAAGGGAGCGAAGATGAAGCCTCTGGAGGGGAAAACAGCCATCGTCACCGGCGCGGCGGGGGGCATCGGCCGGGCCATCTGTCTGAGGCTCGCCGAGGACGGCGCCGACATCGCCGGCGTGGACGTAGCGCAGGATGTGCTGGAGGAGACGGGCGCTCTGGTCCGTGAGAAGGGCGTCCAGTTCCTCGGCTTGCAGGCGGACGTCTCCCGGTTCGACCAGATGCGGGAGGCCGTCGCAAAGGTCGCGCAGACCTTCGAGAGCATTGACATCATGGTCAACAACGCGGGGATAGCGCGCGACAACTTCCTGATCCGCATGAGCGAGGAGGAATGGGATCTCGTGCTGGCCATCAACCTCAAGGGCGTCTTCAACGGGATCAAGGCGGTCGCACGGACCATGACGAAACAGCGCAGCGGCCGGATCGTCAACATCGCCAGCGTGGTGGGCATGACGGGCAACATCGGCCAGGCGAACTACTCCGCCAGCAAGGCGGGAGTCATCGGCCTGACCAAGACGGCCGCCAAGGAGCTGGCGAAGCGAAACGTGACCGTCAACGCCGTCGCTCCCGGCTTCATCGAGACCCCGATGACCGACCAGCTCAGCGAGGAAGCGCGCGAGGGGGCACTGGCGCTCATCCCGGTCGGCTGCTTTGGCCAATCCGAAGACGTCGCCGCGGTGGTAGCGTTCCTGGCCCGGACGGACGCGGCCTACGTGACAGGCGAAGTGATTCGCGTGGACGGCGGAATGGCCATGTGAGCCGCTTTCGGTGCTGGGAGGCTTGCAACACCGCCGAGACTACCGGTACAATGCGACGCTGAGCGCCTGTGGACGGTGCCACAGCTTACGCGGCGCAAGCGTGCATCCAACGGAGGGACTGAAGTGTCTGACGAGATAAGGGATAAGGTCGTCGGTCTGGTTGCAGAAAGGATGGGTTTCGAGCCGCAGCAGATCACGGAGGCGACCCATTTCGTCAATGATCTCCAATCGGACTCCCTCGACATGGCCGAACTGGTCATCGATCTGGAAGAGGGGTTCGACGTGACCATCAGCGACGAAGAGGCACAGAAGATCGAGACCGTCGGGCAGGCCGTCGAATACATCAAGCAGAGCCAACAACAGAGCCAATGAACGTCAGGCGTGTTGTCATCACCGGTGTCGGGGTCGTCTCTCCCGTCGGCTGCAGTGAAGAGACCGTCTGGCCCGCTATCCGCGACGGGCGGAGCGGCGTAGGGATGGTCACGTCGTTCGACACCACTGACTTCCAAGTGCACATAGCCGGCGAGGTCAGCGACTTCGACCCGCTGGATCACTTCACGAAACGCGAACTGGGACGACTGGACCCCTTCGTGCAGTTCGCCGTCGTAAGCGCAGAATCCGCCGTCAAGCAAGCAGGGCTGGACCTTGAGAACATGGACCACGAGCGTGCGGGCGCCTTCATCGGCACGGGGATCGGCGGGCTCCACGAGATCGAGGCGCAGCACTCGCGCCTGCTAAGCAGCGGCCCGCGCCGGGTCAGCCCGTTGATGATACCAAAGCTGATGACCAATGCGGCGGCGGGCCAGGTAGCCATGAGATACGGCCTTCGCGGCCCCTCCATGTCTGTGTCCAGCGCCTGCGCATCGGCTTCCCATGCCATGGGCGAGTCCTATAACTGCATTCGCTACGGCATGGCCGACGTGGTGATCTGCGGCGGTGCTGAGGCGGCCATTACGCCCACGGGGCTGAGCGGCTTTCAACAGGCCAGGGCCCTCTCTAAGCGCAACGACGACCCCGAGGCGGCCAGCCGACCGTTCGACCTCAATCGCGACGGGTTCGTCATGGCCGAGGGCGCGGGGTCTCTGATCTTCGAGAGCCTGGAGCACGCCCGGAAGCGCGGTGCCCAGATACTGGCCGAGATCGTCGGCTATGGCGCCAGCAGCGACGCCTATCACATCACACTGCCCGAGCCGGACGGGAAAGGAGCCGTGCTGGCCATGCGCAACGCCCTGGCCGACGCCGAGCTTGCGCCCGAAGACATAGATTACATCAACGCGCACGGAACCGGCACCCCGGCCGGCGACGGGGTGGAAGCGAAGGCCATCTGCTCCGTCTTCGGCGACCACGCAAAGAAGCTGGCCATCAGTTCCTCCAAGAGCGTCTGTGGCCACCTGTTGGGGGCCTCGGGCGCCCTGGAAAGCGCCGCGTGCATATGGGCCATGCGCGACAACGTCTGCCCTCCGACCATCAACCTGGACGACCCCGACCCGGAATGCTGCGGCCTGAACTTCGTGCCGCATCAGCCCCAGGAGCGGCAGCTTGACGCGGTGTTGAACAACTCGTTCGGATTTGGCGGACATAACGTTTGCCTGGCGTTCCGCAAGTTCACCGGTTGAGCGCCCGGCCACCGGCGCCGCCGCTCATCCATGCGAAACCCTACGAGTCCCGGTATGCAGAGCCCCGCCGTCCGCGTCGCGCACATCATCACCCGCATGATCCTGGGCGGCGCCCAGGAGAACACCCTCCACGTCTGCGACGCCCTTCACCGGCGTCCGGCCTGGGATGTCCTGCTGATCACAGGCCCGCCCATTGGCCCCGAAGGCGAGCTTCTCAGTGAAGTGAGGCGCCGCGGCATCCCGCACGTGGTCGTGCCCGAAATGCGACGCGCCATCAATCCCTACTACGATGCAGCCGCCTTCGTGAGACTGTTGCACATACTGCGCCAGTTCAAGCCCGCCATCGTGCAGACCCACAGCTCGAAGGCGGGCATTCTGGGCCGGTTCGCCGCGCGGGCGGCCGGCGTGCCCGCCATCATCCACACCGTGGAGGGCCTGCCCTTCCACCGCTATGCCCCGGCCCTGTCCAACGCGGCCTTCATCCTGGCGGAGCGGGCGGCCGCGCGCCTGACCGACCGCATCGTCTGCGTCGCCCAGGCCATGGTCACCCAGGCCGTCAGCGCGGGCATTCGTCCCCGCCAGGGCTACTCGGTCACATACAGCGGGATGGACGTGGAAGCGTACGCCGACGCGGACGTGCATCGGACCGAGGTGCGAGAGAGGTTCGGGTTCGCGGCCGACGACATCGTAATCGGCAAGATCGCGCGCCTCTTCCCGTTGAAGGGGCACGAGTATGTCATTCGGGCCGCTCCGAGGATCCTCGCACGCTGTCCGCGAGCCAGGTTCCTCTTTGTCGGGGACGGCGTGCTCAAGGAGGAACTTACGGCCCGTGCGAGCGAGTTGGGCGTAGGCGACCGCGTTGTCTTCGCCGGTTTAGTGCCTCCTGAGCGGATTCCCGCTATGGTCGGTGCCATGGACGTCGTCGTTCACGCCTCGCTGCGGGAAGGGCTGGCCCGGGTGCTGGTCCAGGCCCTGCTGTGCGAGAAGCCGGTGGTCACCTACGACCTGGACGGTGCTCCCGAAGTGATAGTGGACGGAGTGACAGGCAGGCTCGTGCCGGCGGAGTCGGTGGAGGAGTTGGCCGAGGCCGTCATTGACGCGATCGAGCATCCCGACCAGGCACGTCGCATGGCCGCCGAAGGGCGCCGCCGCTTCAGCGATCAATTCCGCATCGAGACGATGGCGAACAGCACGGAGCAACTCTACTGCGAACTGCTCGCCGCGCGCAATAAGAGCCTATCCCAGAAACCCGTTCGTAGCGAGGGCGAGCGAGAAGCCCGAGGGCAAGGCGGCAGGCGCAAAAGGCCCGGAGGCGTGGCTTGAGCCACGTCGAGGACGTTTTGTGCCGACAACGCAGCCATCGGGCTTCGCAGCCGGCCGCAGTAGATCCGGTTTCTGGGATAGGCTCTAAGTGAGCCGGTCGCGGTGTCGTCACCACCCGTCTTCGCCGATGAGTCTGACGAAGATGCAGTCGCAGACTTTATGCTCCTCGATCGTGTCGTCGGGCTTGCGGCGGTAGCGGGTGAGCACTTGCCAGTTCTGCCCCCCTACCGGCGCGATGGCCTCCCCGTGCGGCGCAAGCTGGTCGAGCAAGATCTGGGGGCGGTGCGGAGCCCCCGCCGTCACCATGATCCGATCGAACGGCGACTCTTCAGGCCATCCCAGCGTACCGTCCCCGATCTTGAACGAGATGTTGGTGTAGCCGAGTTCGTCGCACAGCAGCGCCCGAGCCCGTTCGCTCAGCTCGGCCAGGCGTTCCACCGTGCAGACGTGGGCCGACAGTTCCGCCAGTATGGCGGCCTGGTAGCCCGAACCCGTGCCGACCTCGAGCACGCGGTCGTCCGGCCTCAGGTGGAGGGCCTGCGTCATCAGCGCCACCATGTAAGGCTGGGATATGGTCTGGCCCTGGCCGATGCCCAGCGCACTGTCGTCGTAGGCCTGTTTCTGGCGTCCCTGCGGCAAGAACCGCTCCCGAGGGACCCGGCCCATGGCATCGAGCACCCGCCCGTCCTTGATGCCGCGGCCCCCTAGCTGCCGAGCCACCATGGCTTGCCGGGCCTTCTCGTAGTCCCTGGACGCCCCGAACATGGTTTCTCGCAGACAAAGAGCGGAGATTTTGAGTTTTGCACTTGCCCCACCGTAGTGTATGATACTGAAGGTGCGAGCAATTACAACGTAAAGCCTTGAAGCTACGGAACCGAGAAAAATGGTAGAGACCAGAACGTTCGTATTCAGCACTGAAGCAGAAATGGACCTGGTGGACATCACCAAGGATGTGGGGGACATCCTGGCCGAGACAGCCGTATCGGACGGGATCGTGACCGTCTTCGTCCCGGGCTCGACCGGTGCGGTTACCACCATGGAATACGAACCGGGGCTGGTCAAGGACATAAAGGAGCTGTTCGACAAGATCGCCCCCTCCGACCACTACTACCATCATGAAGAGCGCTGGCACGACAAGAACGGGCACAGTCACGTCAGGGCGAGCCTGATCGGCCCGTCGGTGACAATACCGTTCCGGGACAACCGGCTGATGCTGGGGACGTGGCAGCAGATCGTGTTCTTCGACTTCGACGTGCGGGCCCGGGAGCGGGAGCTTTTCGTCCACATCATTGGCGAGTGAGGGCCGCCCGGCCCACGAAGTGTGCTTGACGTTCCCACGCGCAAGGTTATAATCACAGAGCAGTTCGGGGCGTGGCGCAGTCTGGTTTAGCGCGCTAGCATGGGGGGCTAGAGGTCGCGGGTTCGAATCCCGCCGCCCCGACCAACCTGGGAAACGAGCCCTTC
>SDBU01005011.1_pt1 | contig 16007 bp, 18 predicted proteins | sample 2277071 | NCBI WGS metagenome assembly SDBU01 (sample SAMN10397929, study PRJNA504765) | marine sediment metagenome | isolation source: marine sediment core GS08_GC12, 126 cmbsf | place: Arctic Ocean: Gakkel Ridge, Loki's castle | collected 2008
CAGTAAATTCAAATTTATCTCCTATTCCCATAGCTTTAGCTTCGGCTTCTATTTCCTTTTGTTTTAGTCCACCGACAACAATAAACTTCACATGCGGTATTGTATCAAGGTCAATAATTTCTTTGCACATTTCTAAGAAATCTGGGTGTAGTTTAGCGTAATCGACTGTACCTATATATCCTATAATAAATCCTTTATGCTTATTTACTTTAACATCTTTATATTCTTCAACACCATCAGTAGACCAAATACTACATAACCGTTCTTTATTTTCTAATTTAGCCACATTATATGCTTCATAACTTAAAGCTGTTGTAAATACAAATATATCTGGATACATTAATATTTTTTCAGTGTAAATATTTGGAGCATCAAAACCAGAATTATGTCCTAACATTACTAATCTGCACGGTGGTAATTCGTTTCTTACTAAGAAATCATATAGTAAAGGATTGTTCCACATATGAATAAGAACAATATCAAAATCAGGAATCTTCTTAATTAACTCTTCATGTGTTATATGATCTGTATAAGGGATATTAAGTGATTCTATTTTTTCTAAAACATAGCCCATCGTATACCCTAATGCTACAATCTCATGCTCGAATGTTTTATTCTTAGATATATATCCTAAAATTGTGCTACCGACTCCACCACCTAGATGTGGTGTAATATGTAATATCTTCATCATCTTATCCTCTTTAAATATCCACTGGGAGAACCAGTGATAATTAGTTTTGAATCTATATTATCTATCTCAAAACCATTATTCTCTTTAAGAAATTCCATTACAGCAGTTCCAGGATTATTACCCTTTCCCCAAGCACGATTAGAAAACATATAATCAGGTAACTCATCAATTCCAGTATCGTCTACAACTATATAACTCCCTATACATACGAGAGGTGCATATGCTTTTAATTCTTTTAAAACATGGTCATGTGTATGATTACTATCTAAATTCACGAGAACTCTTTTACCTTTAGCCAATTCCTTAACTCTTTTTATTACTTCTTCGTCTATGCTTGAACCATCAATTATAGTTATTTTCTTACTAAGTGGATGGTTAAAAATAGTTTTCCTTGTTTCTGGATATAATCCAATTTCAATCCCTATAACTTCACCATTTTCTATTTCACCACAACGTTCTAATAATTCTAATATAGAAGCAAAAAAGATAGCACTACCACCATGAGCTACACCTGTCTCAATAACAAGATTAGGTTTAACTTTCCAAATAATTTCTTGTAATGCTATTATATCTTGAGGGACTTTAAGAATCTGAATCCCCGCCCACTTAAAATTGTAAGCATATTTCACTTTTACGATTTCTTTACGAAATAATTGCCAAGCATCTTTAAGTTCTTTATTATCTTCATACATATATAATTTCACCTTTATAACCTAATTTAAATGCTTTAATTCTAAGTAATTCCCTATGTGGATTTGTAGTAATTATTAAAAAAGAATCTTTATCTGCTTCTTTTAATATATCACTACTGTGTATTTTCATTCCTTTAAAAGTTTGTTTTTGTTTTTGAGGTGTATCATCGACTAAAATTAAGTCGAGATTCCATAAACGTGTATTATTATAATAATACATAAATTCACGTCCTATTCCCCAGCAATATACCTTTCCACTAACTTTTAAAAGAACAGATAAATTTGGTAAATTTAGTGTTCCAATCATTTTTGATTCTGTTTTATTAGAATTAATTAATTCAAACCCATTTGATTCTGCTAATAATTTAAGATTAATATCTTTAAAATGTTGTATATGTTCACGCATTATATACCAATAAATATTATCATTATATCTTTCAGCATCTGGAACACCTATATAACATAAACCACCTTTCTTTAGAACTCTCTTTATTTGTTTCATAGCTAATTTTAAATTAGATAAGTGTTCGAGTACTTGGTCTAAAATCACTACATCAAAAGAATTATCTTCAAAAGGATTATAATAAACACTTCCTTTTTTAATAACAAGATCTTTATTCTCCTTTGCTTTATTTACATAGGCTTCAATTGGTTCTATCCCATAAAGATTCTTATATCCTTTCTTAGATAAGAAATTTAGGAAACCTCCAATAGCACAACCTATATCTAAAATCTTAGAATCTTTTGTTATACGAGTCGAAATAAAATAATATAGTTGTTCATATCTTTTAATATTGGAAGGAGTATCACTTCCTGGTCTATCTCCTATAGTATCCTTTATACTTAGATTAGAAGGAGCGTACTCATATTTATAATATTTACTAAGATTTTTTATTTCTATATCAGTCAATTCATTAAAAAGATGACCACAGCTTCTACATTTCCTAATCAATATATCTTTATAAAGATAAGAGTCATCGAACCCCTCACAATTAAGATATTTAAATTGTTCTGTATAACTATCACATATCGGACAATATTTCATTTTAAAAACCTCTGTAATATTTCATCTACTTTATCATCTAAATCAACTGGCATTCCATGTGATAGCTGGCTACACTTACCACAAATTAGATGTTTCTTTCTCTCCTTAATCAAAAACATATATCTATAACTTGATAAGAATATTCCATTCCATATACTTTTAACACTTTCCTTTCTTACATCCCCGACAATAAGTTTCCTTGCCCAATCAAGAAAACAAGCACTTACAATCCCATCAGAATTAATCGACATTGAATAAAACACATAAGGACAAACATCAACTTCGTGTATTGGTTGACCATATATTCCAACTTCTTCATTCTGTTTAGGTCCTTCAAAATCATACCAGCAATTCATTGTATGCTCAATAAAGATTCCATCACATATATCTCCGAATATATCTAAGAATTTCTGCTTATCTTCTTCACTTAAGAAATCACCATCAATCTTAATAATCATTTCGCATTGTTTTCTATTGTTGTATAAGTTTGCTATATTCTCAACAAATTTACCAAAATTCATTTTTACTCCAGAGAAGTCTAAGTATTGTTTAGCATTAATTCCTTCGATTGATATATTGATTCTATCTAACCCAGCTTCAATTATCTTTAAATTTCTCTTAGGATTTAACATTGAAGCATTTGTCGTTGTATCTACCTTTTCACAGCATCCACTTTCTTTAGCATACTTTACCATCTTAGCAAAGTTAGGATTAAGTAATGGTTCACCATGTAGATATAATCTTAATACTTTAATCAGTTTATCAAATTCACAAACGCTGTCTACTATTTTCTTATAAAGAGGAAACTGCATAAGTTTAAGTGGTCTACCTACACTTTTTAATAATTTTCTATTACTTGAAGGACAAAATTTACATCTGAAATTACACATATCAGCTGGATCTACAAATATAACCCAAGGTGTACTTAAGGGTATAGCTTTATCCAGAGGTTCTCTTCCTTCTAATTGTATTCTTGGTCTAATTTTTGCTCTCATAATCGTCATCTTTAAATTTTTTAAACATTTTATTCCAGTATTCGTCCTTTTCAATTATAGTTTTATAGATCATATAATGCACTACAGGATTGTCAGGATACCTTTTAGCAATATTTTGAAAGTAAGCTAAACACGTATCATAATTTCCTTTCTTATAATTAAAATTAAGGATGTAATTAATTACCATATCCATATAAAAAGACTCTTCTTTAATTTTATCTGGATCAACTCCAGGAGCTTTAATAATACAGTTATTCGTATTGTATTGGTCATGGTCTTCAGTTGTTAAATATCCTTTCTCTACACAAATTTTATAAAGTCTACTTCCTGTGATAGGTGTAGCTATAAACATATGAACCCAATCAACTTCAAGTTCAAGTAGCATATCATAAGTCTCCTTTCTATGTTCAGCTAACTCATTTGGAAATCCAATGATAACAAAAGCATGAACTCTAATTCCAAATTTTTTTAATGACTTAACTGCTTTGTATATTTGTTTTTTGCTATGTGGTTTGCCTATTATTTTTTGTAGTACATAATCAGAACAAGATTCTATGGCTAATGGAGCTATATCAACGTCTGCTTCGTGTAATGCTTTAGATACATCATCATCTATTCCCCATACTGCAAGACCGTTTGGGAACACAAACCTTACATTAAACTCCTTTGCCATTTTTAATATTTCCAATACCCTATCCTTTTTCATTAAGAAATTATCATCCTCAATAAATAAGGTATTCATATTATAATTATCTATGTAGTGTTTAATAGTTTCTCTTACTCTATCAACAGACATATACCTTACCATCTTACCATGAGTATTACCAACAGAACAAAATATACAATTGAAAGGACAGCCACGTGAAGTATGTATACTCATTTCAATTTTGTTCTCTTTTCCTCTATTACTTGTATCAGTAAAAGTCGGAGAACGATTGTTATAATCTTTAAGATCGATATAACTGAAGTCTATTATCGGTATTTCATCTAAGTCCTTTATAAAATCATATTTAGGAATTATATTATTCTTTAAAGATTCTTTAGTTATCCAAGCATGTGAAGACATATCACCTTCTAATAATTCCTTTAAAGGTATTTCCCCTTCCCCATAACATATAGCATCAATCTCTGGTATTTCTTTCAATAACAAGCTATACATATTTGTAGCAAAACTACCGCCAACGAGTAACATACAATTTGGATAAAGCTCTTTTACTTTTAAAATTATACGTTTTAAATGAGAAACATTAGAATCGAACAATGCTGATATTCCTACATAATCTGGTTTAAAATCGTCAGCTACATTTAAAGATGCTCTATTAAGATCTATTATCTTAATTTCATATCTGTTATCCTTGTTTATATAAGAAGCTATTGATAAAGTTCCATAAGGAGCTGTAGAGATTATATTCTTAGGATATTGCGGTATTATAAATAGTATTTTTTTCATTTTATCACCAATAACTATTTTTAACTGTTTTTCTACCATTTTCAAAATTTTGTATTAAAGGTTTTAAGCAATTAGTCGCTTGAAACCTCGAAAACATATCATTCTCTAAAGTATTATCTATCGTTATGTCAAATATATTCGCCCATCTTGGTATCTTAAGATGCATATGGAATCTATGAACCATATTACCGACATATATATTATTCATTTCTAATTTATAAATATCTTCTAATATACCAAGCATATAAAAAGTAGTTCCAAAACCGTAATAAGTTCTTTCATCAAGTCCTCCAACTTCTAATAGATAAGGTTTATATAATATACATGATGAACAATGGCTAAATTCTATTCTTTCCCTTCCATTATAACCACGATATAATCCCCTTAAAACTAATTGGTCTTTTGTTATATCTTTTCTTAATAAGTTCTTTTTAATAATCTCAGTAAGGTTTTTAGGATATACTGTATGACAATCTAAGTCTACTACAAAATTACTCTTAGAATTATAAATTGCCTTATTAATTATTTTTGATTCATGAAAAGTAATTCCTGGTGTTTTTTCTACACTTATAACTTTAAGTCCACATTCCTCTGCGAGTTCTTTTGTACCGTCATTAGAACTATAATCGCCTACTATTACTTCGTCTCCAAGTCCACTAATGGACTCAAATGATTCTTTTACATTTGCTCTCCCTACATAATCAATAGCGTTCCATAAATAATAAAAGAACGTTACTGTAGGTTCAAGACCATATTTTTCTACTATTTGTTTTTTTCTATTTTCAATATCTAACATTTTAATCATATCCTTGAATCTGTCCATTGTTCGAACATAACCCATTCACTAATTCTTCTATGATACACCCAGCAGTCTTTTATTATAAACATTCTAGCGCCTAATCCTTTTGCCCTGTCCTGCAGTATCTCTTCTCCCCCACCCCATTTTTTTCTCATATCAGAAAAATCCCCATTTGATAATTTAACCAAATGATAAAATTCTGGGGAGAAAGCCATTAGAAAACCATTTATATCACCGAATTGATTATATTCATGTGTTATTTCTCTTATTCCACTTCCTACTTTATCAGCCAATTGATGGCTGTTTACATGGAGTCCGTTACTAAGAGGACCATATAATCCTATATCTTTAAATTCATGGTTCATTACCATATCTATAAAAATATTGATTGTATCATTAAGAATTATATCATCATTTATAAGGATTATTAAATCACAGTTGTCTTCAACTGCCATTTTAATTCCATCGTTAGTAGGACCAGCCAATCCCCTTATTGTTTGATCCTTTATACGTGTATATTTTATATTAGAATGAGAAGGGACTTCATATATCTCGTCAGAACCATTATCAAAAAGGTAAAGTATAAATTCTTTCTTACAGAATTCATACAAACTTTTTATAAAATTGTTTATAATATCAAAACTATTACGTGAGCAGTTGGCACACTTGTGCATTAAGCACACAAATCCAATCATAATTCACACATAAGAACTTTCATTTTAAGAACTTTCCTTTTGTTTAAAACTCGCTATTAAATCTACCCATAACCATGCCAAAGATGCTTGAGTAGTCCCAGAGAAGATCATCCCTATCATTATGAAGAAATTTAAAACAACCATATAAATTAATCTTCCCACTCCTATCTCAAAAGTATTATTAATGTAAATCTTTTTCTTAGCTAACTTATTCCACTTTTCTACTATTCCCATTTTTTATTTATACCTTTTTATTTATAATATATCTAATTATTTTTTAATAATTCTATTTGTCTTTCTAATTCTTTTATCTTTTCATATGACTTTACAACCAAATTCCCCAATGCATATGTATAAGTTCCAGCATCAATTGCTATTGTATCACCTTTTTTATAATGAACATTTCTTGTAACTATTTCCCCTTTTTTATCTATTTCCCATACATTGTTTTTTATCATATCCTCAGGGGCGGGGGTTGAAAATTCTCTTGGTAATGTTTTAAAATCAATATGTGGAAAAATATTATCACTTGATTTTGAGTAATGTAATCCTCCATCGGTCATTGGTTTTATTTGATTAAATAGTTGATATAAATCTTCTATTGAATAATCACTTAAATCAGCACACGTAGTATCTTGTGAAGTACAATACCACAACTCTCCAACTTCACTACTTCCATTTCCTATATCATAAGTATTAGCACCATTTGGTAATAAATCTCCATTCTCATTTATAATCCACCTATAAGTATTATTGGTGTAAAAAAGAATAGAATTAGAGGTTGTTGTTTTAATAATTAATTGACCACCTACCGTTTGAAGATAGAGAGTTGCATCTGACGAAATATAATTAGCTATATCATAATAAAAACTAATTTCATTACTTCCATTTCCAACTTGGAAAGAATTTGCTGACGAATTAGCACCATTAATAATTTTTCCACCATCAAATGCTTTATCTAAAGTAATAACGTGAGGGTTTGATGTTACTATATGAGTATCAATTTGTGTATGAGTATTATTTCCTATACTATTAAGATTAATATGATCTATTTTTGAAGAACCGTCAACAGAAGTATGGACGTGTTGTGCTCCAGAAATTAAATTAGCACTTCCTACACCACTAGTATCAACAAGAGAATCAAGTTGATTATAAATAATATCACCAGATAAACTTGAAAATGGTACAACTACTCCATTAGTACTACCACTATGATCGTGAGAACCAACATCTACACCGTCTACTAATCCACCAGCTGTGAATGTAATATCATCTGAACCCATTATTATATCACCACTCATGGTTATTTGACCAAAAACAACATTACTATTTTGTGTTAAACCTTGATTTAACGCACCAACATATCCCCACTGACTAACGTTTATTGTAACAGAATCTCCTATATTAGCAATTTGTGCCCATTCGTTACTTGTAATAACAGAAGCGCCAATATTACTTAGCTGCTGAAGTTCTGCATTATTAATATCCACTGATGTTCCTTTAATACCAAATCCTAATAATTGAAGATCTTTTTCCATACCTCCTTCGTGTAGGTAATTTCTAAAACATCTCTGAATACCTGGAGAACCATCTCCAACATCTGGTATGTTTTGAAAAACAATCATATCAATCCTTCCAGGATGTTTTAATTGGGCTTGATTAACTAGATCACGTTCGAACTCATTAGTCTGTGCCATTGTAGTAATATTCACCTGTTTCTTTATTGAATTTAATAACTTCTTTTTTTATAAGAAGAAAAGAAATTTTTTCTAGTTGACCATGTAATTTTTGATGTTCTGATATATTTTTATAAACGTGGATATTTTCTGGTTTATTATAATCTTTAACTCCGTTAATGTGATGCACAATCTCACCAGGTCTTAAATATCTTCCTAACATTTTTTCAGCTATAATTATATGTTCAAAAACATAATTTCTACTATCTGCTCTAGGATGGTCAGGTTTATAAACACGAATATAACCATAGGGATCTTTATTTCTACCACCTTTCCAATTAGGATTATTTTTACCAATACACTTACCTTTACGAGCTTCACTCATCTTTCTCTTTGTTTCTTCTGAGTGTCTTCTACCATAAAATTCATTTGTTACTGCCATATTTATTCACTATTATCTTTTTTTGTTTATCTAATTCTTCTTTAATAATATTTAAATCTTTTGATAAAGAAGATATTTCATACTTTAAATTTTCGTGTTTCTTTGCTAAGTATCCTTTATATGCTGATTCAGCTTTTTTCTTTGAATCATACATACAAGCTCCACTTCCAATTTTATATTTTCCATTAGAACATTTGGTTACTGGCATTTATAATTCACCAAATTCCCACTGTATCTCAATATCATTTGTTACTACAAGTGGTTCATCAACGTAGCATAGTTTAAATCCAGCATCGCCTTGATTTCCCGTTGCTCCAGCTGCGTTATAATATCCACTATTCTGTATAGTAGATCTGCACACCATACTTTTATCTTTTTGTGCTTCACTATTACTTGGATCTTTTATAGGTCCTGTACTTGATAAGAAAATACCTAATTCTCTTACGGGTGTCCCACTAGGTATATCACCAGGAACGTTAAAAGAAACGTTAAATTCTACAGTTTGATCTCTTCGAGTAGCGTTAAGGACAGCCCTAGAGCCAGTAGCTCTTGATATAAAACTATCTTCGGGTGAAACTAACCATGTATCGTCCACAGGATAATCCCACTCATCTCCAGATGTTATTCCATTAACACCAGTAGCTCTTTCAGGTGATGCATTATTAAACATACACACCCCAGCTTGAACATACCTTACAGTATCCCATCCAGAGTCTCCTCCAACATAATCTCCTTGATCTTTAGGATTCCACCAACTTTTTAAACCAAATAACATATCTTCTGTTAGTTCAATCCCATCATCAACAAAAAGATTAGGATGCCAATCAGACCACTTTTCCCATTTTCCATTTTTATTTTTTTGTCTTATTTTTTGTCTTCCCTTTAAATTCATCTTAATCACTTATTCCTCAAAAACGTCCCAGAATTTATCTGGTCGTATATAACCATAATGCAATCCCGTTGCTTTAACACTTCCTAATGCTCCAGTCGCATAATCCAAATTATACAAACCAAAGCCTTTAGGATGTAACCTCTGCCAGTTATCACCCATTTGATAACCAGACGAATTCCAACTATTGCCATAGGCATTCATAAATCCAGTTCCTGTGCCTATATTTTGGATTCTCATTCTTGGATCGACTCCTAATGTCCTTAAGAAATTAAATCCCGTATTTACCACTTCTCTATTTATTTGAACTTGTTGTACGTAACCAAAATATCCAGGATCTCCTTCACCTGTAGCATCAACAACAAAATCAACTCTTATATGATAATCGCAGTGTGGTAGACCTGCTCTTAACAAATTATTATTGTGATCATAAAAACCATCATTATCATATTTTAAATACATAGCTAATCCACCAACATCAGATAAGCCAAATCTCATTTCAGTATCTTGTGGATGAACCCACATTTCAAACTGTCCAGTAGCTACACCAGAAACATCTCCGTCATGTTCTATATAAGAATTATCAACAAATTTAGCCATATGTCTATTTTGGTCATTAACATTTGCTATACTAACATCTCCATTAACTGTCCAAATACCATCAATTTCTGTACCTAATCTTTCAAAATTATCAACACCATTAACCCATCCATTCCAAAAAGACCATCTAGCTTTTCCTAATGATTTATATCTTGTCTCAAAAGCCCCTGATTTAAAATTAAGTGATGATGGTATACTTGTACTAAAATCAAATTTACCAAAGTATCCACTATCATAAAATCCAACAAACACACTTACACCAGCTGGTGTTACTGATCGTGCCATATACTTTAATAAATCTTCATAATTTTCATAAATATTAACTCCAAAAGGAGAAGCACTACTTGCTCTTCTTGGAAGATTTATTTTCCAAACTGGTTCTTGTAAATGAAATCTTTCTTCTATTTTTATATCATCTTCATGTAGTTGTAAGAAATGTGCAAATAATTTTTTAATTTGTAAAGGTGTTGGTGTAACCCACCATTTTTGTGTCCATGATTTGTTTATATATTCTTTTACAATCTGATGGTCTGCATCAGTCATATTATCCCAGTCTAAAACTTCTCTTGCTAAACCTACATCAAATCCTTTATTTCTTTGTATAGAACGAGTAGCATTATAACCAGAGTATTTATAACCTTTACATTGTTTACAAGGTTCTGTTGTATCAGGTTCTATTCCTGTAGCTTTACATCTAAAACATCTAGTAGGCGAAATCCAAAGTCCTTGAAATATATCTCTTAAAGTTTCGGTTAATTGATGTAATCCTAACCAATATATAATTCTTGAACCACTTGATGCCAATGCGTAAAACTCTATTTTACTCGTGTCATAATCATTATCATCTGTAATTGAAGTTATTTCATAAACATTTTTCCCTAATCCAGTTAATAAAAACGTAGCCCATTGACGTGTATATCTAGGTACTGTTAAAGTAGTTTGAATTGTTGTTTCTGTAGGAGTATATTTTTTACGTTTAATCGTATAATCTCCTTGAGTTTTTTCTTCTGTTGAAGCATAAACAGATGTTTTAGCTGTAATTGTAAGAAGAACATCTTCTTTACCAACTCTATCATTAATAACAGCTATCACAGGACAAGCTAAAGATTCGCCTTTATAAGTTAAAGATTGTTTCTTTACATATCCTTCTGCTTTTGTCCAATATCCCAACATGGGGATATAGTGCCCTGTATTCAGGGGATTATCGCCCAGTTGTCTGAATTGGGTAGGCATTCCTTTTATTATTTCTCTAGCTCTCATAATATTCACCTGTTTCTTTATTGAACTTAATAATACCTTTATTAATTAATAAACCCATTACTTTATTTAAACTTCTTTTTACTTTCTGATGCTTTGAGTTATTTTTAAAAACATATAAATTTTCTGGTCGATTATCTGTCTTATTCAAATTAATATGATGAACTCTTTCTTCTTTTGTTAAATATCTACCAACTATCTCTTCTGCTACTAACCTATGTTCTCTTACATATCCCTGTCTATTAGCATTAGGATGTTCTGGTTTAAGAATGAGCCAATAACCATCACTACGTTGTTTTCTTCCACCTTTCCAATTAGAATTATTATTCCCCATTCTTTTTCTTTTAAGAGATTCTGAGATTTTTCTTTTGGTTTCTTCTGAACGTGGAATTCCTTTATTCCATGATGTTCGTTTTTTCGTTAATATCCTAAAACCCATAATTATTATCCTCGTTGAAAACTACTACTTCCAAGATCTGGTATTTCGTCATCTGATATAGGTAAATCTAATTCATCATAACTTCCTGTATCAGCTCTCTTTATTAATAACTCTTTTAGATTTATAACTTGTGTGTGTTTCATAATTTCGTTGTGGATTTTAGCATAAACAACATTATCCCCAACATCTAAATTTTCTAAATAAGTTTCTATATTATCTTCAATTTCAGTCCTTACAGTAGCAAAATCCGCCAATTCTGAAATATAAACAGTAGCTCTAATATTTATAAGAATTTCATCAGCTTCAGTTATATAAGGTTGAATACAAATTGGTGAATATCCACCATTATCAATATCGTCTAATTTTTCTTCTATATCTACTTTAATATTAGTAAACCCATAACCGTCATCTGTAGCAACTACCGCATTAAAACCAGCACCATTAAAATGGGTTTTAAAAACTATATCTGTAGGTGTCATATCATTATATCCAGTATCTTGATCAATAGAAAATAACGTTCCTCTAATATCACCTCTATAACCACTTGTAGTAGCTAATTCCCAATAATTATTAACCCAGTCAAAACTTCCTGGATCTTCACACCAAATATCAAATCTATATGTCTTAGTCTTATCAAGATCATTATATTTTAAAACAAATGGAATATCTTTAAATCCAGTTAAAGCAGGATCGAGATCTGTTCTTTCTACTTTTACATAATCAAAATAAATACCAGTAGCAAAACTAGTTAAATCTCTTTTTACACCCATATAAATTGCTGGTGGTAAATTATAAGGTTTTCCCCATAATGTTATTTTCCCTAATGTCGCTACTAAATCTCCTGGAACAAACGACTGTGAATATAAAGGTCTTTGACCAGTTGCTATTATTGACTGACCAGTTGCCATATTATCCCAATCAGCTACACTTGTTTGATCAACACCCATAGCTTGATAAACTTTAGCACTTCTTACACCTTCAATTCCTAAGACAATATCTTTTACTGAACCTAAAGTAAAAGTTCTTCTTCTTGCGTTTAATAATCTTTCTCTATAATTTGTATCATTTTCTTTATTCATTCCTCCATCAATTGCAGATTTATTTGAAACTGAATTTGCGGGAAACTCTGTACAACTTGATATATCACCTATTAAAGCATTTGAATCATCGCCAGTTGCTATAGAAGAAACTTCAATTCTTATTGTCATATTACCAACAAACTTTACTGTGTATATTTCTCCTTCATCTAAGTAAGAACTTGAACCAGTAACCCAAATAATATTATTAAAGTAAGTAGGATCAACACTATAATCTGCTGGATCAACAATATCACCATTATCTAATTTTATTTCGACTATACCACTTGTCGTTATAGCATCTATATATGTTGGAAAGTAATCATAAGAAATCCCAGTTTTTGTCTTTGTCATATTTAATAAAAGTGGGACTATAGTAATAGCATCAGATTTATAAGAGTTTAACGCCGAATTGAATTGTGTTTGTAATGGAATACTAATACTAGCTCCAGCTATAGTAACAACCATTTCAACGTATCCTTGTGCTTTTGTAGCTCCTTTACGTAAAATTCCACATTCTATACCGTGTTTATCTAAGAACGCACCAACAGCATTTTGAATATCAAACATATACGCAGCTATTTCATGCATACCTTCTATTTCTAATCTTTCCTGACATACAATCTTTAACCATTGCCATAAAGAATCACTAATAGAATGATTTACGATAGTAAAAATATCTTTCGCTTCTTGTTCTTTTTCACTTATTATTTCCGTTAGTGACTTTGGTGTAAAGCCATCATCATCATATCCTACCATTTTATTCGCCCATAGTTTCTAATATTGTAATATTTTCGCCACTAATAGTATTTAAATTAATAGTAACGTTAATTTTTCTTAAGTCTGTTTTAGATCTAATTGCTGTAATATAATTTACATTAGATATTAGTTTTTCTTTTTTCGGATCTAAAGCATCAGCTAATAATGATTCTATAAACATTTCACTCTCACCTATATTAGAAATCCGTAAAGCTGTTTCAAGATCAAAACCATATTCTCTATGCAACAGTTCAGAACCTGGCTGACAATTTAGAAGCATGAAAATAATTTGTTTTATTGCCGTCTCATCGTCCACGGGTATTAAAAGTCCAGTTTCTACATCTAATACTGGGTTACCTGTATCTACATCAACGAGGAAGCCAGTCATAACTCATCATTTTTATTCATTATATTTTATTTTGTAATACCTTCTTTCTTATTATTATTATATTATTACTTATATTTAAGTTTTTTAACTTATAAATAGAGTCTTTTTAATTCTTCGTTATCAGCTTTTTCTTCGTATAATTCTCCTTTCTTAGTAGCTTTCTCAAGTTCTTTTATCTTTTCGGATTGTTCAAAAATAAATTCAAATCTAACAAACAGATCTTTTATAACACCAAATAAATCAATAAGAAGAGTTTGAACGTCTATCATATTAATCTGTTCAGCTTCTTCAAGATTCTTAAGATTCTTATCTAAAGATTCAATTACTTCTTCGATCTCTTTACTCATTTTTAAACTCCTTTTTCTAACGCCATAATTCTTGCTTCTAATTCTTCTATTTTTAATTCTGGAACTGATTTCTTAACTATACTAAAATCTGTAATATTAACATCATCTTTTTGTCCGCATTGAAATCCAGGTCTCTGATTTTCAATATTCATATAATTGCCATCATCCATTATAGTTCCCAAACATACTGGATAATCATTCCATCTACATTCTAAACAAACTTTATGTTCTGACATTTTTAAACCACCTCATATTCTAATATAGCATTCTTTACTATTTGGTCTACACCTACTTCAAAACTCCTTACTAACATTAAAATCATATCGCCCGAATCAAAATTTGCATTCCCTATTGTATATGTTTCAGTATATTCACGCATATTTGTTTCTGGGCTGGGTGATGAATTAAAAACTTGTGCACTTACTATATTCCATGCTTGGACTTCTGAACCGTCAGTTTTAGTAGCAGATACCCATCGTTTAAGTATAACGACAGTATTATTAGCTTGGCATCTCCATGTATATGTTATTTTAATATCGCTACTTGCATCTATATTACTCGGTAGTTTTATACCCATCGACCACCCTTCACCGTTTGCATCCACATCTATACCATAAGAAAAAATAGTAGCCCCATTATTTACAGTTAATTCCATTAGAATGGTTCTTGTTTTATCTTCAACGGCATGTAAAGCAGTGACTTGTGCCGCAGTAAGATGTTGAATATCAGCTTCACCATTTTTAGCAGCAAGAGAAACATGATTCTTTTCTGTTAAATCGTTTAAATTAATAGGAGCACTAATTATATACCATTTATCGTCTGCTGTTAAATATTTATATATTGTTCCTAAAGCATTGGTATATTCATCACCATTACTTGGACTTGTTGGAAACGCCATTATTTATCATCTCTTTTTATTTTTTTCATTTATGGGTCATTACTTATATAATCAATTCCTCTTATTTTCATATTCTTTACAAACACACTAATACCAGCACCAGTTTGTTTAAGGTATACTTGTACTAAATCGCCTGAATTTACTTCTATATCCTCAGTAAAGGGATAACTTGCAGGTGGAAAATCGGCAGTGTGTTCAGAGCCGATAGCAACACCATTAACATAAATTCTTGACTTACATTGGCTACTACCACCAATCTTTAGTACAGCTTCCCAATATATACGTAATTTCATACTTCGATATACTATAATTTCTTTCATTTTAACATAAGTTACACTATTTGTACCCCTTTCTGTATCGTTTGAAAATATTTCATCATTAGAAGCAATACCCACTGTTGGATATACATTACCACCTACACCAGAAGCCCCAATTTGGAGCCATGCCTGTGCATCACCACTATAGCGATACATAGCTTCATCTACCGTATCATAATATAGTTGTCCTTCAATTCGTGAAACTGGAAATGTAGAATCTTTCTTGAATATTTTACCGTCAAATACATCTCTAATTTGCTGTTTAGATGGAGCAGTTGATACATTAAGTCCACCGTTCCATGTAGTAGCATCATAAACAACATTACTTATATTTTGCCATCTAAGAGCATTTCCGTTTGCAGTTGGTGCTGCTAATCCAGTAATCTTATTAGCTCCCATAGCAATTGGAACGCCCATGGTTAAACCAGCAACACTCAGAGACATTTTCATGACATCATTAATATGAAGATGTATAAGCTGTCCAGTTGGAGCATTTATATATGTACTTCCACTGCTAGTTTGACCAAAAGCATAATCATCTTGCCCAGGCTT
>SDBU01005012.1_pt1 | contig 16007 bp, 13 predicted proteins | sample 2277071 | NCBI WGS metagenome assembly SDBU01 (sample SAMN10397929, study PRJNA504765) | marine sediment metagenome | isolation source: marine sediment core GS08_GC12, 126 cmbsf | place: Arctic Ocean: Gakkel Ridge, Loki's castle | collected 2008
AGGGTACCCTGTGCCAAATCCGAGCCTATAGGCTTACCCATTTCCTCCTCAGTACCGATAAAGTCCAGGATATCATCCACAACCTGGAAGGCGATACCAAGGTTATAACCGTACGCTCTCAGGGCCTCAACTGACCTTTGAGGAGCGTGGCTTAAGATAGCCCCTGATTCTGTAGACAGTGTGAACAGGGAGGCAGTTTTACCGGCAATCCTCTCTATGTACTGCTGGCGTGTCTGTGCCAGATTGAAAGCGTTATAAGACTGGTTTATCTCACCGCTGGAAATAATCTGAAGGGTCTGCGTAAAAAGCCGGACCACATGCAGATTACCGGTATCCGTGGCAAACTCACCCGCCCTGGCAAACAGGTAGTCCCCCAGGAGGATAGCGATTTCTTCGCCCCACAGCGTGTTAACTGTCGGTTTGCCCCGGCGCACCGACGAGTGGTCAATGGCATCATCGTGAACCAGAGTGGCCGTATGCATGAGCTCAACTGCCGCCGCCATGGGCAAAATCGAGGTAAGGTCATACTCATAGAACTTGCCCGCCAGCAGGGTAAGTACCGGACGAAGCCTCTTACCACCCCCCTGCAGGCAGTAGGTTAGTAGCTCGGCCTGAAAGGGAAAGTCAACCGCGGCAACCGATTCCAGCCTCTTCTCTACCTCGGCCAGGTCTTCCCGAACCAGCTGGTAAATGGTGTCAATCAACAAAACCCTCCTTACCCGCAAGGTAAATGAAATAAACGAACCGTATTTTCTGCGGTAGCCCGGGCCACGGTCTCCACCGGAACTTCCTTAATCTGGGCTACCCTATCCACGATAAGCGGTATGTACGAGGGCTCATTTCGCTTGCCGCGGTGAAGCTGTGGCGCCAGAAAGGGTGAATCTGTTTCTACCAGGAGCTTGTCCAGGGGTAATTGCTGCGCCACGGCTACCTTATCCCGTGCCGAAGGGTAGGTTACCGAGCCGGGCAGTGATATCAGGAAGCCCAGCTCAATATAGCGTTCCGCCAGCCTGGCGTCACCGCTGAAGCAATGGAGAACCCCTAACCGCCGACCATTTCTCACCGAGGGTGATATAGATTCTGCCCAGCGCGATAATATATCAAGCACCTCTTTGTGGGCATTACGGCAATGGATAATTACCGGCAGACCCAGCTCCACGGCTAAATCAAGCTGTTGCTGAAAAGCCTCAACCTGAGCCTGATGTGGGGATAACCGGCGGAAAAAATCAAGTCCAATTTCACCAATAGCCACTACTTTATCATCCCGGGCCAGTTCCGCCATCAGGCTCAGGTCGCCTTCCTGTAGTTGCGAGGCCTGGTGAGGGTGGAAACCGACCGACGTGAAAACGCCCGGATGTTGCTGAGCTATCTGGAGGGAGGCCCGACTTGACGGCAGGTCTATGCCCACCGTAATAATAGCGCCAACCCCCTGCTGGCGGGCTCGAGCTAAAACCTCCTCCCGGTCATCATCAAAAGCCGGGAAATCAATATGAGCGTGTGAATCTATCATTGCGGGACATGCCCTAACCGACTGGCTTCTTCCTCCACCAGTTTTTCATCCAGCTTAGAAAATAGAGTTTCAGGCTTAAGCAACCTCTGCCCGGGCTCTGGTATGCTTGGCTTCCAATCATAATCTTCTATGTCGCCCTCAAAACCGAGAAGCCTATGCAGCTTCTGGGAGCTAAAGGGTAGGAAAGGATACAGCATTGTTCTCAGATAGGAGATTAGGCAAAGAGCCACATACAGAGAGTTGGCGGCTGCCTGTTTATCCCCCCTGATTACTTCCCAGGGGGATGTCTTCTCCAGGTAACGATTGGCACCTTGAGCTAAATGCATAGCCCACATTATTGCCTGCCTGAATTCGCAACGGTCAAGACAATCACCCACGTTTCTAAAATTCGTCTTGGCATCTTCAATCACGTCTATACTATGCTTATCTAATTTCCTTGAAGGGTCATGCTTCACTTGGAAATCTACGGTACTTATATTTATATCGAGGTTACGTATATGTTCATAAAACTGGCCATACTCGCAACCAGGCACGCACCCGTCAAAATGACGATAGACAAAGGTCAGTACCCGGTGAACCAGGTTTCCATAGGTCGCCACCAGCTCATCATTATTACGGCGGAAGAACTCACGCCAGGAAAAGTCAGCATCGTGTGTTTCTGGCATGTTTATCGATAGATAATAACGCAGGGGGTCAGGGTCGTAGCGCTCCAGATAATCCACCAGCCAGACCGCCCAGTTCTGGCTGGTGGATAGCTTCCTCCCTTCAATAGCCAGGAACTCGTTGGCCGGGACGTCCCAGGGAGCGTTATATTCCTCACCCTTGCCCTCACTATAGCCCATCAGCATCGCCGGCCAGATAATGGTGTGAAAAGGAATGTTATCCTTGCCCACAAAATAGTAGCTCTTCGCATCCTTCTGCCAGAAAGCACGCCACTTTTCCGCATCTCCGCTGGATTTAGCCCACTCCTTGGTGGCGGATAGGTACCCGATAACCGCCTCAAACCAGACATAAATGCGCTTGCCCTCATAGCCATCAAGGGGGACCGGTATTCCCCAATCGATATCGCGGGTGATAGCCCTGTCCTTCAGCCCGCCTTCCAGATAGCTTCTGGTAAAGTTAAGGACATTCTGTCTCCAGTGAGTTTGCTGTTTCACCCATTTTAACAGCCTGTCCTGAAAGGCGCTCAGCTTCAGAAAAAAATGCTCCGAATCTTTGAACTCAGGCGTGGTACCACATATCTGGCATCGAGGCTCAATCAGGTCGCTGGGATTCAGCGGCTGTCCGCATTTGTCACACTGGTCCCCTCTGGCATCGGCATAGCCACAGAAGGGGCAGGTGCCCTCGATATAACGGTCCGGCAAAAAGCGCCGGCAATTGGGGCAAAGGGGCTGGGAGACGGTATCCCGGTAAATATAGTCCTGGTTAAGCAGGGTAAGGAAGATATCCCAGGTTACCTCAGTGTGATTGGTGGTGCCGGTACTGGTGAATAAATCAAAGGAGATACCCAGCTTCTGCCAGCACTCCAGAAACTGCTGGTGATATTTGCTGACTATCTCAGCCGGACTTTTCCCTTCCTGCTCGGCTTTAATCGATATCGGGGTGCCGTGCTGGTCTGAACCGGATACCATCACCACCTCGCTCCCCTTGATACGGTGGTATCGGGCAAATATGTCCGGCGGTAAGTAGGCGCCAGCAATATGTCCTAAATGCAATGGGCCATTGGCGTAAGGCCAGGCAACACAGATAAGAATTCGCTCACCCATAATCCAAGTATCGACTAACTACTGAGATTGTGGCCCAAGCTCAAGGAAAGTCAGCACCCTTTGTCCCTTCTCCGTCCGGTACCGGGCATAACCTTTCTCCAGGCAACAATCAACACAATAGCGGAGAGTTTTACCCTCTTCCACCTCAGCACTGCCTTCCTCATCAATAACCAAATGGCGCTCGGGGTGCTTTATCGGCCGCCCGCACCCACCGCAGCGAACGTCGCCAATGACAATGCAACCACGTCGCATTACTTACCTCCCTTCCTGCTTGGTTAATGCCTGGCTATTCTTAATCCAGGCTCGATATAGCTCCTTCTTGGATAAACCCGTCGCTTCCGCTAGCCGGGATACCGCCTCTTTAGCCTTTACCCCGGATAGCCGCATATCCCGTAGCTGACGCTTAACCTCTCCGGTAAGTTGAGGTCTAGCCTTCTCTTTCTTGCCGGCAATAACCAGGGTAAACTCACCCCTCGGTTGGGTGAAGTGTGCTGCCGCCTGGCTTACGGTTCCCCGGAAAACCTCTTCGTGGAGCTTGGTAAGTTCCCGGCAGACAGCCACCTCCCTGTCTCCCAGAACAAGCAATATATCGCTCAGTGCCGCCACCAGGCGATGGGGAGCTTCCAAGATAATAATGGTGCCAGTTTCATCGGCAATAGATTCCAGCCGACGCCGCCGGTCAGCGCCCTTATGCGGTAGAAAACCTAAATAGGTGAACCTATCAGTGGGCTGACCGGAGATAACCAGTGCCGTAATAACCGCCGATGGCCCGGGAACCGGAACTACCGGAATGCCCCGCTGGCTGGCGGCCATAATCAGCTCATAGCCGGGGTCAGATATGCCCGGCGTCCCGGCATTGGAAACCAGGGCCACATCTCCCTTCTCCAGGCAGTCCAGAATATAATCCAGTTTAGTCAATTTATTGTGCTCATGATAACTGGTCATCGGCGTCTTAATATCGTAAGTGGTAAGCAGCCGTTTTGTCTTACGTGTGTCCTCAGTGGCAATAATCTTTACTTCACGCAGAAGGCGAAGGGCACGTAAGGTAATATCCTCCAGGTTACCAATGGGAGTAGCGACCACATAAAGGTTGGGCATTACCCTTTCTCTTCCCAATTAGTTATTATAACCGATACTGTTTTATTCGTCTACTAGCCGACCGTTGAGTCTCGCGCTTCGCCAGCCCTTGAAATCCAAGGCAGCTTGGACTACAATTCACGTTAGAAAAAGAGGCAAGCGTCTGGTAGCTTGTCTCCCTATAATTTCTTAATCAGCTAAATTGAGATGACGGGAAAGGACGGGGCATAAGCTATGGCAGGAATTACAGCGTACGGTGTGTATGTCCCTCTGTACCGGCTGGGGGCAGGAACAGTAGGGTGGTCGGGGCGTGGGGAGAAAGCTGTGGCCAATTATGACGAGGATAGTATCACCATGGCCGTAGCCGCGGCTATGAATTGTCTGGAGGGAAGGGACCGCAGCCAGGTTGACGGCCTCTACTTTGCTTCCACGACCCACCCTTATCATGAGGGACCATCAGCAGCAATGGTAGCCACCGCGGCTGACCTCCGCCGGGACATCGTCACCGTTGACTGTGGCAATTCCCTGAAGGCGGGCACAACGGCTCTGAAATTAGCCGTTGATGCGGTTAAAGCGGGTACGGCACGGCAGATACTGGTCGTGCCCGCTGATTTACGGGTGCCGGTGCCCGGCTCGACAATAGAGTCGGTGCTGGGTGACGGCGCGGCTGCCCTTCTGGTGGCGGATTCTGACGTTGCCGCCAGCGTAGAAGATAGTTATTCCATATCTGACGAGATACTGGATTTCTGGAGGGAGGATGGACACAGCTCGGTTCGTTTTTGGGAAGACCGGTTCAACGTAGAGATGGGATATTCCCGGGCTTTGCCGGAGGCAGTTTCCGGACTGATGCAGAAAACGAACTTTACGGCAAAGGATTTTGCCCGGGCAGTTTTCTATGCTCCCGACGCCAGAAGACACGCTGACATAGCCAGGAAGCTCGGCTTTGACCAGAGTCAGGTCCAGGATGGCCTGTTCGGCGTACTGGGAAACACGGGGGCTGCCCTTGCTTTGATGCTGCTAACAGCCGCCCTGGAGGAGGCTCAGGCAGGCGACAGGCTCCTTCTGGCTGGTTACGGCAATGGAGCTAACGCCATCCTGCTGCGGGCAACAGAAACAATAGACGGTATCAAGGGCCGGCGAACCCTGTCCCGGTATCTTGAGTCAAAGAGGCTCCTCAGCGACTATATGAAATATGCTTCCTGGCGCGGGCTCATCAAGACGGCGGACCCGGCTCGCCGCCCGCCGGATGAGGTTCCCTCCCCGGCCAACGTATATCGGAGCCGGGACAGGAACATTCGTTTCTACGGGGTGAAGTGTAATACCTGTGGCACACCGCTATATCCGCCGGTAAGGATATGTGTCAAATGTCAGACCAAGGATAACTTTGAACCCTACCAGTTCTCAGATAAAAAGGCTACCCTTTTTACCTATTCGTATGACTTCATCGGCCGCACCAAAGACCCACCGGTAATTGTCGCCTACATTGATTTCAAGGGTGGCGGCCGGGCCAGACTGGTCATGGCTGACGGTAACATCGGCGAGCTTAAGCAGGGGATGCCCCTGGAGATGAGTTTCCGCAAGCTATATACTGACACTAACGAAGGTATCCATGATTATTACTGGAAGTGTGCTCCGGTAAGGATACCGTGAAGGAGGCAAAATGGGGGGCATCAAGGACAAAGTAGCCGTAGTGGGTATGGGCTGTACCAAATTTGGAGAAAAGTGGCAGCAGAATGCTGAGGATATGATGGTGGAGGCGGCCTATGAAGCTTTTGAGGATGCCGGGATAGAACCAAAAGATGTCCAGGCGGCCTGGCTGGCCACCATGTGGTCCGGGCGTAGCGGGACGATGCTATCCCGGGCTCTCCGGACTAATTACATTCCGGTCACCCGGGTGGAGAACCTCTGCTGCTCGGGCACGGATGCCTTCCGTAACGCCTGCTACGCCGTCGCCGCCGGGGTCTATGACATCGTTCTGGCCATCGGGACGGAGAAGCTGAAGGACTCAGGCTGGGCCGGGCTGCCCGGTCCGCCGACCGACTACGATTTTTACCCGATTAACCCACCGGTTGGGCCGGCCCCAGACTTTGCCCAGTTAGCTATCGGCTACATGGAGCGCTATGGGGTCAGCTATGAAGAGCTAAAGGCTGCCCTGTCCAAGACAGCGGTAAAGAATCATCACAACGGCGCCCTGAATCCCAAGGCTCACTTCCAGAGAGAAATAACCTTTGAGCAGGCACAAAACGCCCCCATGATTGCCTGGCCCCTGGGGCTGTATGACTGCTGTGGGGTGAGTGACGGGGCGGCAGCGGCCATCATCTGCCGCGCCGATATGGCGAAAAGCTTCCGCGACGACTATATTCTGGTCAAGGGTCTGAACGTGGCCTGTGGCTTCGAGCAGTCGCTGGCCCTGCAAGACTGGGATAATGCCCATGTTCCGGAGAATGTCGCCGCCGCCCGGGGGGCATACGAGGAGGCGGGGATAAAGAACCCCCGGGAAGAGGTGGACATGGCTGAGGTGCACGACTGCTTTACCATTACCGAGCTGGTAATTATGGAGGACCTGGGTTTCAGCCCGAGGGGAAAAGTAATTGAAGATGTCAACTCCGGCTTCTTCGAGTTGGATGGTGGCCTGGCGGTTAACCCCGACGGGGGATTGAAGTGCTTTGGCCATCCCATTGGCGCCAGCGGACTGAGGATGATATACGAGGTATACAAGCAGCTCCAGGGTAAGGCTGGACCCCGCCAGCTGAAGAAGATAGACATCGGCGTGACTCATAACCTGGGTGGCTACCCGGCAATAGCCGTCGTTAGCGTGGCTGTCTTTGGCCGGAGGGATTAGGCTTATGCGGTATACCCCGGCAACTATACCAGTTTGTTAGCCGGCTGCCGGGGGAAATCCTTTACTTCAGTGGTACCAGACGCTATAATAAGCTAGATAAATCTCATTTTCCAGATTGCAGCCGGAGAGTGAAGTTTGGTCGCCTTATATGTAACTTCTTCAGAGAGAGCCGCGGGTAAGACAGCGCTTTGCGCTGGTATCGGCAGGTACTTGCTGGAGAGTGGCCGGAAAGCAGGTTATCTCAGACCACACACCGCTGATAAGAATCAGGCGGTAGATGGTGCTGCAGCTGCAAGACACGATGCTTCATTTATGAAGCGGATTTTGGCTCTGGAGGCGCCTGAAGACGTCCTGTGCCCGGAGTTGGGCACACTCAGGGACGCCTATGCCCGGGTTTCTCAGGGTAAAGATGTGGTTCTGGTGGAAGATACACTGGAAAATGCCAGATCGGGCATGCTGGAGGCGCTGGATGCCAGGTTGATTATCGTGGTCGGGTATTCCACAGGGTTACCCGTGGCTGAACTTATAGATAGCGGTAAAAAGATGGGGCGACGTTTACTGGGTGTGGTCTTGAATAAGGTGCCGGGAAAGCGACTGGACCAGGTCAGGGATGAGTTATCCGCTCAGTTTGCCGGGGCCGGGATAACTGTCTTGGGTCTGTTTCCTGAAGATAGAGCCCTATCCAGCCTGACCGTGGGTGAGCTGGCGGAGCACCTTCAGGGAGAAATGCTAAATGCCCCAGAGGAACCGGTGGAGCTGGTAGAAAACTTTATGCTTGGGGCGCTGGGTGTTGACTCCGGTCTGGAATACTTTAGCCGCAAGACCAATAAGGCAGTGGTCACCCGTGGTGAGCGCCCTGACCTGCAACTGGCCGCCCTGGAGACGCCGACCCGGTGTCTTGTCCTCACCGGCAACACCGCGCCACATCAGATTGTCCTCCACAGAGCGGAGGAGAAGGAAGTGCCTATTATCGTCGCCAGGGAAGATACCAGCGCTACGGTGGCCCGTATTGAGGCGGCGCTGGGCAAGGTCAGGTTTAATCAGGAAAAGAAGCTACCCATTATCACCGACATGATAAAGCAGCGTCTTAATCTCGAGGCGTTAACTCAGGGGTTGGGTTTGGCCGGTTAGAGAAGAGCTGGATTAGCCCCTGGTACTTGGCATCAAGTTGATTTTGTTAGCCCCCTCTTTTTTACCGAGAGGGAATTTTTCTGAAGGGTTTGTTTCTGAAACCGATATTAACCGGCACTCTTTTTGAACTCCCCGCCTCAAAAGTGTATAATAAGGTGATGGATATTCTGGACGGGCTTAATCCAGCGCAACGGGAAGCCGTAGAGGCAATCAGTGGCCCGGTGCTGATTCTGGCCGGTCCGGGCAGTGGCAAAACCAGAGTAATTACCCACCGTGTGGCCTACCTGGTCAGAGTATGCGGCGTCAACCCCAGTCACATTATGGCCGTTACCTTCACCAATAAGGCGGCCCGGGAGATGGGAGAAAGGCTCAGCCAGCTAATTAGCGGCTCGGTGGGCCAGTTGACACTGGGCACCTTTCACGCCATTTGCGCCCGCATCCTGCGCCGGGATGGTCAAGCGATAAGCGTCGCCCCTAACTTTGTCATCTACGATGATGACGACCAGCTCAGCCTGCTCAAGCGCAGTCTCCTGGAAGTGGGTCTCGACCCCAAACATTATTCCCCCCGGGCGATATCTTCAGCCATAAGTGCCGCCAAGAGCCGTACCATAACCCCCGATACCTATATTCAGCACAGCCACAGCTATTTTGAGGAGGTGGTCGGGCGGGTTTATGAGCGCTATCAACAACTGCTGGGGGAAAGCAGCGCCCTTGACTTTGATGACCTGTTGATGAAGGCCGTTCAGCTATTTAGAAGCAGCCCGGAGATTCTGTCGCGCTACCAGAAGCGGTACCGGCACCTGCTGGTGGATGAGTTCCAGGATACCAATCTGGTTCAGTATGAGCTGATAAAACTGCTGGCCGGGGAGTACCGCAATATCTGTGTGGTCGGCGACCCTGACCAGTCAATATACGCGTGGCGGTTCGCTGACCTGCGTAACATCCTCAGTTTTGAGAAGGATTATCCTGAGGCTAAGCTGGTGGTGCTGGAGCAGAATTATCGCTCAACACAAAAAATTCTGGAAACGGCTTCAGCCATTATCAAAACCAACGAGCAGCGAAAACCAAAGGAACTGTGGACCAGCAATGACCCGGGTGAGCCAATTGCGGTGATTGAGACCTATACCGAGCAGGAAGAAGCCCAGTTTATCGTCAGTGAGGTGGAGCGCCTGGTTGGTCAGGGGCAGGCCAGTCTGGGAGAGTGTGCAGTGATGTACCGCACCAATGCCCAGTCCCGAGCCCTTGAGGAAGCCTTTGTCCGCTACGGGACACCCTACAAGCTGGTGGCCGGTACCCGCTTTTATGAGAGGCGGGAGGTAAAGGATATCATTGCCTATTTCAGGCTCATCCAGAACCCCTACGATAGTGTTAGCCTGCTCAGGATAATCAATGTACCGGCACGTGGTATTGGCCAACAGACGCTGGCCAAGTTATCCAGCTGGGCGAGGTCGCTGGGGGTTCCGGAGTATAGAGCATTACAGTTTATGGTTGAGGCGGAGGATGATAAAGACCATGAACATCCGTTTAGTTCCCACATTGCCAAGGCGCTGGCCGGTTTTGCCCGCATGATGCAGGAGTTTATCGCCTTAAGCCAGGAGCGAGACCTGATTGATTTGCTTGACCTGGTGGTTAAGCGCTCCGGTTATAAGGAGTATATTCTTTCCGGGGTGGATGGGGAAGAGCGCTGGGGGAATATTCTTGAGCTTCGCACCGTAGCCCAGCAGTACCGTGATTTAAAGCCAGCGGAGGGCCTGGCGGCCTTCCTGGAGGGAGTGGCTCTGGTCTCTGATGTGGATGGGCTGGATGAAAGTGTGTCCGGGGTTACCCTGATTACCCTGCATCAGGCCAAGGGCCTGGAGTTCCCCGTAGTCTTTATCGTGGGTATGGAAGAGGGTCTTTTGCCTCATTTCAGGTCGTTTGATGACCCGGGCCAGATGGAAGAGGAGAGGCGGCTATGTTACGTGGGCATAACCCGGGCCAAGCGGAAGGTATATCTGGTTCGCGCCTTCCGTCGCAGCCTGATGGGGGGAAGCACGGTAAATGGACCGTCCCGCTTCTTGAACGATATACCGGCTGGTTTGATAACGGGCGGTGATTTAGGGCAGGGAGAAGACCGCCAGATAGCAACGGCGGTATCCCCGGGCAGTTTAGATTCGGCCCCCGACCTGGCGGTTGGTGAATTAAAGGCCGGCGACCATGTCCACCATGCCCAGTTCGGTAGCGGGGTGGTAGTGAGCAGTCGGCAGGTGAAGGATGATATTGAGGTAGTGGTGGCGTTTAACGGGGCGGTGAAGAAGCTTTCCTTGGCCTTTGCCCGACTTGAGAAAGCAGATTAACCCTTGACAATTTACACGGAACCGTGTATAATCAGGCTAACATGCCCATCAGAGTTTTAGACCCCAAAACAGTCTCCCGGATTGCCGCTGGTGAGGTGGTGGAGAGACCGGCATCGGTGGTCAAGGAGCTGGTGGAGAATTCGCTGGATGCCGGGGCCACCCAGATTTCGGTTGAGGCCAAGGGTGGTGGGGTTGGTTTGATTCGGGTGGTGGACAACGGGACTGGGATTCCGCCGGGGGAGGTGGAGCTGGCCTTTGAGCGGCACGCTACCAGCAAGCTGGATGATATCAGCAGTCTGCCGTCGATTAGCAGTCTGGGCTTTCGTGGCGAGGCCCTGCCCAGCATCGCCGCGGTAGCCCAGGTAGACATAGTCACCTGTGCCGCGGGTTATCCCGGGGGCACTCAGCTTAGCCTGGAGGAGGGGGCGGTAAGCCATCGGGGCAGCCAGTCACGTTCCGTCGGGACCACCGTCACAATACGAAACTTATTCCGCAAGATTCCCGCCAGGCTGAAGTTTCTGAAGTCGGTAGCGACGGAAAACAGCCATATCGCCAATGTGGTCAGCCAATACGCCCTGGCCTTCCCCGAGGTGAAGTTCGCGCTGTCGGTTGATGGCCGGACCACGCTGAGAACGCCGGGTAGCGGCAAGTTGATAGACAGCGTGGCCCAGGTTTATGGCCTGGAGGTAGCGCGAAATATGCTCCAGATTGAATCTGCGGGGTGGGAAGGTGGTGCCGCCAGTCCATCCCCAGAGGTAGCCGGCATGGTCGGCTCGCCGACGGTAAGCCGCTCTAATCGCAGCTACCTCAGCTTTTTTGTCAACCGCCGCTGGATAAGCAGTCGTTTCCTGGCCTGGGCGGTAGAGGAGGCCTATCACGGGTTGCTGACGGAGGGGAAGCATCCGGTGGCGGTAATTAATATCTCACTACCTCCCGACGCGGTGGATGTCAATATCCATCCCACCAAGGCCGAGATAAAATTTCAGAATGAACGCGCCGCTTTCATCGCTGTCCAGAAAGCAGTGCGACGGACTCTGGTGGAGCTAATGCCCGTGCCCAGGATTGAGGAGGTGGCAGCCGCCTATCGGTCACCGTCAACGATAAAACCAGTGCCGGGCACGACAACCCGGAGCGGTAGCCTCTTTGGTTCTTTTCTGTCATCACCCTTACCCGCCCCGACGCCGGCGGCATCACTACCCGTGCTGAGGGTATTGGGACAGGTTTTGAGTAACTATATCGTGGCCGAAGGTCCGGATGGGCTGTATCTTATTGACCAGCATGCCGCCCATGAGCGAATCCTCTGGGAAAGGATTAATGCCCGGAGATTAGAGCACGAGATAGAGGTTCAGGGGCTGCTGGAGCCGGTGACCCTTGAGGTCAGCCCCCGACAGGACGAAGTCCTGAGGTCACGCTGTGAATATTTGACTGAATTCGGCTTCTCCATTGAGCCCTTTGGCGACCGGACCTATCTGGTACGGGCGGTGCCTGTCCTGCTGCATAACAAGGACTGGGTAGCGATGCTGCGGGAGCTGCTGGAACCGTTATCGGGAGGGGATAAGGGCGACTGGCCGGAAAGAGTGGCCATATCCATGGCCTGTCACAGTGCGGTCAGGGCGGGGCAGACTTTATCCGACGATGAAATGCGGGAGCTGGTGCGGGATTTGGAGCAGACCGCAGTGCCTAATACCTGTCCCCATGGCCGGCCAACCATGATTCACCTAAGCTCGGGGCGGTTGGGGAGGGAGTTTGGCCGGGAATAGCCTGACCGGGCTTATTCCTCTGGTTGAGCCGGCCGGTGAATCAGTTCCCACCTTACCATACCATCCTCAATCAGCTGGCGAATCTTTCTCTGCTGGGGGGTTAGTTGACCGCTCTGGCCGGTCTTTATCTCCATGATGACAATCTCCCGGGGGTCACCGGTGGCCAGACCGGGGAAGACTATCAGGTCGATGGGTGTGCCGATAAACCGGGCTTCGGTGGGGTCATACTGGAAATCGGGAAGATAGGGGGCTAGCTGCTCGGCGAATTTGCCGCCCAGTACGGTTCGGCTCTGGGCAATGGCTTCCTTTCGGGCTATTTCCATTGCCTGCTCCCATTTCCGCTCCTCAGCCTCTCGCCACTGCCAGTACCTTCTTTCCAACTTCAGCTTAATCCAGTGATAAATCAGGAAAACACACAGGATAGCAATAACCAGAATGATGCCAACTGGCAGTACGGCGTTCATAGTCAAGCCCACCCCTCAGCAATTTTTCTACCGCCGGTGGTATTAAGCGAATTTGGCGGTGGCACCAGCCGCTTATTCTCAACTGTCTACGTCTACTGGCGCGGCGGATTTAACCCGTGCCCGGTTTGACCAGCGGGATTTTGGCGGCACATAGCGGGCAATCCTCCGGCAAGTAGGTCTGGGTTATCACCCGATGGCAGGAAAAGAGAGGCACACCGAAGTCCAATCCCTGCTCGGAACGGTCAACCATTACGCCGATGCCGACTATTGTGCCCTTGAGCCTGGTTACCGCGGCCATAACCTCACGTACGGACTTGCCGGTGGTGAGCACGTCATCGACGATGAGGACCCGTTCGCCCGGGCTAATGGTAAAGCCGCGTCGGAACGCCCTCTCCTGTCCCTCCCTTTCCGCAAATATGCCGCGTACTCCCAGTTGTCGGGCCACCTCAAAAGCCAGGATAATACCACCGGTCGTCGGGCCGGCAACTACCCGGACTCCCTGCTTCCGGAAATGGGTAGAGATCTGGCGGCAGAGCTGTTCCGTATGTTCGGGGAATTGCAAAACGCGGAATTTCTCCCAGTAGAGGGGGGAATGCCGCCCCGAGGTGAGCTGAAAGTGCCCCTTCATGAGGGCTCCCGTCTTCTCGAAGATTTCTTCTACATTACCGGTCACTCTCACCCCCTCGGGTTTTTATTGTGAGGTGCGGCTCAAACTGCTCTAAAGCGGCATTCAATTATTGGCCGTGCCGGCCAGTGCCTGTTGGAAGGTGTAGTTGGGGACCGGCCCCCAGCGCTCTGGTGGCCAGATAGATAGCCAGGCTTTGCCGATAATGTTTGTCCGCGGTACGGTACCCCAAACGTGGGAATCACTGGTGTTAATACGGTTGTCACCAAGAACAAAGTAGTTATCTCTGGCGATTTCTTCCCTGAATAGGGTATAGGTGGGCGACTCCTTGATATAGGGCTCATCCAGCGGGTAACCATCAATATAAACCGTCCCCTCTTTTATCTCTACGGTATCGCCGGGCAGGCCAATGATGCGCTTGATAAACGGGGTGCCTCCGGGCCTGTGAGGTGGGTGGAATATGATAATGTCGCCCCTTTCCGGCTGGTTAATAGAATAGACAGCTTTGTTAATCACCAGTCGTTGTCCATCCTGAAGATAAGGTTCCATGGAGGAACCGTTTACGATGGAAACCTGCACAGTTGCCTGCACCGCAAAGAAAATTACTACGGTCAGTATAATGGTCAGCACGGTATCACGAAGGAAGGTTCTCATTTAGGGGTAATGTCCTCCTGGTGTTTAATCAAATAGATTATACCCTATCTCTGTCTATTCTTCCACTGGTGCTGGATTTGCACTTTTTTGAAAACAGGTGCTAGAATGGCAGTAGTATGGATTATATGGAGGAAGCTCTTTCCCTGGCCAGGTTAGCCCTGGGACAGGTCAGTCCCAACCCAGCGGTAGGGGCAGTGGTGGTAAAGAATCATGCGGTGGTGGGGCGGGGCTACACCCAGGAGCCGGGCTCCTGGCATGCTGAGGTCGTTGCCTTAAACCAGGCCGGTACCGAAGCCGGGGGAGGGGTGCTGTACGTTACCCTGGAACCGTGCTGCCACCAGGGCCGGACGCCGCCGTGTACCCAGGCAATCGTTAGTGCTGGCATCACCGAGGTCCATATGGCAATGCTTGACCCAAACCCCTTGGTTGCCGGGCGAGGCAAGGGGGAGCTGGAAAAGGCCGGCATAGAGACATATGTAGGTAAGCATGAACTGGGGGCCAGGGAGGTTAACGAGGCCTATATTAAATACATTACTACCGGTCTGCCCTTTGTTACCGCCAAGTTTGCTGTCAGCCTGGACGGCAAGATTGCTACCCGGAGTGGCGATTCCAAGTGGATAAGCAGTGAGGAATCAAGAAAGTACGTTCATAATATGCGATATACCGCTGATGCTATTATGGCGGGAGTGAATACCGTCCTGGCGGATGACCCTCACCTTACCATCAGGTGCGGTGGGGGTAAAGGAGGCACGGCGAGAAAACAACCGCTGCGAATAATTGTGGATGGTAAGGGGCGCACGCCATTAACGGCTCAGGTATTTAATGAGCCGGGTAAGACGGTTCTGGCACTGGGCCGGACGGCGACGCCTGAGGAGAAAGCGGCGTTTGCTCAGGCTGGGGCTGAAATATTAGAGCTACCGTCAGCCGAAGGTCTGGTCAGTCTGGAAGATTTACTCAAGACGCTGGGGGAACGGGGAGTTACCAGCGTTCTGGTGGAGGGCGGGGGTAAACTATTCGGCTCGCTGTTTGACCTGGGGTTGGTAGATAAGGTAGTGGTTTTTATTGCTCCGATTATCATTGGCGGCGAGGAAGCGAAGACAGCGGTCGGCGGCCGGGGAATCGATAAGGTGGCTGACTCACTCAGACTGGAGCAGATTAAAGTGGAGAGGTTTGATGACGATATGATGATTAGCGGGTATGTGCCGAAGGAGTAGGGGTAAGGATGTTTACCGGAATCATAGAAGAGGTGGGTAGAGTTACTTCAGTCGGAGCGGGGAACCTGGTGGCGGCGGCTTCTCAGGTTATTCCGGGAATGGCAGAGGGTCAGAGTATCGCCGTTAATGGCGTTTGCCTGACGGTAACCCGTTTTGAGGCAAACTCGTTTTCGGTTGATGTCATGCCGGAAACATCAAACCGGACTAATCTGGGCTTGCTTTCCGTGGGGGATAGGGTTAATCTGGAACGACCCCTGGATCTCGGGGGACCGCTGGGGGGACATTTAGTCCAGGGTCATGTGGATGCTACCGGGAGGATAGCCGCTACGGAGTGGGATGGCGAGGCGCTGGTATTAAGATTTGAGACTCCGCCCGAGGTGATGCGCTACATGGTGGATAAGGGCTTTATCGCTGTTGACGGGATTAGCCTGACGGTGACCGCCAGAGATGACAGCTCGTTTCAGGTTTCCGTGGTTGATTTCACCCGTCAGCACACCAATCTGGGTGAGCGGCGGGTGGGTGACCGGGTTAATCTGGAGGTGGATATTATCGCCAAGTATGTGGAGCAGCTCAGCCAGGCTCACCGCACTACCGGTATAACGGTTGATTTTTTGCAGGAGCACGGCTT
>SDBU01005013.1_pt1 | contig 16003 bp, 18 predicted proteins | sample 2277071 | NCBI WGS metagenome assembly SDBU01 (sample SAMN10397929, study PRJNA504765) | marine sediment metagenome | isolation source: marine sediment core GS08_GC12, 126 cmbsf | place: Arctic Ocean: Gakkel Ridge, Loki's castle | collected 2008
TGTATCTGCTTTTCAAAACCGCTTACAATCCTGTGTATCTGCTCCTGTATAGACTCAATGAGTGATTCTATTTTATCGGATGTTATTCTATTAATATCGCTTGAAAGGCTTTGTATCTCTTTCTCATCAATGCCTGTTGTCTTACTAACCAGAAAGGAGTCAACTTCACTGCCATCAAGTAACAGACCGCAACCCCCGGCTATCCCCAGGAACTCATCACCCACAAACATAGGAACAACGAGCTTTACAAGCCCTGCATCGCATTCTTCAGTAACAGGTTTTCTTGTCTCCATCGCCTGTGCTATCATATTCTGATTGGCAACAGCACAGATAAAACTCTGCCCCTTTTCGTTACTCTTGACAACGGGGCACAGCCTGTTGGCCCAATTTTTATAATCTGTTATCCTGATACCATCCTTATCAAAAACGCTGGCATTAAGGCCGAACCTATTGTGAATCTGTTTTCCAAGCTCAACCCATTGCTCAAGAGGTAAGATGTCGGTAAGTTTCATTTTGCCCCTCTCTGACCATATATGTTAAATCTTAGGTTTAAGCATATGCTTGAACCGAAGCATAAAAACCTGGCTTTATCTTGTCAAGTTTTATGAATAGCAACAAGACTGCTCATTATTCGAGTCATTATTTTATTGTCAATATTCTATTGACGTGTTTTCGATGATTTGGTAGAAGAAACCTACCTCGATATTGTGTCTCTAATAGAGGGGCGATTGGGGCAGTTTCTTAAATCCCCAATCCACATGAAAAAACAATAGGTTATGTTTCACTATGATGTGGCAGGGGGATTAACTTAGAGAGGTGGCAAGGAGAGATGGCAACGTTTGATACTAAGAACTGGGACTGGGAAAGCGGTGAAAAGCTAATTGCGGAAACCAACGAATGGAAGGATAAGTTTGAATGGGTCGAGGAATTCCAAGTCAGCCCTGACGGAGAGAAGGTAGCCTCTATCGTAAAGGTAGGGGACACGGAATTCAGCGTGTGTGTAAACGGGGAGACCTGGGAAACCGCCTTTGATAAAATCTGGTACCTGCGGTTTGGGCCTGACGGTCGGCTCACAGCCCTGGTCTCAAAAGAGGAGGAATGGACAGTTGCTGTAGACGGCCAGGCCTGGGAAAACATGTTCGGCTACGTCTGGAACACCAAATTCAGCCCCGACGGCAAGAATATCGCCGTGGCCGTCCAACAAGAGATGCAGTATGGTGCGGCTGTCAACGGTGAGACGTGGGAAAACATGTTCGCTAACATGAGCAGCTTTACTATGAGCCCCGATGGCAGGCGTACAGTTGGTGTGGTTCAAACAAAAAAATTCAGCGAGGGTGAAATCTTCCGGTTTCAGGAGGGATGCTTTACGGTTGCTCCAGATGGCAAGGCCTGGGACAGGAGCTTCGTCAATGTCTGGGGTATAGCCTTTAGTCCAGATGGCAAGAAGCTGGCCGCCGAAGTCAGAACGAGCCTTTATGATTACACCATTGTCGTTGACGGAGTTCCCTGGGCAGAGACATTTGCCTGCGTTTGGGAACCCATATTTAATCCCAGGAGTGGAGCAGTGGTTGCACCGGTGAGGGTCGAGGGGAAGTGGACCCTGGCAGAAGATGGCAAGGCTATCTGGGATCGCGATTTTGTCCAGTGCTGGCATCAGATGATCAGCCCTGACGCCTCAAAACTGGCGGCCATTGTGGCTTCCAAGTTCGGCAGATGGACTGTAGCTGTGGATGGCCAACCCTGGAAAACAACCTTTGGCGATCTTGTCTCGGATGCGGTTTTCAGCCCCGATGGAACAAGGATAGCTGCCGTTGGCAAAGATGATGAACAATGGACTATTGTGGTTGATGATACGGTATGGGGCGACACCTATGACATGGTGTGGCCACCTGTATTCAGCCCGGACAGCCGCAATGTTGCGGCTAAGGTTGAAAAGAACGGGCGTTACACCATTGTCGTGGATGGCCGACCGTGGAAGCGTGAGCGCGAGGCTTTGTGGAACCCAGCCTTCAGCCCGGACGGAAGCAAGATTCTGGTCCCGGCTATCGAGGGCGGGAGATACTATCGGCATGTTCTGCCGGTAACCGAGATTACGGGTTAAGGGAGAGGAAGAGGAAAATGGATAGTATTTACGATTTCATCCGAGGTCCGCTTGCATGGGTGGCCTTTATAATTTTTTTTGGAGGCAGCCTGTATCGGATAATTTCAATGCTGATGCTTGCCAGGAAGAAAGATTCGTTTGTCTTTTCCTATATGAGTTTCTGGTATGGCTTGCGCTCCATACTACATTGGATTATCCCATTCGGCAGTGTGAATTCTCGTAGACATCCGGTCATGACCATTGTAACCTTTGCTTTTCATATATGTCTAATCCTTGTTCCTTTTTTTCTTTTGGCCCATGTAGTGCTCTGGGATGGGTCATTTGATATAAGCTGGTGGACTCTTCCAGATGGAGCCGCCGATATCATGACCATAATTGTTGTTTTCTCCTGCGGATATTTCCTGTGGAGAAGGCTGGCATTAAAAGAGGTCAAGTTTGTTACATTTGCCTCTGACTATATCTTGCTGGCCGTTGTAGCCGCACCTTTCATCACGGGTTTTCTCGCTTATCACCAGTGGTTTGGCTACAAGTTCATGCTTATCCTGCACATGCTAACAGGAGAGATCATGCTCGCAACCATCCCTTTTACCCGCCTGAGTCATATGCTGTTTTTCCCGTTTACCAGATCCTATATGGGCTCTGAATTCGGTGGAGTAAGGCATGCCAAAGATTGGTAGCAAGCGCCTTGCGTAAAATTAATTTCCTTAAGTGAGGATTCATAATGAGTGAACCTGCAGAAAAACCAGAACAGAAAATTGTAGATATTGGCCTGGACGAAAGTTCTGCAAAACTGACTCCTGAAATGATTCAGAAGGTCGCAAAACGTGTTTTAAAGGGTGAGACCGGTGCGCGCCTTAAGGTTTATGTAAATACTTGCATACACTGCGGGCTCTGTTCAGATGCCTGCCACTATTACCTTTCCCACGATAAAGACCCTCGTTATTCTCCAGCCGGCAAAGTGAAACGGACTATGTGGGAAATACGAAAGAAGGATGGGCTAGTAACCCCTGAGTTTATAAGAGAGGCCTCAAGAATTGCTTCTACCGAGTGTAATGTGTGCAAACGGTGTTCCATGTATTGCCCTTTTGGAATCGACATAGCTTATATTATGCTCACTGTCCGGCGCATCTGTCATATGCTGGGAGTCACGCCTCAATATATCCAGGATACCGCCCATAGCCATGCCGTTACCATGAACCAGATGTGGGTTAAAGAGGATGAATGGATAGATACCTTGCAATGGCAGGAAGATGATGCTCGGGATGAGATACCGACCCTGCGCATCCCCCTTGAAAAAGAAGGCGCGGATATAATGTATTCGGTAATTGGGCCGGAGCCAAAGTTCTTGGCCTTATTATTATATCAGGCTGCTATTATATTTGAGACCGCCGGCCTGAGCTGGACAATGCCTGCTACACCGGGCTGGGATAATAGTGATATGGCAATGTACACCTGTGATAATGAAATCATGGGCCGCGTAAAAAGAGTTCACTTTGAGACCGCCCGTAGGCTGAGGGTAAAAAAGATTGTCATGGGAGAGTGCGGCCACGCCTTCCGCTCTGTTTACGATGTGGGCAATCGCTGGCTCGGCTGGAAGATGCCGCCTATCCCCATAGTCCATGCTATCCAGTTTTATTATGAATTGATTAAAGAGGGCAGGATAAAGATCGCAAAGAAGTATGAAGAACCTGTGACTTTTCATGACCCTTGCAATGTTATCAGAGGAGGGGGACTGGCTGATATGGCCCGCTATGTGGTGAATGCTATACGTGAGAACTTTACGGAGATGCAGCCTAACCGCGAGCATAATTACTGTTGTGTTGCCGGAGGGGGCGTCATCAACTGCGGACCACCTTATAAGATGACCAGGATGTTGGGAAACAGGGTGAAGGCAGAGCAGATAGCCGCAACGGGTGCAAAGGTCGTTATCTCTCCGTGTCACAACTGCCACAGCGGGCTTGAGGACATCGTGACTCATTACAAGCTTGGCACCCATGTCAAGTTCATCAGCGATATCCTTTACGATGCCATGGAGAAGCCGGCAGCGGTATAGAAACTTGAGGACACAAAATTCGTGCATGGAAAACGAAGCTAAGTTCATAGTATAGGAAATCCCATTTTTCACCCCCTCCCAAACCCTCCCCCTTCGAGGGGGAGGGCAGGGTGGGGGTGGTAACTTGTTCATGAAAAAGAGGTAAGCGGGGATGAGAAAAAGGACTTCAATCTTATACATAGGACTGGTGGTTGTGGTCTCCATGTTGACCTTTGTGCCTACTCATTCGCAGGAAGACATAGCGACTTTGGAAGACAGCGGCTTTATAGATAGGCAGCGGCCTGCTGCCGTTTTTGCACATGACGAACACAGCGAAAAGGCAGAGATTGAGGAATGCAGTATTTGTCATCACGTCTACGAGAATGGAAAGAAGGTAGCCGATGAATCCTCTGAAGGCCAGGAGTGTTCAGAGTGTCATAGATTAAAGGCAAATGAAGACAACCCTATACCTCTCATGAAGGCATATCATGACATGTGCAGAGGGTGCCATCAAAAAGCAAAGACAGAAGGCAAAAAGAGAGGCCCTGTCACCTGTGGCGAGTGCCACCCCCGGAAATAGCCAGTTCACGATTTCCCGTAAGTCCCTCTTGCCTGCAGGTGTCATGAGGTTTGTTCTGTCTTCTCCCACAAAACAATTTTGCGGTGAATTTCTTCAACGCTGGGGTTCGTACCAAGGTGTCCCCTGTGTTGTAGATATCGCCTTGTGTTCTGGTAAAGCGGCTTGGAGAGTTTTAATAACTGATCAGGTGGAAATCAACACCGTTTCAATTAGCTTGATAGTATATGAAATCCCATTTTTAAACCGATAAAACTGGCCCAAAGCATATGATGGTCATTTTTGTTCCTTTAACTTTAGGCACTTTAGGCACTTTTAACTTTAGGCACTTAACTCGAAGGCCCATTGGAGACTTTCGATCTGAGTTTAGTTCAAGTGAGGACGAACAACTCAAAAAAACGGTAGCTTTGATTCAACCTTTGAGCACAAGGGGAACCGGAGCTATCGGTTTCAAAGATAGGGCAAGGCATGAAAGCTAAAAAGCAATTACCCGAAGAGGATCGATCCCTTACGCGGTTGACCCTTGATAGTATCGCTGATGGAGTTTTTACCGTTGACCAGGAAGGACGGATCACTTCCTTCAACAGGGCTGCAGAGCAGATCACCGGCGTATCCAAGAAAGAGGCTATCGGCCAATACTGCCACGAGATATTTAGAGCCAATATCTGTTTCGATGCCTGCCCCCTGAAGCACACGGCAAGGACCTCTGAGAGCATCACTAACCTGGAGGTGAACATCCTCAATCAACAGAATCAGGAGATCCCCATCAGCGTCAGTACGGCCATTTTGAAAGATCCAAAGGGGAGAGTGGTTGGTGCTGTGGAGACCTTTCGCGACCTTTCCCTCATCGCAGAACTTCGCAAGGAGATATCCAAGGGCTATACCTTCCAGGATATTGTGAGCCGAAGTAAGGCCATTGCCGAGTTATTACGCATCCTCCCAGATGTGGCCGAAAGCGAAGCCACGATCATTATCCAGGGGGAGAGTGGCACGGGCAAGGAGCTTTTCGCAACGGCCATCCATAACCTGAGTTCCCGGAAGGAAGGCCCCCTCATCAAGGTGAACTGTGGGGCCCTTCCGGAGACCCTTATTGAATCGGAGCTTTTCGGTTACAAGAAGGGGGCCTTTACAGATGCAAAGAGGGATAAGCCCGGTCGTTTCAAACAGGCCGAAGGGGGCACTCTCTTCCTTGATGAAGTTGGGGATCTTAGCAAGGGCACACAGGTCAAGTTCCTCCGGGTGCTTGAACAAAAGGAGTACGAGCCCCTCGGGAGCACCTTGACAGAGAGGGCCGATGTGAGGATCGTGGCCGCAACCCACCAGGACCTGGCTTCTTTAGTGGAAAAGGGGGATTTCAGGGAGGATCTGTTCTACCGGCTCAACGTGATGAAGCTTGAGATTCCACCCCTCCGAGACAGGAGGGAAGACATCCCCCTGCTGATCGATCATTTCATGGGAAAGCTGAACAGGAAGACGGGCAAGCAGATCCGGTCGGTATCCAGGGCTGCGATGAGGTTTATGCTCGAACATAGTTACCCGGGCAATGTACGGGAGCTCAACAATATCATCGAGCATGCCTTTATTCTTTGCAAGGGGATCGAGATCAAGGTCACCCATTTGCCCCAGTACCTCCTATCTTCAGCAGGAAGGGGCTTGAGCAAGGAATCAGTCGGGATCCAGAGATTGGAGGATCTCGAAAAGGGGGTGATTCTTGAGGCCCTGGAGAAACACAAAGGAGATAGGGGTCAGGCGGCCCGGGAATTGGGAGTCCACCGATCGACCCTCTGGAGGAAGATGAAAAAACACGGGATCGAGGCACAATGATTTTGCAATTTTGCAACAGTTGCAAATCAGCTACATATAGTAACTTCTTGATAATAAAGATGATTTAATTTCATTTTGCAAAATTAAGACAATTATCCCTTCTGTTTCCTTCCCACCTCAAATGAATATTCTGTAATATCACTGAGTTAGACCATATCTATCGGTTTGGCATGTTCCTTGCTCTATCTTAAGACAGAAAAAGGGCCTCAAAGGGGATTGATCCATGAGGGTGGCCATACCGCTTTATGGAAACAGGGTTTCTCCAAGATTTGAATACACGAGGGACTTTCTGATAGTTGAGTTCGAGGGCAAGAAGGAGATTGACAGAAAGGCCCTGACGATGGAGGTCAACCATCCGGCCCGAATGGCTGACCGTCTTGCCAAGGAGGAGGTATCTGTGATTCTGAGCGGTGGGATGAATCCCCACTTCCAGGAGCAGTTTCGGATGAGAAACATTGCGGTGATCTGGGGCCTCATAGGAGATGCAGACGATGTCCTCGCCACCTATCTGGACGACCAGGTCTTCTCGGGAATGGGGCCTTGTCCCAGAAGAGGCAGGCGCCGTCGAATGAGACGAAGAGAAAACCTATAGAAAGGAAGGAGGTGTGAGCCATGCCAGGATTTGATGGAACAGGCCCTATGGGAATGGGGCCAATGACCGGAGGGGGCAGGGGTTCGTGTAACCCTTCCGCCCCCTATGCTAGACCCTATTTCTCTGGGGGTTTTGGGCCTTGGTTCGGGGGAGGTCGAGGCAGGGGCTATCGCCATTGGTACAGGGCCACAGGACTGCCTGGATGGATGCGATTCGGACAGGTGGGTCCCTTGGGCTACCCGGGTGGTTACCAAGGGAGCTATCCACCTGTATCCCCATATACCAAGGAGGAGGAGACGGAGTTTCTCAAGGATCAGGCAGCGGCCCTGAAGGAGGAACTCGATGCCATTGACAGCCGGCTTCGCGATCTCGAATCCGAAGGCCAAGAGTCCGAGTAGAGGCTTGGGAGGTGATTCTTTATGGGAATCAGGATAACCGTTCTTTGTGAAAATAGCGTCGGGGATATCAGGGGGTTGGGTGAACATGGATTTTCTGCCCTTATCGAGACTTCAGAGGGGCATTACCTCTTTGATACGGGAGGTGGCCATACCATCCCTTCCCAATGCCCTGACCTTCGGGAAGGACTTGAAAGGCGTTAAGAAGGTCTGCTTAAGTCACGGACACTATGACCATACGGGAGGCCTTCCCCTTGTTCTTCAAAGAGCAGGACCAATCGATGTTTATGCCCATCCCGATATATTCCTGGAACGAATTGCCGTCTTCAAGAGGGGGAAAGAGGAAATCAGGCGATTCGTGGGCCTTCGATACAGGCGGGTCTATCTGGAATTTCTGGGTGCCAGGTTTGTTCTCGAAAGAGGTTTTCAGGATTTGGGCCGAGGTATCTTCCTGACCGGAGAAGTCCCGCGGAGGACCGCCTTCGAGGGATCGGATCAAAGACTCCTTGCCCTGAAGAACGGAGAATACAGGATCGACGAGTTCAGGGACGATCAATCCATTGTCCTCGATACCCCCAAAGGACTCGTCGTGATCTTTGGCTGTGCACATGCGGGGATGGTAAATACCCTGCGATACGCAATGGAGAGGGTTGGCAAAGAGAGGATCCATGCAATCCTCGGTGGGACCCACCTGGCCTTTCTGACGGATGAACAACTGGAGGCCTCCATCAAGACATTAAAAGAGTTGTCCGTGGAGAAAATAGGGGTTTCTCACTGTACTGGGTTAAGGGCCGCATCGAGGTTGGCCCATGAGTTCGGGGATCGGTTTTTCTTCGCTTCCGTCGGTACAGTCCTGGAGGTCTGAAGAGAGAGCAAGAAACCAGATGTGGAAGAGAGGAATGGTTTTTAAAACCTGTAATGAAGCAGATTGCTTATAGGAGGAGAAAATGGGCTTAAGATCAGCGCAGGAGTATATGGATGGCATTGGGAAGATCGATTCAAAGATCTACCTCGGAGGGGAGAGAGTTACAGATGTCTTAGGTCATCCCACAACCAAAACGGTGATTCAGGCCAATGCAAAGGTCTACGAACTCAGTCAAGACCCCCAATATAGGGAGATTATGACAGCTAAGTCCCACTTAACGGGAGAGCTCATAAGCCGAAATCTCCACGTATGCCAAAATACCAAAGACCTGGAGAGAAGGGCCGAAATGGCCCTTCTTACGAGTCAAAAACTAGGGACTTGCAATTATCGGTGTCCTGGTTGCGATGTTCTCAATGGCTTGGCGAGCATTACCTACGAGATCGACAAAGATCTGGGAACAGAATACTACAAGAGGCTCATGGACTTTACAAGATACCTTCAGAAAAACGACCTGGCTATGAGCGGTGGGGTTACAGATACAAAAGGGGACAGAAGCAAAAGGCCTCTTCAGCAGGACCCAGATATGTTCCTTCACATCGTTGAGAAGAAATCAGATGGGATCGTGGTGCGGGGGGCCAAACAACATCAGAGCGGGGCCTATGCCTCTGACGAGACCCTCGTGATGCCGACCCTTGCCTATCGTGAGGGCGAAGAGGATTATGCCGTCGCATTTGCTGTGGCCAATGGCACAGAGGGTGTGACCTTTATCTGCCAGTACAATCCCTATACCGTCGAGAGAAATACAGAAGCCGACATTCACCAGCTCGGGAATCCCATTTATGGGCAACGCGAAACATCTCTCGTTGTTTTCGACGATGTATTCATACCTTGGGAGAAGGTATTCATGTGTGGAGAGGTCCAGTACACACAAAGGGCCGTTATGCGCTTTGCAAAGATGCATCGAATGAACTGCGGAGGAGCCTGCAAGGTCGGATTTGCCGATCTGATCATAGGGGCTACCAGAATGATGGCAGAATTTACTGGGCTGGCCGACATACCCCATATCATCACCAAGTTGACCCGCATGGCCCAGATCAGTGAGACATCCCATGCCTGTGCCATTGCAGCCGCCCACAAGGGAACAGAGGAGCCCGAAGGGTCGGGAATCTTTCTCCCAGATGACCTCTTTGGTAATGTGGCCAAATTGAACACGTGTTATGGGTTCTGGGAGATCATGGCCCTTGCTGGCGATATTGCAGGAGGATTTCCTGTAACCATGCCCTCTGAGAAGGATCTGGATAATCCTGAGATAGGGCCCTATGTGGAAAAGTACCTGAAGTCCGCCGTCTCCGCAAGAAAGAGGATGCGCCTTGCGAAATTCATCCAGAACTGGGTAGCAGGTCTTCACGGCGTGGGCACCTGGCAGGGAGCAGGCTCCGCCGAGGCCCAGATGCTGACCCTTCACAGGATCTTTGATTTCGAATCGAGAAAAGCCATGGTCAAGGAGTTGGCAGGTCTATAGGAGGTTCGAAGGACACGGTAGGCCATGGATAGGCCTTGTAGTTAGATCGTCCTGATTTTTTTGGTGATCCTGCATTTTTCGGGACTGCCGTGCAAAAGAAGATTTTATAGATGAGGAGGTAATGATGAAAGTAGCCGTTTCTTCAACAGGATCCGATCTGGATGCCCAGGTCGATCCAAGATTTGGCAGGTGTGCATATTTCTTAATTGTTAACCCAGATGATATGACCTTTGAGGCCTTTGAAAATGAGAGTATATCCCTCGGTGGAGGTGCAGGCATTCAGTCGGCCCAATTTGTTGCCTCCAAAGGGGCTACTGTAGTTATAACAGGAAATGTTGGCCCCAATGCTGTTAGAACCCTGAATGCAGCCGGCCTTGAGGTGATTGTTGGTGTTGGCGGTCCAATTAGAGAGGCGATTGAGAGATATAAAAGGGGCGAGCTAACACCCACTGATCAGGCCAGTGTCCCGGGTCACTTTGGGATGGGCATGGGAGGAGGCCAAGGTCCCTCTCCAGGTGCAGGCATGGGCATGGGTCGCGGCACGGGCATGGGCAGAGGAATGGGCCGCGGCATGGGAAGAGGCATGGGCCGTGGTATGGGCACGGGCATGCAAGGAGGATATGCCCCAAATCAAGCTACGCCCGCCTCATCCCCTGATCAGGAGCTGAGTGCACTTAAGGAGGAGGCAAAGGCTCTGCGGGATCAACTTAATTCGGTCCTATCCCGGGTAAAGGATCTGGAAGAAAAATAAAGGGAAGACAAGAGAGCCTACGGCTACAATCTCCGTACCGACATGGAATGGCAGGGTTTCGCCCTGAGATTTTCGAGGGGGGAAGATACTATGATGTCACAAGAAAAAGGGATAATAAATCAAGGACCTGAAAGCCGAAAGGCCATGATGGAGGCCCAGGATGCAGAGATAAGAGAAAAACTTAAGGGGTTTAAAAACAAGTTTTTGGTAATGAGTGGAAAAGGCGGTGTTGGTAAAAGCACTATCGCTGCCTATCTTGCAGTTGGTCTCGCCAAAAGAGATTATCAGGTTGGGTTAATGGATGTGGACTTACATGGTCCGAGCATTCCAAGACTCCTTGGCCTAAGGGGGAATATACAACCATCGGCTGAAAGTAAGAAAGGGATTCCCCTTGCCTATCTACCAAATATGGAGGTTATGTCCATAGAGTCCCTCCTTGGAGACAAGGACACTGCAACTATCTGGAGAGGCCCTCTAAAGATAGGGGTTATTAAGCAGTTTATCTCTGATATTGAATGGAGCAATTCAGATTACCTCATAATTGACTGTCCTCCTGGCACAGGGGATGAACCTTTAACTATAGCCCAGGTCATACCAGACACAAAGGCTATTATTGTAACAACACCCCAGGAGATCTCCTTGGCTGATGTTCAAAAATCAATAAATTTCTGCCATCAGGTCAATATGGGGGTCCTTGGTTTGATTGAAAACATGAGTGGTCTGCTGTGTCCTTACTGCGGGAAAACTATTGATTTATTTAAGACAAATGGTGGAGCTGCAACTGCCAAAAAGGCAGGTCTAAAGTTGTTGGGCAGCCTACCTTTAGAGCCAGAAATTGTATTGGAGGGTGATAATGGCAGTATAGCGTGGATGGATAGAAAAGATCTCCCCTATACAAAGAATTTTACCAAGATTGTAGATGAGGTTGCCAGTCTTTCGAAAAAATGATTATAAGCGTTGCAAGCGGAAAGGACGGGATAGGAAAAAGAGCAATCGCTACCAACTTTGCGGTGAACTATTACAATAACCATGTTCCTGGCTATGTGAAAAGGAGGTGATTTGTATGCCAAGAGGAAATGGAACAGGCCCTCCCGGTGGAGGTGGCCCTGGAACCGGAAGAGGTATGGGAAGAGGAGGTGGTAGGGGCAGGATGGGAGGTACCAGACCCGGTGCTGGTCCCGCCGGGGAGTGTGTATGCCCCTCCTGTGGAGCTACTGCCCCTCATCAAGCAGGAGCGCCCTGCTATCAAATAGAGTGTCCGAACTGTGGTACCTCAATGGTAAGAAAGTAGGTAGGCCACTATGATTATATCCGTTGCAAGCGGAAAAGGGGGGACGGGAAAGACAACCGTGGCCACGAATCTGGCCGTTTCTCTTGAATCCGAGGTTCAGTTTCTGGACTGTGATGTGGAAGAACCCAACGCCCACCTCTTTATCCATCCTGAATGGGAAGAGACCAAAACCATTACAACGCCTGTCCCTCAGGTTGATGAGACAAAATGTAGCCTCTGTGGAAAATGTAGTGAAATATGCCAGTTTAAGGCCATCGTGGTCATCGGCGATACCGTTTTGTCCTTTCATGAACTCTGTCACAGCTGCGGTGGATGCATGGAGGTCTGCCCTGAAAAGGCCATTACTGAAACAGGTCGGGAGTTGGGTATTATCGAGAGGGGCTATCGCAATGGAATAAAGTTCATCCATGGGAAATTGAGGATTGGCGAGGCCATGTCCCCTCCCCTAATCAGAAAGGTTCGTTCCTTGGCCCGCCCTGATCAACTGACCATTATTGATGCCCCCCCAGGTACATCATGCCCGGTTATCGCTTCAATGGAAGGCGCTGATTTTGTTTTGTTGGTTACAGAACCGACGCCATTCGGCCTGCACGATTTGGAGCTCGCCCTCGAAGCCGTTAAAGTCTTAGGCATTCCATGTGGATTGGTCATCAATCGTTCAGATATAGGGGATACTCAGGTTAAGGACTATGCAACCAGGCAAAGCCTGCCGATTCTTATGGAGATCCCATTTGATCGACGAATTGCCGAGGCCTACTCGAGGGGCGAGGTTCTAGTGGAAGTGATGCCGGAGTGGAAGGAAAGGTTTTTGGAGTTATACCGTCGCATTGAGGAAAGAGTGAGGTAACTGGGAGCAATTTTGATGAAAGAACTGGTTGTCATAAGTGGTAAGGGAGGAACCGGGAAGACCTGCATATTGGCCGCCTTTGCATCATTGGCTGAAGACAAGGTCCTTTGTGATGCCGATGTGGATGCTGCTGATCTTCACCTCATCACGGATCCAAAAGTCCAAGAACGATATGACTTTGAGGCCGGGCATACAGCCATTATTGATTTAGATAAATGTTCCGAGTGTGGAATATGTCGGGATTTGTGCAGATGGGATGCCATCAGCGAAGATTTCAAAGTGAATCCTATTCGATGTGAGGGCTGTGGCGTCTGCGTCTATTTTTGTCCTGAAGAGGCTATTAACTTCCCACTCAAAACCTGCGGAGAATGGTTTCTTTCTGACACCCGCTTTGGTCCCATGGTCCATGCCAGGTTAGGCATCGCTGAGGAAAATTCAGGGAAGCTTGTCACCCTCGTACGGCAAGAGGCCAAGAAACTTTCCGAACAAAAGCATTTTGATCTCATTCTGACCGATGGGCCTCCAGGGGTAGGTTGTCCTGTGATTGCTTCTATTGGCGGGGCCAGTGCAGTGCTCATTGTTACCGAGCCCACCGTTTCTGGAAAGCATGATATGGTTCGTGTAGCACAACTGGCGGCTCATTTCAAAGTTCCGAGCATGATCTGTGTCAATAAGTTTGATCTCAACCCTGCTGAAGCTCGAATCATCGAGGATATAGCCAGAGAAAGAGATTTGACAGTTCTGAAACGAATCCCTTTTGATCCCATTTTCACAAAGGCTATGGTTCAAGGCAAGAATGTCTTTGAATACAATACCAATTCGGAGGCAGGTCGCGTAGTTAAACAAATCTGGGGAAAAATAGGTGAAATACTTGGAATCAATAAGTAGGATTATCAACCCTTAATATTTTCGAGTGAGGAGGATATTTGAAATGGAAGATGGAAGAATAGCAATTCCGTCTATAGAGACGGGTGGCCTGGACGGCCAAAGATCGGGCCATTTTGGGCACTGTGATGTGTTTACTCTGGTGGATGTAAAAGGCGGCGAAATTAAAAAAGTCACGACTATTCCCAACCAAAGTCATGTTCAGGGAGGATGTATGGTCCCTGTGAATCTCCTGGCAGAGCATAAGGTGAATGCCCTAATTGTCGGGGGTATGGGCATGCGGCCGCTTATGGGTTTCAGGCAGGTGGGTATCGATGTCTATCACGATTCAACCCGTTCTGAAATAAGACCGGTTGTGGAAGACTTGATAGCAGGGAAATTGCCTCAAATCGCGGATGATCAGGTTTGTGGAGGCGGTGGAGAAATGGGGCCCGGGGTAATGGAGTAATGGAAAGGGGAGGAAGAAATGAAAATAGCTGTTACATCCACAGGCACTGACCTGGATTCGCAGGTTGATCCCCGCTTCGGAAGGGCTTTGTATATCCTTATCGTCGATTCAGAAACCTTCGATTTCGAGGTGTTGGATAACAAAGAAAATGTGAACGCCCTGAAAGGCGCCGGCATTCAGGCAGCCAGCATGGTGAACGATAAGGGAGCAGAGGTTTTGCTTACGGGGTTTTGTGGGCCCAACGCATTCAAGGTTCTAAAGGCGGCAAAAATAGGGGTGGCTAATGACGCAGGCGGCTCGGTGAGAGATGCTGTAAAGGCCTACCTTAACGGGAAATTGCCTTTATCAGATAAGGCAAACGTTGAAGGGCAATGGTAAGAGCAACGGCAACAAATAAGGAAGACCTAAGCCGGATAAACCGGAATTAAGGGATTACGAATTGAGGAATTAAGGGATTAAGAAAGAATAATCTCATTTTTAATCAATTCCTCAATCCCTAAATCCCTAAATTTCTGTGCCATTGAAAGACAAAACAGATTCAAATAAATTGTCTGCCATAAAAAGCACGAATTTCAGAATTAAGGAACTAAGAGGCCAGAAAAACTTTGAGAGGCTAATATGCTCAAGTTATTATTGGTAAGCCCCAACAAAGCCTCTTTATCCGGTTTGGCATCGGCTTTGGTGGAACATGGTGATGTCGATTTGTCCTGGGCGGAATCTGGAGAAAAGGCCCTGGAAATAGCTTCAGATACCGCCATCGACCTTGTGGTAACAGACGAAAGGCTTGGTGATATGACCGGTTTGGAGTTTGCAGGCAGACTGCTTTCAGTAAATCCAATAATCAATTGTGCGTCCGTTAGCCACCTATCACCCGAGAACTTCCACCAGGTTAGCGAAGGACTTGGGTTGATGGCCCAATTGCCCATCCAACCCAGTAAAGAGGATGCTGAAAAGCTATTGCAGCGTCTGAGAAATTTGAAGAGCCACATGGGCGGCGCGTAAGTTTACAGTGAATAAAAATCGACAATAGCTTTGCGGATATGCTGCCGGTGAAAAGAATGTATCAGGGAAGAAAACATGAGTCAATTGCAGGAAATTAATGGAAGTGATATGGAGAATATCCGGGAATTGCTTTCCGGCTCCGGATATTCGGATAAGGCCATAACTTATTTTTTGAACAGGGCAAACATGGGTATCCTGTCCGACGCTGACCAGGTGACAGAGTTGACCGGGCACTGTGGCGACACGATGAAGATATATCTGAAACTGGAAGATGGAAGGATCAAGGATGCCAAAATTCAGGTTCTCGGCTGTCCTGGGGCGATTGCTTCTGCTATGGCTGCAATAGACCTAATCAAGGGTAAGACAATCGAAGATGCCATCGCGATTAAAGACCGGGATATCTTCCGAATGCTGGAAGAGATTCCGGACCAAAAACAGCACTGTATTCGGTTGACCATTAAAACTCTTCAAAAGGCAATCGAAGAACATAGATTAAGAAATGAGAATAATCTATAAGGAGAATGACCATGCCTCTATTTGATTACCTGTGCCTGGACTGCGGGAAACATAGTGAAATTCTTATCACTGCTTCCGGGGATCAGCCTCAATGCCAGACCTGTAACAGCAGTAATCTCAAAAAAATGATCTCGGCACCATCATCCCTGTCCGGGACGTCTATGTCCAGGTTTCCCGGGCCAGGTGATACCGCTTGCTGTGGTACCAACCCCACAGATGCCGGCTGTGCAGGGCCTGGTAGCTGCTGCGGGAAGTCCCTCTGGATATTCGATAAAAGAAGCACCATCGATTGTAACCCTACATTGCGCAAAGACTGGCTATGTTTTCCTCCAGGCTGTGAGTAAACATACGCCAC
>SDBU01005014.1_pt1 | contig 16001 bp, 34 predicted proteins | sample 2277071 | NCBI WGS metagenome assembly SDBU01 (sample SAMN10397929, study PRJNA504765) | marine sediment metagenome | isolation source: marine sediment core GS08_GC12, 126 cmbsf | place: Arctic Ocean: Gakkel Ridge, Loki's castle | collected 2008
CATTTTCGTCCGTCACTTCCACACAACCACGCGCTAGGCAAGCAGGAATTCTCACTATCGGAGAAACTTATGAGATTATCGTGGTCATATCGGCTATAACAGGTCTGATAGCTTTCTGTCCTAATTGTGCGGCTTTTGTTAATGTAGTAAATCCAGTCCTCGCCCCCAACCCAGCCATTCCACCTAATCCAGCAGTTGCAATAGTCGTAGCAAACCAAGGCGTTAATTCCAGTGCGCCCTTAACTCCAAGTGTAACTTCTTCACCGCCTAACCATTGGGGATACTTAAATCCCATTTCAACTGATGGTGCTTCCCAAGCCTCGTATTCAGCCTTTTCCCTCTCCCACCAAGGTAAGTGTTCGGTTCCTGCTACTGCTGGTGAAAATGGTGCACCTAGAAACGCACCCGCAGCCTGTTCCGCAGTTCTTAACCACTGTAAGGGTTTCTGCCATGCTGGGGGTTCCTGCGGTTCTGCTGGCATAGCACGGAATTCGGGCATAGCTTGAAGTTGCTCTAAAAGGGTGTTACGCTCAAGTTCACCCATTACTTTTAAGCGTTCTGGTAACTGTTGACGATATAAATTAAGGGCTTCTGGTGAAAGCCCTCTGATAGTTTCTTCTAATGTTGGCATTTATTTACCTCAATGTTTGACCCTTAAATCCCTATACTGTATAAACCAGTGCGATTTATCACCGCAAGGACACGACACATCTTCGTTGGGAATATCGTCAAATGTCCCGTAGTCTACCGAGTTGCCACATTCCATTGTTATAGATAGAAGGGGTTCGCCCCCTTTAACTATAATGCGAATTGATTCTTGGCCGATGTGCCTTTCAAGCTCGTCTACTAACACCTGCTTCATTAAAGAATAACCGTGATACCTTGCCCGCCTTTTCAGATTACGCATATACCTCTTGGTAGTATCGGAATTGTCGGTCTGTTCTAGTTGCGCTAATACTCCTATGTGAGTAGCATTCTCATCAGGCTTTATATATAAATCTTCTTTCATACCTTTATTATATAACTCTCAAAATCAATTGTCAAGTATTTTATCAAGTCCATCTTAAACTAGGTGCCCTTCCCCCAGGAGGTGCTCCAGCCTGCATCCGAAAGGCCGTTTCTTCAGGTCTCGCACCCGTTCTCGCTTGGCGGTAACCGGCAAATCCCGCCTGTGCCGTTGGACCCATCCGTCCCCAAAGTTGAGCTGAGGGTGTGGTCAACGCTTGCATTCCAGCTCCACTTTCTGGAGTATAGCCTGAAATTGGCGCACCAGCTTCATACTGACCAGCCATTAAACCTTGCATCCAGGGCTGTTGGATGGGGGTTTCCCCCGCGTAGCTCGCATACTGAAGCCACGACATTGGGTTCGCCATAAGCCTAGCCCTCTCTCGCCTCTCAGCTTCTTCCTGTTGCATCTGGGCTTGCTGTTGCGACCATTGCATCTGCTCTCCCCACTGCTGTTGTTGCATTTCATACTGTCTTTGAGATTGCATCTGTGCTTGTTCAAACTGCTGTTGCCATTGTGCGCCTGCTTGTCCCGCTTGCTGTTCCTGCCAAGCCCGTGTTGCCTCGGCTTGTTCCCGCTGCCACTCCTGTTGTTCCATTTGCCCTCGCCATCGTGCCTCTTCCGCAGCAGCCGCTTCCTCTTGTAATCTAAACCGTTCCTTTTCGGCAGGGGTTAATCCAGTGGGCATTGGGGCGGCTCTAGCTCTAGGCTTCATAACATATCGCATGGTTGAACTATCCCATACCCAATCATAACCCTCTGGGGCTTTTTCAGTAGGTGCTCTAGCGGGTTCCCCAATCCAAGATGGGGCTTCAGCTTCTGGCGCAGGTTCTTCTTTGGGCATGGGTGGCTGTTCTCTCTGCATTCCACCCCATTGTGTTGGTGATATTCTGGTAGGTAAACCCGCCTTTTCTAATACTTGTGTCGCATATGGGTCTACTTGCTGTTGAAGTCTTTGCTGTTCTGCCCCCGATATTTTGGGGCCAAACAATTTACCAAACCATGTTTGTTCCCAAGGTGCCATCTTTTTTCCAAAATAAGTTTCTCCCCAAGGCATAGCCATTTTCTCATCTCCTGTATAAAAATATATTGTCTTCTCTGCAAATATCAATCGCCCTCAAAGCTATATAAATCGCCAAGGGCAATGCCACAATAATTATCCCCAAATCATTGGTAAAAGCATATATCAAGCCCGTCAAAAGCCCAATCCATATTCCTTTTTTCATACCACTTCTTCTTCTAGTTCCTTAACTTCCTTATAAGCCTTGTTATAAATATCCTTCTCAAGTTTAGCACGATATTTAATTAAAGGCAAAATATCTTCTTCTATCACTTCCTGCATTGCCTCCACATCTTCTGCAATACATTCGTTCATTAAATCAATTATACTATCCACATTTACCTTCCCTTGTGGCACATTCTAGGCATAGAAGGGGTACTGAGATTGAACGCCTTATAACCCTTTTCATCTCAGCACTCATCAGAACAGGTTTATTACACTTGGAACATTTCTTCTCTTCTTGTTTAACCACGTTGCCCACCACCTCCGATTCCTTGCTGTGTAGCTGGAGGCATTCCTGCTACGGGAACATTGCGTCTTGGCATTGGAGTTCCAGTTATCCCGCCCACTGGGGGTTCTTCCATCCCTTGCATTGGTAAAGGCATTTGAATACCCGCTTGTTGCGCAGCCTGTTGGAACATTCCAGCCATAAACATATCTTGAGCCTGTAAATATGCCTGAGAGTTTCTTAACTGTTTCTTCTTCATTCGCTTCTTCATAACCTCTGGGTCAACGTCATTCTGCCTCTCCCACGCATACTCTTCGTCTATCAAGCCAGCCTGCCCCCTCCTGATTAAATCATCATGCCTGCGGTATTCGTCTTCTTCTGATATGGGATTGAACTCAACAAAGTAATTAAACGGTTCTCTTAGTTTATCTTTCTTAATCACGACATCAAATTCGTCAGTCGGAGTTTTAGCCCATATCTGGAAGTCGCCTGGGATTACGTTCTTAGCTAACATCGCACATTTGTTTAAGATATTAGCCCAACCGTGTGCAAACGCAGGGGAAGAGTATTGATATATCGCAGCGGCTTCAGCGATAACTAATCTCCTATCAGCACCAGACCTCACCCCAGTTTCAGACATCCCCCTAACGGAACGGGGTGCAGCGTGTCCCGCTATGTAATCTTTAGTTAATGCTAGATGTGCGTAAGCAGTTTCAGGGGCTAACTCTCCACCCCATTTATTGAACTTAACATCCTTATTACCCACAGGCCACCACTTGCCATACTCTTGTTTGACCTGACCCACAGTTCCTGCATCCGCACCCGTGATATAACCACCCAGCATAGTCTCTCTCTTCATAAGAATATCGCACAGAGAGTAGTTAGTGGACTCCGATACTAAAAGGTCGTAGATATATCTCAATAATCCGACATATCTCTTAGCGGGGTTGGCATCTTTATCTAAATTACCAAGTCCCGATTCTATTAGTGTATAAGGAATGAAACCGTATTTGGGGTCTACCACACCGCCTTTAATCCTCAATGTGGGTTCACCGTCAATCAGTTCGCACCTATGGGCGTTGCTCCACCAAGATATACATTCTGTCATAACCTCTGGGTCATCCATATCTCTGCCCAACGGATTTGTCCATAGGGGATACTGCAACCTGACATCAAACGGGCTTTTCTCGTGCCATTCAAAAACATACTGCTCCCCACCAGTATAGGGGTCGGGCATAATATTAGCTGGATGCACGGGTTGAATGACTATGGGCAACGATAAATGGGTCTGGGAGCGCCACTCGTCTATTCTCTTGGCATAAGTATCTTCCGCTTCACCTTCTTTTTGTTCGGGCTTGTCAATCCACCTATCTGCATCCCAGACTGTCTTATAGACAGCTAGACCGTATAACCAGAAGTGCTTTGCGCCTACACGCCCTGGGGCTATACTTGACTCAACATTAGTCCTGTGAATTAGACCTAAAGCAAGTTTCCTCTGCATCTCAGCAGCTTCTTTGGCTATATCAGTTGTGCCGTGCTTATTAACGAATACACGGGCATTCATAATATCCGTGTGGTTTATCGCCGCATCCACCACATCCCTTGCTGTTGAGACTATGACCCTGTCGGCCAGAAAGTCATCCCCCACATGCAAATTCTCCTTAAAGGCAAGTTCGTAAAACTTTTCGTCCATCTTCCACAGTTCACGGACTTCGCCGTAAACCTTCTTGCACTTCTCAAATTCAGTTTTTATATCCTCGATTGAGGGGCGTCCTTTTCTCATTCAATCCTCCTAATGACTCGCTCGTCCCACCACGTTTTAATGCGAGTTTTTGCTCCCGTGACCGCAGTCACACATCCTTATCTTGTTGGCAATGGTCTATAACTCCTAAATGTTATTGACTCTATTGGCTTCATAGGTTCTACATTCGTCTTGACATCACCTTTCTTTAGCCAGCACAACCCGACTGCAATTACATAGTCATCGTGCTTGCTGGACATAGCTTCTATCTTTCCCTTCTTATCGGCGTTTCTTATAATCCCGTAAAACTGCTCTAACCCCGCCTGATTGTAAATTCTTATCTGGTGGTCGTTTATTGCGGGTATCAAAGCCCCGAATAAATCCCCCCTGCTCTTATCATCAGTTACAAAGCCAGCCTTCGTTTTCCTTTCATCCCGATAACCTAATCGTCTATATCCGAGTTCCAATGCTTTAGCGACAACGGTTCTGCCCCACAGGTTTTCCTCAATCCACCACAAGGGGTTGTGATATATCTCCAACATCTTAATACTGTGTAGGGTTAGTTCATCTGGCGATAAATGCTGGCTCATAATATCAGCGACTATATCCCCAGTCTTAACATCCATCACGCAGGTAATGTTAAAGTCTTTACCAACACCTAGAGAAACATCAGTGCCAGCTATGTAAAAGTTCCCTATGTGATAGTCCTTGTAAATGTGAACTATATCGTTGTCTATCCCTTCTCTGTCTATGTTTATCGGGCTTCTGACATCGTCCTTCATCGCATTGAGAACTCTCTTATCAAACACTGCCACCGTTTCACTGCGGGCAAATGCCTCTTCCCAAGAACTCGGATAGTTCTGCTCCATATAGAGTTCTGGGCTTAACTTGGCTAATTCCCTCTCTGGTATATTACGCTTTGTGCTTGCATACCACGCTTCATCTCTGCCAGGTCTAACCGTCCACGGAAAGAATTGGGCAACAAAATCGTTCTTCTTATCATTCCCATCCAACCAGATAGCTTTTGCCAATGTATCGGGATTTAGTTTATCAACTGTAAATACCCCTACAAACTGCCCACCCGCATCCCTTGTAGGTTTGGATTGTAAATAGTTCTGGTCAGCATAGGGATGTAAGTCCCACTCATCACAGATAATAACCGAAGCAGTCTCACCCACGCCAGCAGTTTCCGTAGCTGCAAAAGCCTTGATAGCACTCATCATAACGGGGAAACCAATCATAGTGGCACTATCAGGATTGATGTGTAATTTCAGGAATGGCGGTAACTGCATATAAAGACGCTTGCACTTAGCCAGAAGTTCAATCGCCTCTGCTTCCCCCTTTGAGAACAACATAATGTTAGCAGACTGATGAGACATCGCAAACCATAAGGCATAAGCCGCCATTAACCACGACAATCCGATTTGACGTGCTTTGCACACTGTGATTAGTTTCTCGGTCAATAATGCAGCAACAACTTTTTTAAGGTGCTCCCATAACTCAAACTTTATAATCCCACCTATATTATCCAAGGTGGGCGGGTCGGCTATCTTCGCATATCCCAACCAGTACAAAAACGAATTTTTGCACCTAACCTTCTCTATAGCACGTAACCGCCTCTCTTCCTCGGTTACTTCACTCTCTGGCTTATATGCTATTTGTTTTATCTTGTCTTTATATTCTTGTTCTTCCATATAAAAAGAGGGCTATTACACCCCCTTGACTCCTCATAGCTTACTAGCTAGGGATTTGCACCCTAGATGACGCAGTCGGTAATATAGCCTTTCAGCCTTAGTTGAGCCTCCCGCTTACGCCTCACACTGTAGTTAACAGCGGTAGTCTTTGATAGGACTACTTGCACCTTTTAGCGTCTACCTATTCCGCCACTAGTAAGCCTTATTTAATTCCACCACTAATTAAATCCCGTTGTCAATGTTAATAAATCCACATAGTTTGCCAAAGTTCTTATTATACTCTTCAACTGTGAGCTCTTTGTATTTCCATTCATCCCTATCATAAACCCAAATGCCAGTCAAAAGCTTTTCGCCATCTTTGAGTAGCGCCGGGTTATCATACCACTTGTTCGTCACTAACTTCTTCATATCTTTATTATATATCAATTATTAAGGGTTGTCAAGTATTAAAATCAACTAATCCCTAACTGGTAGTTGGGCTACTGTTAAAAGTTCGCCTTCCACAAGGAATAATTCCCCATTGGAGTCGCCCGTCATACCAAACTTTGTTCCTTCTACCCAAAGATAAATAGCACGCTTGTTACCGTCTTGGTCAACATAGGCGAACCGACCATCATTGAGTATAGAAATACAACCCGCTGAAGTCGCCTTCATTCCATTACCCTCCTAAAATGATTTATTTCAAAGCTAATTACCTGTTCTACACTCAAGGTTTCAATTTCTGTATAAAATTCGGTGGTGAGTTAACCCAATATAATAACCCAATCTCATTGTCCAACCCACTTCCCATCCTATCTGAATTACAGCTTGCCTATGCGCAGTCTGGGATAAGGTGCGTTGTCTAGTATCTCTTGCCACGCCCTACCAGAGAGCACAGGACGAGCAACAGGCTTGCGCCACCGTGCTTTGATACTCCTGGCTTGCTTGATTAAACTCTCTATCTCAGTCATACCTTATTATACCATATCTAATCATTTATTCATATACTGGTTGACCATCAGCATCTACATAATCAACACCAGTGCTATCATCTACCCTATCTATATGTTTGGGTATAACGCTATTAGCAAAACCCCGTGCCGTTATACCTAACACCCTCTTATTAGCCCTATATTCCCTCATCCATTTAGCTTGTTTATCCTTACTCAGTGGCATTGTGCTCCTCGATAAGCTCTTTCTCTGCTATCTGTACTCTGGTCATGAGTTCATACTCGTCAGGAGTGAATGATACCATAGCAGCCTTGATTCTGAGGTCTTGTGACTGGTGAGGTCTGCCCATTCTACGGTCTATCAGATATATTAGAGCCTCACGGTCACCTTCTTTAGCCTTATCTACTAGTTTATCAATTAACTCTACCAGTTCAATGTCTAAATGTGCAATAGCTTCATCTATTTGTTTCCCTATAGCTTTTCTACGACCACTTCTACCTGGTTTACCACTCATTGTATATCACCTATTTACCTTTAATAAAATGCTTTATAATGATGTTAATATGGATGCTTGCGCACCTGTCCATTGGTTATCTCCAAGCTAGCCCTAACCCTTGGCACAAACCGCACACTTAAAATAAACTTGCTAAAGGTATTGACTTTTGCTCTTATTGTGTTATAATAGGAGTGTAATGAAGAACACATGGCGAACCAAAGCCCAGAACTACAAGACCGAAAAAGCATTCCGCAAGGCCCTTGATAATCTGCCTAACTTTTGGGATAGAGTAGTAACTGAAAAAACTGATTACGGATACAGGATAACTCTATATAAGTATTAAGCATATAGGAGGGTAGCAATGAAAAGCTCGGTAAACTTTAGCGACTTCTGCGACGCATTCCAAGTGAGGAAGGAGAATTTCACCTACGAGGGGCTACAGGCACTATTTGATTATCTTGAGCAGTACGAGGGGGACACAGGCGAGGAGATTGAACTAGACGTTATCGCTTTGTGTTGCGAGTACACAGAATATGTAAACCTTGCCGAACTTCAAGAAAACTACACCGACATTGAAAGTATGGAGAATCTAGAAGAACACACAACGGTTATAAAAATAGACGTTGATGCGTTTATAATACAAGACTTCTAGACCCTCGCCACTAGCCTACCCACTAGGCCCCGTCTTAATTGGCGGGGCTTCTTCTTTTATTAAGGTGCTATTTAATTCTAAAAGAACGAACCATAGTAGGTAATAGCGGTATTGCCCGCCATATATGAATCAAGACTGCAAATATACAATTCAAGCAATGAAAGCATCCGCATGGTATCACCCGCCCGCCCCTATCGTTAAATACATACCCTTAATTATATTCCACGGCAACGGCCACCCCAATACAAGGGCGCTAGCTATTACTCCAGCCATCCAAAGTGTCAATCCGATTTTATTCTTATTATCAAAGTAAGCCACGACTATAATCGGAAGTATCATACTATAAAGAAAGGCCTCGTGTATTACCGACGCAAGCATAGTTAAAATACCTAAAACTAAATATCCCACATACTTCATCTCTTGTGCCTCACTTTATTATTTTATCTATAACCCACGTTATACAATATCCGATATAAGGAACTAATAAAATTAACGCCACCCAGAGGATGACGAATAGCAAACAGAATAACCATAATGGCACTCAATTATCCCTTGCCATCTCTAACCATTTCTGACCATCCCAGACTTTGCTATACTTCTCTTTCATTACAAAGGCGAGCCAGAGTTGTTCCATTGAGGTAAAAGGGAAGTCCTTTTCAGCCCAATGCCTCTCTGTTAATTTGAAGTCCCTAACAGCCCTGAATATATTTCCTAATTTCTCAATGTATGTAGGCACATTGTCAACCATCTCCTGTAACTGGTCTTGGCGGGGAAGCCAGACTAACTTCGGAGAGTTTTTACCGCTAGTAGCACGGGTAGCTCTTTCGGAGCCAAGCCTTGCCAGTTTAGCATTGGTTATAAAATCCCCACCCTCATTAAACATCCAGAGTTTCCCATCCCACTCGCTTATCCTCTTGCGTTGGCTCTGTATCTCCTCGCAATCACACATCTTTATATATTGTTCTGATGTATCCATATCAATTGCTCTGCACTAATTCTTGCCATTTCCGATTTAGTCTCAGGGCGATATCAACAACACCGATTTGTCCCGCACATTCTCTAATAGTCTTCGCCAGAAACTCCTCGTTATATAAATTGACCGCTTTATCCATATATGAATTGAATACCTTCTCTTTAAGAGGTGTCGTTTCTTGAAAGTATAATGATAGTGATTTCATTTTAACTCTTTGAGCAGGCTTGCCAATTATAGAACATAGTTTTTGTCGTCAATGAAAATCAGTAGTTCTTGCCAGGGCAAACCCGTTATCTTCAAAACAAACCTATTCCCACTCTCGTTGTGTTCAATTAGATATTCCACAACGTGAATTAACTGGGCTTCGGCTATCTCCTTGTGCTCGTCTGGCTCTACCATGTCATGCCTTGTATCTACCATACTACAATCGCATCTTCTTAATACAATTCCAATCTCTTCATCTGTAAGCAAAATGCTCATTCCAACCCTCCTCTATAACCTTAACTATATCTGTAACTGAATAGTGTTTCATTCTAGGACATCCATTAGATATTTACCTATGTATTCTATATAGGCGGGCGGGATTGCCTCCGCTAACATCCGCTTGTTTATTGTCCAATCAATACCCATAGCAAGTTTCCACTTCTCTAAATCGTATTCTTGCAAGTGAACATAATCCCAACCATTTTGCGTAATACAAAAGTATTTACCATCGCCTATCTTGCCATTGTGTTTCTTGTGAGGAGGATTGAATATAGGAAACGAGCATTCAAAAATACGATGCCTAAACACACCCAAATCAAACATTACACCACAAAGTAACAAATCCTTTCTAACGGGTGCTCTGGGTATGTTTTCAATAACAAAAGGCTTTTGACTTGCAAGTAACAATTCCCTAGTTTGGGGGATTAAGTTAACAGCCCTACCCTTACCTTGCGGTTTGTTGGCACTATAAGCAGTAGAAAACAATTGACAGGGAGGACTTGCGTGGTAAGCGTCATAGCCATCAAGCGGAAACTCCAAAGCGTCTGCTTGATAAAACTTGAACGGATAATGTGGCTGTGGTTTTATGTCCACGCCCTCAACCTCAAAACCAGCACGGTGATAACCCATACTTGCACCACCTGCTCCGCAAAATAAATCTAGCAATTTAGGTTTCATTACTTTATATTCGCCTCTTTCTTTAAGGCTTGCCACTTAGGGTATATCGGGCAATCAGACGTGGAACAATCATAAAAATAAAATAATGGCTCTATCCATTCCACAACCTTCTTTAACTGAGCTTTGGCTACAGCTACGTTAAGTAGGGGCGCAATCTCTAAAAGTTTGCCCGCAGAAAGAATCTCATCATAAACGGGCTTTAACGCAGCCTCTATCTCGCTTTCCGTAAGTAATATCTTCATAACTACTCCAACCCCGATATAGTTCAAGGATAAATTGTTCTCGCTTGCCGCTATTCCATAAGTCCATCATATATTTGGCGGACTGATTACCCTCAATGGCACAACTAGCAAACGCAGTGACCCACTGTATTATTTCTGGGTAAAAATGAGCGAGGTTCGCAACTCGCTTACCATAATCGGTTAGAACTTGTATCTTCTTTATCATAACTTTATATTAAATTGCAACTAAAGAAATATCACTCTCTACTTCATTACCCCAGCAGTCCCAGCCTAGCCGTTTTCTGCGAGCAAAGAGTTCTAGTCTTGGCGGATATGTTACTTGTTCAATCATATCTTGGAAATCTTCAGGTTTTGTGCTATGCGAATTGTGGGGTCTTTTGGTGAGAAACCAAGTGCTATCTATCCGCTTCACTTTTGGCATCTTACCTTTTCGGGCAAGTATTAGAAATTCTGTGGTGGGGCAATAAATACCCCCTTGCCCAAGCCCCCTCGGTTTTTTGCACCAAGTTAATGTTTGGCAATACTTGAAACCCCATCCTTTAATAACCCCAAAGGCATCTGGCAAATACTTCTGCGTTGTCCATAAGTATAACTCGCAATTATCATCAGCAAGCCCCTCGAGGGGGAGTGATGCTATTTCCGCTACAGTCATTGTTTGATAAGGCATCGGGCGGACCCTTGTATTCGGTCTAATTGCTGGGTCCGCCTTACCCCAAGCGCCATATTGCCACGGCGGGTCAGCATATATTATCTGGTATTTAATCATCCCCTCCTGCTTATATACTGGGCTTAACCGTTGCCATCAAAAAATCATACCGTTCTTGAATGGGTCTGTTCTCTGAATATTTTAGTAGATAATAGAACTTCTCGGCTGCTATCCTAAGCCCAGAAGCAGCAAGGTTAATGTCTAAATTACCATCCTGAACCATAGACTTACCTGCTTTTTGCATAATCTCTTGTAGGTCTTTCTCTGTCATCATTCCTCCTTTATATACTGGGCTTGCTGGGGCTGATATCGCTACCATTTCCGGCAAGGGTTCGTATCCCTTAGTAAGCCTTTAGACACCCCAACAAACCCGACTTGTCAGAGAAGCATAATGCCCAAGTTGCAAAACAAAGAGCTACTGCTAAAAGTATCCAATTCATTTTCTGGGCAACCCCCTCAGCCATACCTGCTTACGTTCATACTCTATTACTCGCTGTAGTGCCTCAAAATATTTTCTTTGTTCTTTCGCCAGTTTAGCCATTCATCCCTATCTCTTTAATCCCAGTAGCACCTTCTACGGGAAGTTCCCTGTAGTTTATCAACCCTGTCTTGTAGAATTCTACAGCTAGCCTCTTCCGATGTTATGTATCGTTTTCCTGTTCCACCAGCTTGCTCCATAGGTGTATATCTACCATCTAGGTTGATTGCTATACCCATTACATCAACTCCTGCCCTTTTATTAATAGTTTCCCAATCTTTATCTGCGAGCAATATGCCCATTCCGTTACCTCCACCCTAACTATACCATACCTTATCCTTAATTGTCAATGCCCCATTCGTGCAACTTGCGCTTCATATCATCTTGGTAAATAGTATAAGTCACCTCACAATATAGCGGCGGGTCTTGCCGATGTTCCCTTATCCATTCCACCGTCCTTTCTGTTCCTGCAACTACACCAGCTACCGCAAAATCCTCCCAACTTGGTTCCATTCCAAACTCGGCTTGCCTTGCAACTTCCTTCTCAACAATATCTCTAATCCTCATTCTTCACCTCCTACCCACATCCTACCACTATCCCTTATCCTTGTCAACTTGCTTATAGACTATGCCTGTTGGGGCCGGCTGTCGGGCTGAGATTATTGACCCGTCTTTGTATCCACTCTGCCCAAGAACTATGCACATAATCCTCTTTTTTACCCCAACAAGCACATCTTTATTCTACCATTACTTGCTATCCTTGTCAATGTGATTATAGAATATATCCAAATCGCAACAAGCACCACGCCTTTCCAATTCTGTTATTAAGCCTTCTGCCCGCAGACTATCTAGATTGACCTTGTGATAGCCAAGTATAATGCCACGCCTATGTGGAACTGTATATTTAAGTTCCCGCTGTGCTTCACGCATAAATCGCTGCAACTCAACACTCATCACACTCTAATTATAAAGCATAATCAGCTATTTGTCAAGTCCTTATTCATCTTTTTTGACTTGTTTATAAATAATACTTATATCCCCAGTCTCTATCTAGCCTTCCTCTTCCACTGTTCATCAAGTTTAATAAGGTATAATGTTTTCTTTACATCTTTATTGTTCTTTATATAAAGGGGCACGAAGTCCTTATCAGCCCTGGTTGCATTTATCATCGCTATCCGGTAAGCTTCCGAGTTTATATCGTGTCCACTTATTGATGTTTGCTTATCAGCCATTTTACCACCTACTTATATCTTACCACATTAGTCAAGTATTGTCAATTCACTCTCAAAATAAAGTTGCCATTTTGCCCAAAAAGGCTTGACAAGCTACAAATAGTGTTATATGCTTGTAGTATAAAGTAGTACCTTAACAATTGAATAGAACTGGTGTCTGGGGAAACTATCGGCTCGGTGCAGCGCAATCCTAATCAGCGAAAGGGAAGCCGAACCAGTTCTATTGAGTTGTTAAGGAGTATAAATAAGGAGGGTAGAAATGAAATATCTTGATAAGGAGCTTTTGCTTAAGCACATAGTTAGGAGTAGGGATAGAGCGGATGGGCTAGGGAAGGAATATAAAAGTGAGCCACGTGCCGCCGAGGCTAGTGTCCTTAATGTCCTTGCCCAGATGATTGCAGACGGCGTATTTGACGCTGAACCAAAGTCTCAGGCCAGTAGTTCATAATAAGTAGTAAAGGAGTAGAAAGAATGGAAGAAACTATCACCGAAAGATTGAAGCGAGTGCGCAAAAATCCCTAGCGTTACGGGATAAATTGGTGGGGTTGGAGGAAACCATAAGGGGGGTATGAAAAGATGAAGTGTCCACAATGCGGAGAGGAACTAGAGGCGAATTTCAATAAATATCAAGAGGAAGATGCGGATTATGTAGAAGTAGAACTTCGTTGCAAAAATGACCACCTATATTTTACTCGCATAAAAGAGGAGGATTTGGTTGAGCTTTAGCCCCATATCAATAAGAAGGAGGAAGGAATTGAGTAAAATGAGTGCAGAATTTGAAAAGAACCTAGATAATGCAAAGTATGATTTGTATGAGGCGTGCAAGGGCATTCTGTCGGCATTAGAATATACGGGCTGGATAAACAGCATTGATGTGACGGTTGTTGCTCAAGTTGAAGAGTTAAAGAAAGCCATAGCCAAAGTAGAGACACTTGACAATAAGAAATAGGAGTTGTATAATGTATGAGATGATTAAAGAACAGAGTATATGGGCATTGAAACTAAAGACACCATATAGCCCAATACTGCATAACCCGAAAGTTATCGCCAATTATATGTACCTGGACGGGCGGTTTTGCAGTGCAGGGTTGAAAAAGGAAGCCGAGTCAGCTATTATTATACTATTAGAAATGAAGCAGGGGGTGAACTGATGTTTAACGAACTATTAGAGTTTGCCAGGAAAATAAGACATCAACCTATGAGTGTCCGCTATCACAATTATATTCAGTGGATGGCCATATGGTATCCAGAAAAGCTTGCTATATACTTGTGGAAGCAAGCCAAGAAGAATAGTTTATGCCTTTATTGTGGCGCACATGTAAAGAACTGGCAAGAAGTATTCGGGGAGGTGCATAAATGCTATACAGAGTAGTAATAGAAGACGGTGATAATCAAGTAACTTTAGCAGAAGAGGACGGGAAGCGGAGTATGGTGTGGTGTGGGGACTTGGATTTTGACCAAGATAAACTAGAAGATGCATTAGATAAATTAAAGGGGGCAAAAATTGATACTGACAATAACTAAAGTTGAGCAAGGATTTACCAAGAACGGGGCAGAATTCAAGAAGGTTACTGGCGTGACAGATGAGGGTCAAGAAGTCACCAAATCCATATTTGATAACCTAAAGTTTCTGTGGCCATTACTGGTAGAAGGCAAAGACATTGAACTCAAGCTAGTAAAGAAGGGGCAATTCTGGAATGTAATAAATATGAAGCCCGCCAATGAACCTTGGCCAGAAGAAACTGATGCGGTGAAACCAGGAGAGGTTGCCACGCCAAAGCCAAAGCCTGAACCCAAAAAGGAAATAGCACCACAGGAGGTAGGATTGTGGTTTAAGGAAGTTGGGGAACTCTATCGGGCTGGTAAGCTGGAAGGCGAAATCGGCAAGGCTATTATGAAAGTATATTGGGCAAGGCTCTTTTATGTGCTAGGTATTACAATTGAAAAGCCTGAATAAAATTGGCTGGAGTCTCATCAGCGTGTAATCCAACGCAGACCCGAAGGATAAGGGTTAGGCTCCAGCCCCACTAAATATCATCAAGAACAAACAAGGAGGTAGAAATGTATACAAAGGGAGAATGGAAGTGGGAATGGGAAGGTGGTCAGCCAGTAGTAAGGGCACACGACCCCAAAGACCCGTTGAGTTTAATCGCCACAGTATATCCCAAAATTGGCAAGAAGGTGTTTGCGCCGATTGGTGAAGCCGAAGCCAACGCCCAACTCATAGTAGCAGCGCCACGAATGGCGAAGTTTTTAGAGAATTTATGTGCTGAATGGGAGGATTATGGTAAACTTGATGATTCCTTCTATCATACAGTAAAAGATATATTAGCCAAAGTGAAAGGTAAATGACTTATAGACAACGCAAGTTAAAGGAAAGAGAATGAACGAAGATTTATCGCAACCTTTCTGGGTAGGACACAATAATCCTAGATTTTGTGGGGCTAGATATGGGTACTTGCCACCGCTAGTTCAGCCCGAAGAGGAAGTGTTATTATCTAGAATACCACCAAACCACAGACTCTATAACGAACTCCAGCAATTGAAAGCACGGTTCATATATCTGGAAGGTAAGATACATTCTCTCACTGATAAGAAAACTAATAAGGATACTACTAAATATACAATAGAATAATATAATACTTATTAATATATAAGGGGGTGGGTAACATTAAAAAGACAAGTTTTCGGGGCGAAAAGGGCAATTCTAGCCTCAAAATGCAATGTTACCAATGTTACAAATTGTTACTTTTGTTACTTTTGTTCCCAATGTTACCAATGTTACGGAGGGAATGTGCCTAAAGCTACAAAGTATGATGTGGAGCTATGGATTAAGACTATCGCCACAGGGGATTTCCATTATAAAGAGGTTATGGACGGGCAGGTTGACCAATCATCTTTTGGGAATTTGAGGAAGATAATGTGTGAATTATGCAAGGGAGAGGAAGCATTGTGTGAGCCGGTTGGCAGACGGGATGGCTTTTATAGGGTTATACAGGATGGGGCGAAGCCCCTTGACTTTACCAATATGCAACGTAGACAGGATTACCCCATTGTTTTGCCCTTTGACTTGAGGAAGTATGTCTTTATCTATCCCGACACCACACTAGTTGTTGCGGGTTCAAAGGATTCAGGCAAGACAGGCTTTATTTATAGAACAGTAGCTATGAATATGAATAGAG
>SDBU01005015.1_pt1 | contig 16000 bp, 12 predicted proteins | sample 2277071 | NCBI WGS metagenome assembly SDBU01 (sample SAMN10397929, study PRJNA504765) | marine sediment metagenome | isolation source: marine sediment core GS08_GC12, 126 cmbsf | place: Arctic Ocean: Gakkel Ridge, Loki's castle | collected 2008
CGCCAATACCTTGAGGTCCTGGATGGGTCCGGGGGAACTCACGACCACCTGCCCGCTGAAACTGCCGTTGCGCGCACCAACCATGGTGATGGGGCGCAGCAGCTCGTTGGGGTCACCGTATTCCCCGTCGTAAACGGCAAGGGAGACGTTGGCGTTCCACACCTGAATCTTGTTTGGCCTCGACGCGTTGGGAATAACCGCGTCGCTCGGCTCTGCACTCAGCGTAAGCTTGTTAAGCGCCACCATGGGCCAGGTATAAGACTGACCACCTCTGCGCTTGCCACCGTACCATATGTGGCTGACGGGAGGCATATGGAGCTCTACCGTCAGCACGTTGATGCCCTTGCGCAGGTGTGTGGGGGAGATGCTCACGTTTTCCAGATGCCTCACACGTCGGCGGTACCGGTCCTGGTATTCCGGACGCTCCTTGCTATGTGGTCCCTGAATGGGCAGGAGCGCTCCCTGGTCATCCACATAGACCTCTTCCGGATAGTCCTGGGCTAGGCTATCGAAAGCGATGTCCCCTGCGGGCATGTGACCCCGTGCCACCTCCCTGCCATTGAGACGGGCCACCACACCACCCGCATAAGCGAGTGAAAGTGTCAGGCGCTTCAGCTTCGCCGGGTCGTGAACCTCGAACTTGCCCCGCAACAAGACAAGGCGCAGTGGGGGCGTAGGGATGCTGGGCTCTGCGGGGTAGCCTGTCACTCTCCCGGAGAAAGGACCCTGTCGGCGGACCCAGAAGCTGTCATCGAAGTCCGGGCTTGCCCAGTCCGAGGGTGGGGGCTGGGAGGAGAACACTTTCGTCTTTATCTCTTGCCGCGCCCACTTGATGGTCTTTTCCTGGACCGCACTTAACTCCCCCGATGCCTGTCTCACTATCTCAGGTAGATAGGTGAAGTGGCAGCGCCAGTAACTTGTAGTGTCCAGGATGACGAGTTCACCAGGGCTGCCGGACGAATTCTGCTCGGCGGCAAGGGAACTTGCCACCGCCAACGTCAAGAACAATGCCCTGCACAGCAGTCTAGGCAACGGCGCCGAGTTTCTCGTCATGCCTCGTAGTCTCCTCTTGCTAACGCCTGCGTGTCCGCCTGAACGTTGAACTTGCTGGACTGTGCCCAATGGAAGTTTTAGCTGGCCTTTCCCATTTGAACCTCGTTTCCCCTGCTGCCCAGACCTGAAGAAGTGTATCATCTCGTCTGTGAGGTGTAAAGGTTGTCTCTTTTGGTACATCTGTTCCTCACAGTTGCACCGCTTTACTGCCAGCCGGAGCCTGGGGAATTAGGCGACATTCGCAACTCATGATTCTGATGCAGTCCCCGGGCAATACCCTGGCGCCTTCTGAAGCTTTCTGGAAACGTTTCGAGAAGAAGCGCTGAGGCACAAGCAGTGTTGGTGAATAAGATTAGACGTGCAATCTTTTTTTGGTAGGCGGCATAATGTTTGGGTCTGACCTGAAATCTCATCATGTTGCCCACGAATCTGACACTGAGGTAACCAGCGCGATGGGGGGAGAAAGCGCTGACAGTATTGCACTGGGCTACACGGATAAGGTTCCCGTGGACCAGGCTCTCGAGGCCAAGCTAATCGAACGGGCGAAGAGCCGCGGGAACGGGTGGGTGTGATGGACAGATCGAGACGGTGTGTCGGGAGACCACCCATGGGACTCCGAAGTCGCTGTTAACTAATCCTCCCGGGCTTTCGGTCATCCAAAAACAGAGAGTACGTTTGAAAAGGGTTGCGAACGGGAGCCCCAGCTGGCGGGCGAACCAGCCCAGGGCTTGTCGATCGTGGGTTCCACGCTTCCTGCGGAAACAGTGGACATCCGGGCATCCTCCGAATGGGTTACTCGCGGCCGAGCGCCTTGGCGACCTCGGTGGCCAGGGCGAAGAGCCTTTCAGACTGCTGTGGCCAACCGGATTCGTTGACCCACCAGTCCCAGCCCTTTCTCTCGGCCACCTCGTAGTACATCGGATTGGCGATGCGGAAGGTCCGCACCCGCTCCTTGAGCAACTGCTCGCAGCGGCCGGCCAGTTCCTCACCAAGCCTGGCGCGAAGCGATTTATCGAGCAGCGCTTTCTCGATGAAAATCTTCGCCTCGCATTCCTGCAAGCCTTCACGGATCAGTTCCAGCCGCCAGGTGGGCAGCGCCCCGGCCGGACCGGGGTGCAGCACGCTGCCGACGGCCGTGCTCACGCTGAGCTGATTCCAACTGCTGGCCGGGTAGCGGTTGATAATGGACCGCGGGCGGCGGCGGCGTTCGCCAGCCAGCACGGGCCAGAAGTCCGCGCCGATCCGGTCGATCCCCCGTTGGTTGGCCGACAGCGCTCCCTCGAGGATCTGATGGTGCACGGCCAGGGGAGCGTCGCCCCACAGCGGCGGGTTGATGAAGGCGTTGCTGCCGCCGTCGCGGGGGAACACGACAATCAGGCGATCCTGGTTCCAGCCGTAGTAGTAGCGCTTCCACCAGCTGTGCACCGGCGGCTTGTCGGGGTCGGGCACGTGGGCGGTGTAGACGTTGGCCCTGAAGCCGATAACGGCGCCGATGTTTTGCGAGCTGCTGTGCGAGTGGATGGCCCAGCGGGCGTAGGGGGCGATCCGCTGGAACATCGCGGTCACGTCCCTGCTCGGGCGGACGTCCTGGGCGATGCCGATTATGAACGTCTTGTCGCCCAGGCCGCGCTTGGCCAGCCGCTCCCGCAGTCCGTCGAGGACCGGCTTCCAGAACGTCTCGGCTTCGGGCGTGCCCTGGACGGGCCCGGTCATCGCTTCGGTGTGGCCGGTCATCGGGTCCAGCAGAGTGACCGACGGGCCGACCGGCGGCTTGCCACCCTCGTCTCTGAAGTAACCGCCGCCGCAGAAGATGTCCCAGACGTAGAAGCAGACGACTTTTGGCCTGCCGATCCGCTGGATGTAGAGGTCGAGGTACTTCTCGGCGATGGAAAAATCGTGCTTGAACTTCTCGTCGTCACGGACCCAGCGGACCATGCTCTCGCTGTTGCCGAAGTGCGTCTGGCATATCAGCGGGATGTAAATCGACTTGTTGCCCAGCGGGGCCAAGCAGTCGAACGATCGGCCGATCAGCTCGAAATGCTTGTCGGACCAGAGCGGGACCTTGTATTGCAGGGCGACCGACTCGGGCGACTGGATGATGCCGACGTGGGTGATGAAATCGCGCGTATCGGGCAGTTTCCAGCCATAGACGGTGAGTTCGACGGGCACCCGCCGGTCAGCGACAGCCAGTTGGCCAACGTAGCGGCCGGGTTTTGCGTCGGCGGGAACTTTCACTTTCAGGCAGACCAGGTGGGTCCGGGTCGGCTGCTCCTGCGGCACAGGCCAGAGGGAGTCGAAACGCGGCAGACGGTTGGCTTCGAGACGTGGCAGGTTCTTGGCGTCAGGGAAGCGCCTTTTGGCTTGTCTCTCGCTGCCCGTCGGCCGCGCGTAGCGGATCTCGACGGCGGAGGCCGGGATGACGGCCAGGCCGTCGGCGGTCTTCAGGTCGCTGATGGTGGCGTCGGGCCCCTTGCCCGGCTCTTTCGAGAAGACGGCCACCTGGCCCCAGAACGCGCCGTTGCGCGCCCCGACGATGCGGACGCGCGCGTTGGGGTCATCCTTGCCGGTATAGTCCGGCGCCTCGAAGATCGGGACACAGATGTTGGGGCTCCAGACATCGACCGCCGACGCCGGCTGCCAGGAGATTCCGATTGCCGCCAGTGCACACAACGCAACCAAGGTAAGCCGCAGACGTATCGTTCGCTCCTCTTTCTGTCGGACCCGGTGAAGGATGTCACGCCCGATCCGGCCGAAACACTTCCACTAAACACGCGGTAATTGTTTAGCGGGTTAGCTGCTCCCGGTGGGCGGTATCCAGGATCATCGTGAGTTGTCTCGGGCGCATTGTCAACACATTTCCACTTATGCTTAAACCTTCAACCAGCCGATGGCAGTGCGGTCCTGGGAAGCAAGAAGGCTTTGGCGAGCTTCCCATGTGGGTGGCTTTGGTTGTTACAAACCTTTTACACAGTTGGGAGGCTGTTTGTGGTACTATTCCAGGCTGGGGCTGTGTGAGCACTGATTTGCGCCCCCAATCGGGACAAAATGCAGAGATTGTGAAAAGCACAGGCAGACCAGGATTCTCGCATGGCGAGACAAATTCTGTGAAAAAAGTCAGAATTTCGTGAACGGAAAGCTGTTTGTGGAGTCTATATAGTAAATGGGTTAATGTGCGCGCACTTAAAGGCGCCCTGATTCGGGCGCATGGCATATCCCGTAGCCACAGATAAAGGACTGCTGCGCTAATGATGGCGGAAGCGGGTGACATTTCTGAAGCTGGGGGCGACCGCAGGAGGGTTACGGAGGAGGCGCTTCATCAGGCCCTGGACCACTACCAGCGCACGGGCGAGAGCCTGGGGCGTTCTCTGGTGGCGCAGGGCTGGCCGGATGAGGAGGCGGCTGTGCGGGCCCTGGCGGAGACGCTGGGCATCCGTTTTGTGGACCTGTCCAATACCAAGATTGACCAGGAGGTAGCCGCCCGCATACCCTCGAAGCTGGTGCAGCGGGCGCGCGTCATCCCGGTGGCGGAAACGGACAGCCGGCTGCTGTTGGTCATGCGCAACCCCTTCGACTTCCAGACCGTGGACCACATTCGCATTCTCACCGGCAAACAGATCGAGCGTGCTATCTGCACCGAAAGCGACATGGAAGCTGCCATGCAGAGCTTCTACGGCTTCTCCGTCGCTAGAATGATTGAGGACTTCGAGAAACCGGAGGCTGCTGAGGATGCCAACGAGGTAGAGGTCGGCCACCTGCGGGAGATTGCCAGCGAACCTACGGTGGTCAACCTGGTCAACCTCATCATCGCCCGCGCTGTCCGTGACCGCGCCAGTGACATTCACATCGAGCCCTTTAACAAGGAGCTCAGGGTCAAGTACCGCATCGACGGCATCCTGCACGATATGCCTTCCCCGCCCAAGCACCTGCAGGCGGCCATTACCTCCCGGGTAAAGGTGATGGCCCAGATGAACATCGCTGAGCGTTACGTGCCCCAGGACGGGCACATTGAACTCATCATCGAGGGACGCGAGGTGGATGCGCGGGTGGCCACCATCCCTACCATATTCGGCGAGTGCGTGGAGATGCGCCTCCTGGATAAGGCCTCCTTTCTCTTCGGCCTGCAGGACCTGGGATTCGAGGAAGGAACACTGCACCGCTACCGCAAGCTCCTGGACTACCAGCATGGCATCGTGCTCGTCTGTGGTCCTACCGGATGTGGCAAGACCACCACTCTTTATGCAGCATTGAATGCCATCTATACGCCCGGGCGCAAGTTCATCACTATTGAGGACCCGGTGGAATACGAGTTAGCGGGCGTCAACCAGATTCCGGTGCGGCCGCAGAGAGGACTGAGCTTCGCCAATGGCCTGCGCTCCATTCTACGACAGGACCCGGACGTCATCATGGTGGGTGAGATACGCGACCGCGAGACCGCGGACATTGCCATCCGCTCGGCGCTCACCGGGCACCTGGTGCTGAGCTCCCTCCACACCAACGATGCTGCCGAGGCTATCACACGCCTTCTGGACATGGGTGTGGAACCGTATCTCATTGCCTCCGCGGTGCGGGGGATTCTGGCGCAGCGGCTGGTGCGCAAAGTGTGCCTTTCCTGCCGGGAGAAGCTTACGGCTAGCGAGGCGCTGCTGGCACAATTACAACAGGAGCTGCCTACGCCCATGGAACCGGTCCTCTATCGCACTCGCGGCTGCCCGGAATGTAAAGACACCGGTTATCGTGGACGCACCGCCATCCTGGAGCTGTTGGTGCTGGACCAGACCCTTCGGGACTCCGTTCTCGAGCGAGCGCCAGCCGCCACCATTCGCCAACACGTAGCTCCTCACATGCAGACCTTGAGGCAGGCGGGCTGGCTGAAAGTCGCCCAGGGTATCACCACGGTGGAGGAGGTGCTGCGGGCCGTGCAACTCGAAGAGCTTTTCGACGACCTGGGTGACGGGGAGTAACCGGCGCCGCTCGTTCCGTTTGGACGAGCCCACCGCGGGGGAGAAGAAGTGGCAACCTATACTTACGAAGCACTTGACCTGGATGGTCGCCGGTTGAAGGGCACGGTTGTTGCCCCCAGCCGGCGCCAGGCGCTCGAGCAGCTCGTGAGTGGCGGCCAGAACGTGCTGGACCTCTGTGAAGAGCGGAAGCGACAGCCGGGTGTAGCTGCGGGTTTTCGTTTCCGCAAGCGCCTCATCCGCTTGTCCAGCATCACTCGACAACTGGCGACGCTCTTGGGTTCGGGTGTGCCTTTGGTGCAGAGCCTGAACGTCCTCATCGCCCAGACCACGGAACCCCGTGCCAGGCAGATTCTCACCGACATCCGCCAATCCGTGCAGGGTGGCAGCACCCTGGCGGCCGCGCTGGAAGGACATGCCGAGGTGTTTCCTCAGGTGATGGCGAGCATGGTGCGCGCGGGTGAGAGGGGAGGCATTCTGGACCAGGTGCTCTCGCACCTTGCGGAGCTCTTTGACAAGGAAGAATCGCTGAAGAGCGAAGTGCGGGCCGCTATGGCTTACCCCACCCTGGTACTCTTTCTGGGCCTTGCCTCGACGGTGGCCCTGGTGGGTCTTTTGATACCCAGGCTGGAGGTGCTCTTCGACGGGGTGGGACAGGCGCTGCCGACACCCACACGGATGCTATTGGCGATTTCTCATTTTGTGACCGGTTACGGCTGGGTGCTCGCGCTCGTTGTGGTGGGAGCCTTCGTGGGTCTCAGACTGGCGCTCAGGTACCCGGGGGTGAGGCTCTTTGTCGATAGCCTGAAACTGCGCATCCCCTGGTTGGGAAGGTTGATTCGTGATGTGGCCATCGCCCGCTTCGCTCGATTGGTGGGAACTCTGGCGCGTGGAGGCATAACCGTGGTCGAGGGTCTCGATATTGCCGGCCCGGCGCTGGGCAACGAACTGATTTCCAGAACCGTCGTCGATATGGCCAGGCGCATCCGTGGCGGCGAGTCACTTACCTCCCTCATGAGGGAGTCAGGTGTTTTCCCTCCGCTGCCGGTGCAGATGGTGAGTGTGGGGGAAGAATCGGGGCGTCTGGGTGATACCCTGATGCACGTGGCGGAAGCCTACGAGCGGGAGGCGGCAGCCTCTACCAGGGTCATGACCTCACTCCTGGCGCCGGTGATGATTCTCCTGGTGGCGGGCATGGTGGGGTTCATTATTCTGTCGATGGTGCTGCCTATATTCCAATTGAGTTCGGTGCTGACCTAGGAGCGGAGAGCATGATGAAGATGAGATTTCGGAAAGAAGATGCCTTCACCCTGATTGAGCTGATGGTGGTCCTCCTGATACTGGCCATGCTGGCCACGGTAATCGTTCCCAGGGTGGTTGACAAGGCGGAAAAAGCCAGGCGTCAGAAGGCGCTGTCAGATATCTCTGCCATGGAGCTTCTACTTGACCATTTCTATCTCGACATGGGCCGGTACCCATCCGAGGAGGAGGGCCTGCGCGTCCTTTACTTCGCCCCGGAGGAAGATGACGAAAAGTGGGCTGGCCCCTATTCCAAGAAGCCCATCTCCAAGGACCCCTGGGACCATCCCTATTATTACTGGTGTCCGGGTGCGCATACTACTGAAGCCTATGAGATAGCCTCGTTCGGGAAGGATGGTGAAGAGGGTGGCGAGGGCGACGATGCCGATATCGTTAGCTGGGTGGTGCTTGAGGATGAAGGATACTAGAGGTAGTGCGGCTTTCGAGAAGCAAGCCCATTTGATAGCAACTCGTCAGGCGGATGGCTTTACGCTGCTCGAACTGATGGTAGTGCTGGCCATCATGGTCACGCTGGCGGGCATGGTTGTGCCCTCCGTGGCCACAGCACTCAGAAGCACCGGTCTCAAGACCACAGCACATAAACTTCACGAGCTCCTGAACTTTGCCCGCATGTCCGCTGTCTCCCGTCGGCGGCCGGTGGTGGTTTGCCTCGATTCAGAGCGTCGCCAATGCTGGGTGTCGCTCAGCACGGTCACACTGCCTTGGCTGGACGAACCAGAGGAACCAAAGACACGCACTCTGGCAAGTATGACGCTCCCTGAGGGCACGGAGATGGTGCTCTTGCGTGGTGGAGAGATGGCCCTAGATGTCAGCAGCCTGCAAGCCGGGGAGCTGATTACTTTCCGGAGCGACGGGGTCAGCGAGGACGTGCTCATTGAACTCACGGACCAGCGGGACGACTATTTTGAGATTGAGATTGTGGGAGCCACGGGACAGGTGCTGCTCAGGGAAGGAACCGAGCAATGAGGGCCCATCGTCACAATATGGCAGGATTTTCTTTGGTGGAAATGGTGGCGGCACTGGTCATCTTCAGCCTGGCAGTGCTGGGCACCGTGGAGGTGTTCAGCGCCTGTCTTCATTTGACCTCGGTCTCCTTGAACTACACTCACGCGGTCATGCTGGCGCAAAAGCTGATGGAGGAGACCATTGCCGAAGAGTATTTCATTGCCGCCAGTGACAGCGGGGATTTCGGAGAGGAATACTCTGGACATTCGTGGCAGCGCGAGGTCGAGGAGAGCGACACGCCGGGCTTGTATCAGATTGAGGTCGTGGTGACCTGGACAGAGCGGGGGCGCGAAAAGGAGTATGCGCTGACCACACTGGTGGCAGAACGGGATTAGCCATGACAGATAAGCGCGGTTTTACGCTCATTGAGCTGCTCGTTACCACCAGTATGCTGGTGCTGCTGTCGGGGGCGGCATTCGCAGTCTTCACTGCGGGCACGCGCTCGGCAGCAAAGGTGAAGCGCTGCGGACGCATGATGGCTCACGGGCAAGCCGCTCTGCAGGCCATGACCAGGGACATAAGGGCTGCCGTCCAGCACGGGACCTTTCTACTGACCGCGCTTGACGCCCAATACGAGGGTCTGGACTCAGATACCATTGACTTTATTGCAGCTCGCTTCAATCCGAGGCAAGGTAGCGAGAACGTAACCGGCCGCTCGGAGATAGGCTATTACATCGATAACGACCCTGACACCGAAGCCAGGTGGCTTCTGCGCCGCCAGGACGAAAGGCTCGACAGGGACCCGCTGGGGGGAGGGGTAGCGACCCTGGCCGGTTCCTTCGTTTCCGAGCTCAACCTGGAGTTCTACGACGGTCTGGATTGGGAAGCCGGCTGGGAGGACGAAGAGGAGTTCCCCCACGCAGTTCGCATCGAGATAGTGGTGGTGGATGAGGATGAGATTGAATCCCCCATGTGTTTCAGCACCGTGGTTTCCATCATGGTGCGCTAGGCAGCGGCGCCGGCGAGGGGTGGCGCTGGTGCTGGTGCTCTGGACCATGACGATTCTCTGCGCGGTGGCGCTGGAGATGAGTTTCTCGTCCCATCTCAGAGCGCAGGTCACCGCCAACATTAGTACTGCCACCAAGACGCATTTCCTGGCCCGCGCCGGTGTGGAAAGGGCGATTGCCGAATTGGTGGCCACCAGGGACGAGGTGCAGTCGCTCGCTGACCTCTATGGCAGTGACACAGAGACTTACGAGAACGTCGAGCTGGGAGAGGGCTCCTACACACTCCTGGCGGGATTGGATGCGCTGGGCGAGCCCGAGTTTGGCATCGTCGATGAAGCGGCCAAAGTCAACGTCAATACGGCGGACGCCTCAATGCTGGCTAAGATACCAGGCATTAACACCGACCTTGCCTCCGCCATAGTGGCCAGAGGTAGGAGGAACGACCTTCCTGACCTCAATGCGCTCCTTCTTGTCAGAGAAATTGACCTCTTGGTGCTCTACGGCGAGGACCAGAATGGCAACGGATTGCTCGACCCTAACGAGGACGACGGTGATGAAAGCTGGCCACCGGATAATGCCGACGGCCAGCTCGAGCTGGGGCTGGCGGGGTATCTCACGGTCTGGTCTGGCTGCCGCAATGTGTCGGCTGACGGCGGGGAGCGGGTGAACCTGAATGAAGCCAGCGCAAAGGAGCTTGCCAGAACTGTGAGCGGGTTGTCGTCGCAGGAAGCTGAGTCCATCGTGGCGCATCGTAAGAAGAAGTTTGAGAAGATTACTGACCTCTTGGATGTTGAACTGGTAGCTGAGAGCTCCAAGGAGTCGAAAGAGGAAGAGAAGAAGAAAGAGACCAGTGGGACTAGTGGGAAGACCTCCCAGGAAGGCCAGCGCCGCCAGACCTCCAGTGAGACTACAAAGTCGCAAGCCACCAGGAGCAGCGACCGGAAGCAGCGCACCAGCACAACGACCGAGACAAGCACGGGCAAGAAAGCCTTCGATACCGAAAAGTTCCGCAAAATTGCCGACTATATGACCATCACCGACGACGAGGTGCTCCAGGGTCGCCTGAACATTAACACGGCGCCCTACGAAGTGCTTGCCTGCCTCCCGGGGATTGATGTGGCTCTGGCGCAACAAATCGTGAGTTGGCGTGAGGGGCGAAATGACGCTTTGGAAACGGTGGCGCACCTGCTCGATGCGCCGGGGGTGTCGATTGATATCCTGAAGCAGGTGTACCCGTACGTAAGCGTCCGCTCGGATGTCTTCAGCGTCTGCTCCTTTGGCGTGATGGAGGGGGGCGGTGCGTACGCTTGTGTGCTGGCAGTCATCGACCGCACCGACGACGAGGTCAAGCTTCGATATTGGCGGGAGGTCGAATAGGCCGATGAACGGTAAGGAAAGAATGAAGAGAATGCTCGGGGAATGGCTGGGTAAATTGGTGCGCGCGTGCAGGCGAATTGGGCTGGCCGTGCGGAAGTTGCTCGCAGGGTGGCGCGCGCGTCCGCGCAAGCTACACCGCGTCGTGGTGCTGGAACGTATCGGCGAGAGGCAGTGGAAAACCCTCGAGGCGGAACTGGACGGCGAGCACATCAGAGTACTCGAAGCCCAGGCTTCTGAAAGCGCGGACGAAACGCTCGACTTACGAACTCTGCCAACGGCCAGCCGACCGGGGAAAGACGTCCGCGTAGTCCTGGTCTCAAACTCAGATCGTGCCATCTGTCGACTTCTCGACCTGCCGCCAGTCTCCCCTGAGCAGACACAGCGGATGGCGGCGCTGCGTCTGGAGATGGAACTGCCTTATCCTTTCACCGAAGCCACCTGGGTGTCCAAGCGCCAGAAGAGCGAAGACGAAACTCCTGCTGGAAACGTCCTCGTCATTGCCACACCTACCGCTGAACTCACGGAAGGGCAGGCGCAATTGCGCCGGGCGGGATGGCGCTGCCAGACAGTGGAGTTTGATGCTGCTGCACTCACGGAACTGGCTCTGGCCTCGGGCTCCCCCGCGGAAACCATTGCGGTGGCCGCGGTGGGCAGATACGTAACCACACTGGCCATATCTCATGCCGGTGAGCTGCGCTACGTGAGGCGCATCTTCTCAAATCTGGAAGGGTCGCAAAGTGGCAAGGGCAATGCGGCGGAGAGCCGGGAGCTTGCCAATGAACTGGTACAATCCATTCTTGACTACACACTGCACACCGACAACCGTGGACTCGAACACATGTTGGTCGTCGGCGAGGGAGCGCGCGGCGGTGCTTTCCTTGAGGAGCTCAGCTCCCGGCTGGGGATTCGACTTGAACGCGGCGGCCTTCCGGAAAACGTTCACATGGCTGATGCAGGAGTGCTGCCGGGTGAGCTTCTTGAAAAATTCCCCGCCTGTCTGGGCGCGTTGATAGCCAGCCAGCGACGATTGCTGAGGGAAGCGACGGTGGCGCCGCCGCTGTGGCGGCGCCGGGCAGTATTGCGGGAGGGTAGGCAGTGCTTGCAAGTGGCGCTCGTGGCTGCCAATGTGCTGCTTATTGTCAGCCTGGGGGCAGCGTCGTTCAGTGTGCGCCGCGCAAAGCTGGCGGCGGCGACCCGAATTATTGACGAGACCCGGGAACTGGTGCCCGATTTCGAAAGGCTCAAGGAAGAAGTGCAAATCCTGGAGAGTGAGAGCCAGCGCCAACGTTCAATGTTAGACGTGCTCCTTGCCCTTGCCGAGGCGCTGCCCAAGGGCATAGGTCTGAAATCCGTCAAGGTTGACTCCAAGGGAAAAGTGGACATCAGTGGCAAGACACCCTCGGTTGAGGTGGCCTCGGAGAAGGCCATCAAGGCGATAGAGGATTCTCCGATGTTGACCAATCCGAAATGGCTGGGCTCGACGCAGGAGCAGGGAGGCATCTCCTTCACCATCACCTGCGAGCTCAGAAAGAGTCCGGGGGGTTCAAAACCATGACATTGCAGCGCCGAGAAAAAGTGGTCCTTATCGTCGGAGGAGCGGTAGCAGGCCTGCTGGTGCTGGTCCTGTTCGTCCTGACTCCTCTGGTCGAGAGGTGGTGTGACCTGGGCAGCCAACTGGGCCCGAAGCTTGTGCTCGTGAAGGAGTTGAGAAACCTCGCCAGCCAGAGGGAAACCCTCCTGGCAAGGCGAAACCGCTATATCAGGAGCCTCGGTTATCTGGTCGAACCTGAAGCCCCAGGCACGGGCAAATCAAATAACTCGAAACCGAATCCCCCGAAGCCCCGGGCCGCGTCGGCATTGAGTCTTGCTGCCTACCTGGACCAGACGACCAAGAAAGCGGGCGTGAAGATCAAGAATATCAAGCCCAAGAAACTGACTGCCAGCCAGAAGGACAGGAAGTATTTCAGGGCCAGCACCGTGCAGGTGACCTTCGACACCAAGCTCCAGTCCCTGCTCAAGCTGCTCCATGCGCTGGAGAAAGGTGAGCGCCTGATTCGCATTGAGGATATCAATTTGCGCCGTGACTTGAAGAAAGGCGACACCGTGAGTGTCACCCTGGACATCGTCGGCTATGTCCCTCAGGGGAGAGACCCATGAAAGCAGCGCTGATGAAAGCTCTGGCTCGACTGCGGAGGTTCGGGCCGGATAAATGGCTGGTGGCAGTCGCCTCCCTCCTGGCCCTTCTGCTGTTGGTGCAGGGAATCCAGTACGCTGGTGTGGAGCGATTCGGCAAAGAGCTGACAAAGTCCCAGGCGAAGAGCAGCCAGGCTCCGGCCAAGAGAGAGGGGACCAAGTCTCTGAAGGAATACGATGCCATCACGGCGAAAGGCATCCTGGGCGGAGCTCCCCAGCCTCACAAGTTGTTTGGCATTATGGGAAATAGCGCCTATTTTGGCACGTCCTCGACGAGCCTCAAACCGTATGCGGTGGGGGCCACGGTCCCCGGCGCCGGCAAGATTATCGAGATAGGCTGCGATGCGGTAGTCCTTGAGAAGGAAGGCAAACAGCGCACACTTACGGTTTTCCCGGAGCTCAAGATGGCGCCTCCATCGGGGAAGAAGCGCTAGCCTGCGACGCCAGGCAGCCCAGGGGAGCGTGGCAAAACCGGCAGGACTTGAGCGGTATGAGCCAGTTACGTTGAACCATCCAGGAAGGAGGGTAGGGAAGTGAGAAGCTTGCGAGTCGGGAGGTATTTCCAGGCGTTGTGTTTGTGCACAATAGTGGTTCTCTTTCTCTTACCTTCGCTCGGCTTTGCGGAAGGCGCGGCGGAGCCTGAGCAGAAGAAGGTAGGAGAGAGCCAGGTCAAGGAGGGCGCCCAGGCGCCAAAGCCGACGCCGTCGGCATCGCCGGAAAAGGCAGCGCCAGAAGGTGAGGCGGCTAAACCTGAAGAGGACAAGCCCAAAATGGTCGCCCTCAATCTCAATAAGGTCAACATCGACCAGGTGGTCAAATTCTTGAGTGAAATCACCGGGAAGATTGTGGTGAAGCATAAGGCCGCCAGTGCGACGATAACCATTGTCAGTCCCAAAAAGGTGTCCCAGGAGGAGGCATGTGCACTCATCACGGAGGCGCTGCGCCTGGAAAAGGTCGCCATCGTCGAGAAGAACAGCGTCCTCTGGCTGCTCCCCATAAACCTGCTTCCGGATATTGACATCGAACTCCTGGCTCCCACTGCAGAGGGGCCGGAAGGGGGAATCATTAGAAAGGTCATCCCCATTCGGGTGGCGGATGTGAAGGAACTGGCCAACCTGATCAAGCCTCTGCTGAGCAAGGACGCGACCTTGGTGGCCGACCCGGCGTCAAGAAAGATTATCGTCACGGATACTGTGGCGCGGGTGAAGAACCTTGAAAGCCTGATAGCACAACTCGACGAAACCCTCTGGGCTGATGACCGACAGGTGAAGATATTCCCGCTCGAACATGCCGATGCCCAGGAGCTGGCGCCAATCCTGAAGGCCGCGCTGACCACACCCGGACCGGCGCGGAAGGACAAAGCAGGTCCAGAGCAGGTCGAGGTGCGGGCTTATCGGCTCGCAAACTGGCTGGTGGTAGTCGCTCCCAAGGAGACGCTTGCTGTGGCCGAGCAGCTTATAGCTAAGATGGACAAGGAGCGGCTTACGGAAGTTAAAGTGTGGGCCATTACGCTCAAGTATGCTGACCCCAAAGAGCTGGCGACGCAACTGACGCGCCTGTTCGCGAGGCGCCCCGGTATGCCGGCCCGTGAGAGGGTCGAGATTGTTGCCGATGAGCGTTCTAATACCCTGCTGGTGCTGGGCTCGGAGTCAGACTACCAGCTCATCAAGGAGGTAGTCCAGAAACTCGACAAGGAACAGCCGAAGGAGACCGAGCTGCGCTCCATTACGCTCAAGTATGCGGAAGCTCGGAACCTGGCAACGCAACTGTCGCGCCTGTTTACGAGGCGCCCCGGTATGCCCGCCCGTGAGAGGGTCGAGATCGTCGCCGATGAGCGTTCTAACACCTTGTTGGTGCTGAGCTCGGAGGCAAACTACGAACTCATCAAGGGGGTGGTCGCGGAACTGGACCGGGAAGAATCGGTGCAGATGACCACCAGGACCTACGAACTTGACCACGCCGATGCCGAGGATATTGCCGAGCAGATGAACGACCTCTATTCGGGTATGCAAGATACTGGTTACGGTTACTATGGCATGTATTCCATGTACTACGGCGGCCGCCCCTCAGGCCGCCAGACGCAGACGCGCTTTGTGGCGGAACCGCGCACCAACTCGGTGATTGCCATCGCGCCGCCCAGTGAGTTTGAAAGAATTAATGAGTTGATTGAGAAGCTCGACCAGCCCATCGATGTGGAGCAGGTCACACCCCGCATTTTCCCCATACGGTATATCGATGCCAGCGAGCTGACCGAGATGCTCAACGAGGTGTTCGGGGTGGAGGATGTCACGGACACCGGCGGCTATTACTACTATCGATATAGGCAGACTAGCAGGCCGCAGGTGGGCAGGCTCTACGGTAAGGTGCGTTTCGTGGCTGACACTGCCACCAACTCCATCATCGTGACCACCAATAACAAGGAGAACTTCCCCATCATCGAGGAGTTCATCAAGGAACTGGATAAGGTCTCCCCTGAGCTTGCCAACACCATGGTCAGGGTGTTGAAGCACGCCAAGGCTATGGAGGTGGCTGAGCAACTGAATCGGCTCTTCGCCCGTGAGGGTGCCCGGGCGCCGGAAAAGAAGGAAGCAGAACCTGACGCGCAGGCCACGTACTATTCCTGGTTGTACGGCTCACCGGGTGCGAAGAAGGAGGAGCGCCCCATCAGCAACCTCATCGGCCAGGTGCGGGTGGTCCCTAACGTACGCATCAACGCGGTGCTGGTCACTACTGCGCCACATTACTTCGACATCATCGACAGGCTTATTGAGGAGCTTGACATCCCCTCGCCCAAGGTATTCGTCTCAGTTAGTCTGATCGAGATTTCCAGGGCCAGGGCTTCCCGCATAGGCATGCGCTACAGTTCCGAGCCAACTGTTTTCGAGAGCGATGACTTTGACAACGGTTTCCGCTCCGCCTTCGGCTTCTCCTGGACCGAAGTGCACCGTGACGGCACACTGAGTGCCGATGTGGACATTCACGTGCTCATACAGTTCCTGCAGCGCCACTTCAATTCTCGCATCCTCTCGCAACCAAAATTATCCATGGACAACAACGTCCCGGCCAGCTTGTTTATAGGCGCCGAAATACCCTTTATCACCAAGAGCCAGATAAGCCCGGAGGGTGCGCGCAGCGACTCCTTTGAGT
>SDBU01005016.1_pt1 | contig 15997 bp, 20 predicted proteins | sample 2277071 | NCBI WGS metagenome assembly SDBU01 (sample SAMN10397929, study PRJNA504765) | marine sediment metagenome | isolation source: marine sediment core GS08_GC12, 126 cmbsf | place: Arctic Ocean: Gakkel Ridge, Loki's castle | collected 2008
GTAGGATATAGCAGTAATGTTAATAATGGAATGCCCCCCGGTTATATAAGAGCAACAGGTTATGAATACTATTCATATCACACGTCTTCAGGGGTAGTAGTGTTTTTATCTGCAGCCAATAGCGAGCGAATATTAAGCGATACTATCAGAATTTTAATAACATACGAAGAATAATTACAGGCACGATGCCTATCAGGAAAACCAATGGCAAAGATTCAATTAGTCCAACCAACACAAGTCGGATCACGCAGGGTCGGTGCGGTCAAGCCTCCTCTGTCCCTTGCAGACAGGTCCGGACAGGCCGCACTCGGTCAGGCTGTGGCTCAGGTCAGTGGCGATATTTTCAGGCAAATGACTGCAACGAAAGCAGCTAATGAAGAGGCTACTTTCAGGGGCATAGGCAAGTCTGAGATTCGAGGCTATGGTGCGTTCGTCGAGCAAAACCCCAACTTAAGCATAGAAGAGTTGCAAAAAGAACAAGAAGCGATGATGGGCAGGATAAAAACTGCCGCAGGTAAGGCTACGACAAGACTGGCCCGAACAGCGAACGAAAACTGGCTGGCCGAGAGGGGACCTTCGATAGAGAGAGAGTCTTTAGACTTGATGGCTGCGATAAAATCCAATCAGGAACTTGCGGTCTATGAAATCCACCAGAAGACGAACATGGATAACCTTGACGCTGGTGCTTACACAAAGCTCAAAGAGCGGATGGTTAAAGAAGGTTTGCTCAACAAAGAGATAGCCGATGCCCAGGAAGTGCGAGACTTAGCCATTATAGACAGGGCTATGGATAAGATTGAAGTTGATAATATCAAGCCATTGTTAATCGAGTCGCTTGGCGAAGAATTGGATAAGCAAGCTGGACTGGCAACCCTATCCAGTGAATTAGATAGATTGAAAAAGGAAGGTGTATTAACAGAAGCAGAAGCCGCCGAGCAAGACAAGGTTCTCGGCGACTGGATAGACAATTTCGTTGCTGGTAGAAAGAAAGCGGTTGACAATGCAGCCAAACTAACAACCCTTGAAACGTATACAGGATTCTTAGAGCCGGTAACTACTGGATCGGTAAGCTTTGACGATGTAGAAACAAGTTCTATGTCGAAAGACGACAAAGAGAGTTGGCAGAAATACATAAAAGGTTCCTACGAAGACGCTCCCACAGAGACTATAGCGAAAGGGTTCACTGACTCTACCGGTGCGGTATTCGAGGCGGCGTCATTGGAGATATCTAAAAAAGAAGCATACGACGATATATTGACAGCAAGGTTTGTTGACAGGTCTATCAACGAAGATCAATATAATTGGGCAATCGATAAGATAGAGAATCCTTACCAGAAAAACATAATGGCGGATTTAAGGTCTACCATGAAGAATAACACTACAAGTTTCAGGGATTTCCATAGCATACTGTTTAGAGGCGAAAGCCCAAGGGATGCGGCTGAAAGCCAAAAGGTTAATGAGGCATTGGTATCATGGCTGGATAGATTAATAGAAAAGGATGCAGTACCTTTATTCGATCTCAAAAAGAAAATGTTTGCTATGTCGTCGCAATTCAGGGTGAATAATGGTACACTGGTTGATATTGGAGATACTGTTCTGCGGAACGGCGAAGAATGGGAAGTCATAGGATTCTACGAAGACGGTGAGCCATCGTGGGAGAGAGTTGAGGATTCCGGTATCGGTAATGGCGGTGGTTTTAACCCACTAGGGAGAGGCTTCGACCTTGAAACATTCAAAGAGTCTGGGGGCGTTCCTGATGAAACAGGGCACATGGGAAGTTTTGACCCTAGAACTGGAATGCTACTTAAAGGAATGAATCATCCAACAATTGGATTGACATTGGCAGAAGAGAAAAAGCTAGGCAATAAAGTTATCAAAAGAGGGGATAGATTTTTCACTGTCCCCGACGAGAAGGCAAAATAATGGCGAGATTAGCTGATATAAATAAAGGCCAGATGACGGCGGAAGAGGCCGAAGCCCTTGCGAACGATACGTTTGATTATGCCGACAGGGAAAGGGTTACTCTCAGGTCGGCAAATCTGAAAATCAGAAATGATGCCATCGATAAGAACAGGCGTACTCAATTAAGAGAAATCAACAGATTATTCGGTACAAGCTTCGACACTACTAACCCTAATGCAGAAACATATAACATAACAAAAGGCTATGGCGATTTTACATTTGGCGAGAAAACCGCTCAGGCAGCGAAGGCTTTCCAGAGGGGTGCGGGTAGTATAGTTAAATTGCCCGGCGTTGCGCTCAAGGCCATAGGGGAACTAGAGCCTGACAGGGCAGAGATTGCCCGTAGAGGCGACAATCTAAACAACAGAGGGGCAGCTTATTTCAATTCACCTGTCGGTAAGGCAGAAAGTGCTACTATGGACATGCTCCGCGAGGCTGGCAATTCTTACATAAGACAAGTGAATAGTATGATGCTCCGCGAGTCTCCGGAGTCGATAGGGGTAAGGCAGCAGCCGTTTGCGACTCATCCCTTTTACAGAACAACTATGGCGGTAAGCGAATCTGCTCCCTCCTATGGCTTGGCAGTGGCTTCAACCCTGTCCTCTGGAAACCCCAATGTCGGACTTTTCATACTCGGCAGTACAACCGCAAGTAGTTCCTACGACAGTTTCAGGGCGCAAGGTGTTGACCCTGACCTTGCGTTGATAGGGGCACTCGCCGAGGGTTCTATTGAAATGCTCACTGAAAAAGTTCCTATGGACTTATTGATGAAAGGTGCAGGTAAACCCTTATTGATAAGGGCGTTAAGGGTTGGAACTGCCGAGTCGTTTCAGGAGTTATTTGCACAATTAGGACAAAACTACGTCAACGCTGTAATCAAAGATATTGACCCGGAGAACCTTACAACAGCTATTGATGCTGCCCGGCAGGAATGGGGCATTATCTCTGAGGGTTGGCAAGACGCAATGGCGGCGGGCTTTGTAATGGGTGGCGCTGCGGCGGCTATTTCCGGTGACGTTCCGGATTTGGGCAGAAGCAAGGATGAAATGATTGCAGAGTACGGGTTCAATCCTCGTAACATACAGGAGTTCGTTGCCTTAACAGAAAAGATTAAACAGAACGTCACGGCTGTTACTGAGGCAGGCGATCCGGGCGTTACGCTTGAACTTGAAAAACTGGAAGCCATTGAGCTATCCAAGAATGATATAAGGCGTAAGATCATCGCGGGCGAACCTTTGGAAGCCATCGAAAGAGAACAGTTCCCATTACTCGCCAAACAGGAAGACCAGATAGCCGAATTACAAGCTTCCTTGCCGGGACTTGCAGGCATACCGCAGGCACCGCTAGAGGAAGCAAAAGGAGTTCGCCGTCTTTTTCATGCAGAAAGAACTGTAGGAGACATAAAAGAAGGCAAGGAGTTGGGGACATTCTTCACAAGCGATAAAGGTGTAGCGCAGGGATTCGCGGGACAAGTTGGCAAAGTAGGTGAATTCGATGTAAAAATAAACAACCCATTAGTTGTCGACCCTGTAAACCAAGAATTTCCTGAAGCATTTGATTCGGAAGAATTTGCACAAGCAATGCAATCCGCAGGAATAAACCTTGACTTATCAGAGGTTGACGGCGATACTTTCTCTGAGATACTCGATGACGCTGGAACCCCGCTAATTAAAGCGATAAAAAAAGCAGGATTTGATGCCTTAATATTCCCTGACGTGCAAGGCGATAAAAGTTTCGACACTACACTTGTTTTTGATAAAAAGAAAGTAACCGATGCTAAAAAACAAAAAGGGGAAGTGGTTCGTGGTGGACCCGGAGACAAAGGAGGAATTAGGGGGGCCGTTCAGCGCGAGCCAAGCATATCTCCGAGATCACCTGACCCCTCCGACAAAATCCAGCAAATCCAGGATAAGATACAATCTGAAATAGACACAACGACAGAGCAGATAAAAGCAGGATTAATAGTCGAGCCACCGACAAGAAAACTCGGTGAAGGTGAAGAAAAGATAAGAGGTTCGGCACTTAGTACGATAGCCATTGCAGTTGAAGCTGACATGCTGACTGAGCAGGAAGCCCTTAATCTCGACCTGCCGACATATAAGACTCTAAACTTCAAAGAGATGTCTGAAAAATTAACTTCTATGATCGCTCAGGACGTGGAAAAGGTTAAGAGGATAGCTTTCTATCAAGAGGCCGCTCCGCCAGATGTTTATCCTGAGAAAGCTTTTTCAGCATTAAAGACTTTCGCTAAAATGACAGGCGATGTCGATTTGATTATGGACATTGCTATGAACGAAGACGCCCAGCAGGTTCATACAGTAATGGGAAAGCGGATCAAAGCACTTGACACACAGACCAACACTGACCCGGTTGACGCTGTGCAAGAGATCATTGCAGCAAGGGTAGAGAAAAAGATTCGGGACGGTGAAGATACTACCGAACTCGAGGAAGAAAATGCCAGACTCAAAGTTGAACTGGACACGACCAAAAAAGCACTTGACGACCATATAGAAAAGACCAAACAGCAATACGGCTCAAAGAACAAGGGTGTGAAACGGGCTGAGTACGATGCTATTCTTGACAGACGCAGGGCTGAAGCGGCCAAGTTGAAACATGATCCCCGATTAGGTGCTGTGTTTGTACCAGGGGCACAAGACTTCATCGACATAGCCAAGATAGGGGCTTTCCATCTTGAGGCTATTGGCAGAGACTTCGCCAGATGGTCGTATCAGATGCAGCAGGATTTCGGTGAATGGATTAACCCGTTGCTCGTCGATGAATATGATAAGGTTCTTGCTGCCGAAGACGATGCCGAGTTAGCGACTGCAATCAAAAGAGTCCAAAAGTCTATCGACACCATATCTAAAAAGATTGAAACAGGCGATATAAGTGTTAAGAAGAAAAAAGGAGGCCCAACGTCGCCGGAACTGGAAGCACTGCGGACTGAACGCAAAGACCTCCAAAAAGAACTACAGAAGATGCGGGACGCTGCCAAGCCTAAGAAAGTTCCTAAGACCAGATTAGAGAAAAAGAAAACCCGACTGGAAAAAGGTGCTGCAAAACTGGAAAAACAGTTTGACGAACGAGACTTCGAGAAGAGACCATTTGTACCGATAGAGCTTGACGCAGAGGGCAAGAGGCTACAGGCGGCTTATGATATTGCAAAAGAAAAATTCAAGGCCGCGCAGGAAGCCGCCAACATCATCACAGAAGAAGAAGTTGCTATCATTGCGCAATTGGCGAAAGATGTCGCAGAGCGTGAAATAGTAATGAAGAACTCCGTAAGAAGCAATAACGACAACGGAGATGGGCCAACAACTGAGGAATACGAATACGGTGCTGCGTGGGCAATCTTCAGGGATTACGTTGATTCACTGAGAACAAGGGCTAACGTGAAGACCGTTAAGCAAGCTATTAATGCCTACCTCAAGAATCCTATAGACTTCATAGTTGACGCAGCAGGCACTATGAAAGCATCAAAAGCTTCGCTCGACAACAGTTTCCACTTCAGGCAGGGGCTTCCAACATTCCTAAAGGGGATAACAGGCGACAAGGCATCAGCTATTGCATGGGGCAAGACGTTCTGGAAGTCATGGGGATTCATGTGGGATGGTCTACGGGGCAGCAAAGGGTCAGAGCAAGCGTTGACCGCATCTATTGTGTCGAATTCGGACTTCGCATTACTAGAGCAAATGAAACTCGCGCTATTCGTGACAGAAGAAGATATACCCATAACAGTACAAGAGAAGATACCTTTTATTGGCAGGCTTTTCAGGGCGGCTGATGTTGGGTTTGTGTTGTCTGGCAGGTACATGCGATTTCAGTTGGCATTGCAATATTTGAAAGTTTGGCGAAAAAGTGGCAAACCTGTGACTAAAAAAGAAATGGAGGGTATTGGAACTCTTGTAAATTCCCAGACACTCAGAGGTGCTACGGCATCGAAGAATCAGGAACCCGGACTGGTAAACAACCTGCTCTGGTCGCCTCGTGCCCTTCGCGCTAATGTCGATATGCTGACATTCCACTTGCTCGACAGGAAAGCAACGTCTTTCACAAAGAAGCAGGCGGCTATCAATTTGTTAAGGTATATCTCAGGCACGGCAATGTTGTTGGCGATAGCTGATTGGATTGACGATGATAGCGTTACGTTTGAATCGACTAATTCTGATTTCGGTAAAATAGTAGCAGGCGGAATAAGGTATTCAATAGGAGGAAGCACTGCGGTCATGGTAGTGCTGGCGTCAAGGCTGATACAAGATGAATTCACAAGTGCTACAACAGGAAAAACGTCACCTCTAAGTCCTGGTAGCCCGTTCCGTTCCGGCGAAGGGCTTGTGTTTAATTTCTTCAAGAATAAACTCTCGCCAGCGGCAAGCGTGGCATTGCAAATTCTGAACAGATCGACAAGAGATGGCGACCCGTTGACTATACCTTGGGTGCTAGACGCATCGTTCACACCCCTTATTATAGACAGCACGTTTGAAGCAGCAGAGATTGCGGACGCAGCAAATACTTTATCGGCAGTAATCGCAGAAGCAGTAGGAGTTAATGTTCAGGTATTCACAGACAAGAAAACACTAAAGACTAAAAAGAGAAAGAGTTTCTAAGGAGAGTGACGTGGCGAAACCAGAAATACACAGTTGGAGCAGGACGATAATAACAATCCTGTCTATGGATGCATTGCAATATTTTACTAAGTAAGGAGTCTAGTATGGCAAAAGAACAATGGAAAAAAGTGGGTGTAGTTGTGGGCATTATAAGCCTATTTATAACGCTGGTGGTTACTGTTACGACAGTTGCGTACACAAGCGGCGGAGGCGTAGCTGAAGTCAAGGGGGACATAGAGAGCGTAAAAGAGAACGCTGTCGAGGACGGGGCCGCTATGGTTAAACTGGAAGTACGAACCACAAATCTTGAAAAGGAATCCACTGAAAGCAAGTTAAGAGACGCCCGAATTGCAGGGCAGTATACAAATATTGAGTCGTATATGCGAAATGAATCAGATAGAACAAAGGAGATCGCCACCGACCTTAAAGAGTATCGCAAGGAACATGAGGCGCAAGTAGAATCGAATCGCATAGAGCAGCAGGGGCGTACCGAAGCTATTATAAGGATACAGGCGCAAATCGATAATCTGGAAAGGGTTGATTGATGGCAAAAAAGAAAACGAGAGTTAAAAAGAAAAGAAAGTCTGGGGTCAGGAAGAAAAAGAAATCAGGCGTAAGACCTAAAAAGAAGTAATCATCCTCCTCCGAAGCGAGGTTCGGGATTGTCCGGGCCTTGCTTTTTCTTATGCGCATTTCAAAATACTTCCCGCCCCGATTTCGCTATAACAGGCCTGAAACGGGATTCGCGTATGCGCTTCTGGACTTTCTTCACAAACCCCAAAGATTTAATTTGACAAACGCCCTTCCGTGAGTTAAGTTCTAAGCATGACGAATACGGGAACAAAACAAAATTCAACCCAACCCCTCACCCAGTTCTCGTTTTCGTCATGGATTACAGCTTGGGTGCAGGGGTTTTTTTAATGGAGAATGGATAATGCCTACAGGTTACACGTCATCAATTAAAGATGGAATTAGCTTAAATGACTTTATTATGAGTTGCGCTAAGGCGTTTGGGGCCTGCATAAGTATGCGTGACGAAGCCCACGACAAACCAATACCAGATGCTTTCGAACCGTCACCCTACCACCTTGAACAGCAGATTCAGGAAAAGGCAAAGCTTCATGGAATGAAAAGGCTATCCAAAGAAGACGCCGAGAATCATGCAGAAATGGAATACATGGACAAAGTAGCTTCAATCAAAAAAGGCATCAAAGAAAACAAAGATTTGCGAAAGCAATATGAAGAAATGCTCGCAAAAGTCAAATCATGGAAATCGCCATCAGAGGAACATGACGAGCTAAAAACGTTTATGATTGATCAAATCACAAAATCTATAAGATTTGATTGCGGAAGCTACTATGAAGATATGGATGCCCCTGTTAAATTGTCCGGCAAGACTTGGCAAGACAAAGCTATCGCGTCGCTGGAAGAAAGTATTGCTTACCACACAAGGAATTACGCCGAAGAATGCACTCGCCAAAAGGGTAGAAGCGAATGGGTTTCACGGTTAAGGAAAAGTTTATCGCAGAATGTTTAGTCATGCTGCGGATTGGGGCTATATATATGGAGAATAGATAAATGAAGATGACACTTGACGAAACATGGGAAAACCAATTAAGAATGTCTGGCTGGATTGCTGAAAATTACGATGGAACTATCCACCCCTCAGATATGAAGAAGACATGGCTACGCAGTCATCGGTTTACAAAAAAGCGGATGTTTAATTGTTTTTTCTGTGATTACGCATCTCGCAAGTCGCAGCCTTTATTGGATTGCAGCAATTGTCCTGCTTTTAGTAATAAGAGCAACAAGTGCGGTTGTGAAATATACCATACATACAATTGGGATACTAAACCCAAAGCATTCTACGCCAAGATCGTCGAGTTAAACAAGAAAAGACTGAGGCAGAAATGAGCAAGAACCAAAAGATAATCTGGACAATATGTTTATGTATAATAACAGTGGCAATAGCAACAAGAACTTTTCTCCCCTCCTCCTCACGAGGCTCTGTGAAAGCCACACGGTTATTAGCAGAGCCTTACTTTCATTCCTACGAGGAAATGCAAATATGGGCAGGAGTCGAGCCTGACGGGTTCTGGGGGCCAATATCAGACATGGCATATCGGGCGAAACGGGATAGGGTTTATAACGATAAAATGGCTGTGCTGACATGGCCGGAATTGGAGAACTAATGGAAACTAAAGAACCAGAAATTCAGTTTACATGCGTAGACTGCACCTACCACGTAGAACACAGTTACGAAAATTGCTTCTATGAGCCGAAACCGATTTGGCGGAAAGCAAGTAGACCTGCCTGCCATAATATCCAACTTACACAGAAAGCTAAAGGTGAATGATGACTGAAAGTAAAGCAGATCAGATAAAACGGTTGCAGGGGAATGATACAGGGTTTTATGCTTTGTCGGAATCGGATAAGAAATTGTTGCACCTCATCCTGAGAACAAAGCCAGGGCAGATCGTGTTCTGTAGTGGCTGTTCAGGTTCGGTATGGACTGACAGAGAAGGGACAGAAAATCTCTATGATAGTCTCATCTACCGCATCCACCGCAAATACAAGCCGGACACGCCTGTATTTGAGGGCTATGTACTGTGCGAGGTGCTACCCGCCGCCCCCGCTGGCAATATAACATTCAGGCACTTCAACGGAAACGCCATATCTTTGCACAAAGCCATTACGTTCGGCTGCTGTGGGTATAATTACAAAGAAGCACCGAGTAATCTCATAGAGAGCAATGTAGCGTTTGTCTCGCCAGAAGGAATACTTGTTCCGACAGTAACCGCCGTGGAAATTGAGTATGGCTATAAGCCCGCTAATCTCAAGTATGTTGTTTTCCTTGAAAAATAATTAACTTTTTACTTGCTATATTACAAGAAAGTGGTATAATTACAAATGATGGTTAACAGCTACAACAATTTACTTGGAAATATTAGACCTGCCGGGGACATACCTTTTGTAGCGTGTGACCATCACCCTGTCAGGTCTTCTTTTTTAGGCGTTAATATGAAACGAATACCATTAACTCAGGGGGAATTTGCCCTTGTTGACGATGAAGACTACGATTGGCTCAATCAATGGAAATGGTATCTTACCGGCAAGGGCTATGCCGCAAGAACTAGACTTAAAGGGGACGGAGGGGGTATTATGTACATGCACCGACAAATTTTGGGTACTCCAGATGGCATGGGCACTGATCACAGGGACGAGATCAAACTCAATAACCAGAGGTCTAACTTGAGAGTATGTACTAATGATCAGAATGCGTGCAATCGTAGCAAGACCAATGTCAACACCAGCGGGTTTAAAGGCGTCTCGTGGAATGAGAGCCGTAAGAAGTGGCAGGCATCGATGTCAATAGACGGCAAGACGACATACTTAGGCCGTTTCACGTGCATAATCAAAGCAGCTAAGGCCTACGATGCGTCGGCAAAGAAACACCAAGGCGAATTTGCGAACTTAAACTTTTCCTGATAAGGCGGTGAAATAATGAATAAATTACCAGAAGATTTACAGGCAATTATTGATTTGGTAGCAGCACTGTACAAACCTAAATTTGAACAGCCCGAACCCCTCACCACCCCTGCCGGCATCAAGTTCTGGGTAGGCGAAGCAAGTGGGAAAGTGCATGGAATGTTATTCAATAATGATAGTCAATGCCTAATGTACTGTGACGATGGCAAAGTCTATACAGTAGACTCTTGCACTGGCTTCGACCTTGCACGAATCAAAGAATGCCTGCCCCTGACGCCCTGTAAGTACGAAGACCTGGTGGCTGGTGAGCCCTTCTTTGCAGATGATACCGAAGAAGTAGATTGGCAATATACCGCTATCTACCTTTGCTTGCCAAGGGTTGAAGGAAAGAGGATGTCTGTGTTTATCGGAGCCAATGGATACCCGACACCATCTGTTGATACGAAATGGGAATTCTACTGGAAAATCGGATGAACCAATACGAAATAAACAGTGCCGTTGGGATTAACTTCCTGTAACCGGAATGGATTAAACATGCCCACGAAGGCTGGCCCTCTACGGAACGGTACTATATTGGAGAAATATGATAATACACGATTGCATCCAGGGAAGCGACGAGTGGCATCTGATTAGGCTCGGCATGGTTACAGGGTCACGCTTCAAAGACGCACAGGCTCAAAACAGGAAAAGAACCGGCCCCGGCGAGACTAGCATAAAATATATGGCCGAACTGATTGCAGAGAGAATAAAGCTGGAACCCGCTGAATCTTTCACGAGTGACGCGATGCGATGGGGAACAGAGGTCGAGCCAGAGGCCCGTATGCACTATCAACAGGCTACCGGGAACATTGTTACTCAAGTAGGCTTCGTGCAGCGTGACGAGTACGTGGGGTTCTCTCCTGATGGCCTAGTGGATGATGATGGTATGGTAGAAATCAAGGGGCCGAAATCCAGCACACATATTAAATATGTCATGGCAGGTGGGCTTCCTGACGAATACAAAGTACAGGTTCAAGGGGGATTGTGGGTTTGTGAACGTGATTGGTGCGATTTCGTAAGCTTTGATCCACGGCTTGAACACAGTTTTTACTACAAATTCAGGGTTGAGCGTGACGACAAATACATTGACAAACTTGAAAGCAAGATTGATATATTCGTATCGGAAATGAAAATGGAACTTGAAAAACTAACATATTCACCTTATTAAGAGGAAAACATGACTGAGAAAAACGAAATACAGAAAACAGAATCAAAGTCTCCAAACCAATTGATACAAATGGCAATCGAGGGCAACGCCGATCTGGAGAAACTGGAGAAACTACTAGGATTGCAAGAGCGATACGACGCCAACGAATCAAAGAAAGTCTTTGCCGCAGAATTTGCGGTTGCTCAATCAGAGATAGAGGCTGTTATAAAAACGAAAGCCAACCCCCAGACAAGAAGTAAGTATGCAGGACTTGAGGACGTTATTGGGATGGCAAAACCCGTATATACCAAACAGGGTTTTTCTGTTATTTTCTATGAGGGCAAAGCAGATAAGGCAGAAGACATCCGAGTTTGTGCTGATGTTTTACACAAGGACGGGCACAAAGAGACATATCACTATGATGTCCCGTTGGGCGGTGTAGGGATAAAGGGCGTTGTCAATATGACCGCAATTCACGCCAAGGCAACATCTGTTACTTATGGTCGAAGATACTTGCTGTGTATGATATGGAACATCCCAACGGCAGACGACGACGGCAGGGGTCCCGACAAAGAGCCGATCAAATTCCCGAAACCCACCGAAGAAGAAATGCAGACTATCGCCGAGATTTGCGCCTTGATGAATCCCGAACCCGGATTTATGGTTGACCCTGTTTTGGTTAGTAAGATTATGTATGCCGAGAAAAAATATTACCCTGCTGCCGACTGCGACAAAGCAGGAGTTGCGAAATGGATTTGGGGTCTCAAGCGAGATATTTTCAAAAAGGATATCCGCGATGACCTCGACAAGCAATTAGGATTCCCCGGCGACGAGGACAGTGTGCCCGACCCCATAGAGTTCCGTTACGTTTGCGATGGGTGTAGTTCCGAATTCGACGAACTCAAGGACAATAAATGCCCGAAGTGCCAAAGACCGGCTGCGATGGTCACGGACAGGAGGCCGGAGTAATGCCGACTTATCGCTGTAAAATGGTTAATGACGAACCTGCTTTCGATGTCCCGATGTCCAAAATACTCGGACAACTGAAACAGGGCGGTGGATTGAAAGTCCTCAGTCCTGTAGAGTACGTCACCGATCAGCAAAGAAAGTGGTATAAGGGTATCTGCTTGACGTGGCTTATGAAACACGACGAGAACCAAGAGAGCCGCGAATGGTGGGATATGGAAGTCAAGAGCTTGTGCAACGGGCTAGGCTTGCTCAAGAAAGAGATATTCTTTTTGGGCTACGGCAACTCTGTTGGGAGATTAACTACTAAGGGTGTCGGTATAAAAAACATGACACAGTTCATCGAGGAAATACTAGCAATGTCAGTAACAAAGAATTGGGGAATAGCCCCGCCAGACAAGGAATTAAGGAGTAAGTAATGTCATCATTCAACAAAGTAATACTGATGGGAAATTTAACGCGCGACCCCGAACTACGATACTTGCCAAACCAGACGGCGGTTGTAGATATAGGACTTGCAACAACTCGCAAGTGGCGAGGGCAGGACAGCCAGGATCACGAAGAAACCTGCTTTGTAGATTGCACGATATTCGGCAAGCGGGCCGAGGTTATCAATAAGTATTTCAAAAAAGGCGATCCCATATTTATCGAGGGTTATCTGAAATTTGAAAGCTGGCAGGCCCAGGACGGCTCGAAGCGCAACAAGTTGAAAGTTATGATTGTGAACTTTGAGTTCATCAACGGCAAGAAGCAGGGCGGACAACAGAACCAGCAACAGGAGGAGCAGCCTCAAGGGTACGGCGGCGGTCAGCAACAGGAGCAAGATCCACCATTCTAACATAGGAGCAAGACCATGAGAGTAATCCACGACGAAAGCGGGGAATAATGGCTTATTTCAGTAACGCAACAGAGGGCGAAGTATTTGACGCGGAATGCTCGGAATGCGCAGCGTTTAAAGAGCATTGCCCTATTTCTTTCGCCCAGCAAATCTACAACTATGACGCTTGCAATGTCCCAGTCGCCCTTAAAATTTTGAATACTCTTGTCAAGCAGGAAGACGGGGATTATATCGGTTGCCAAATGAAACCAATTATTGATAAGATTGTGAGTGAATAATGAGAGAAGTAGAAATAGACGGAAGCAGTTTTCTTAATGTGTATTGTCCAAGGGTTTTCGCGAAGGAATTGCAAGATGATAGGTTCTATAAATGCCACACAACTTGTGCATGGTTTAGTAGACGAGACACGGAGCTTTATGAATTTACCCAGACAGACGATGGCAAGTTTCTTTTCTGCCAAGACCACTGCATTGGCCAGATAAAGGAACCGGATAATGGCTAAGAAGAAAAGCCGCAAGAAACCTAATACGCCGAGAAGCAGAGTCCGGGCATGTATACGCAAATTAAGTTTGCATTCAAGGGAACGTGCCGCGATATTGAAGAAGTCGGGCTACAAGTGTGTTGACTGTGGCGTCAAGCAAAGCAAGGCCAAAGGCAAAGAAGTCAAACTGGAAGTACATCACGAACCGCCGATAGATTGGGAGGGGCTTATTGATTTGATATTTGAGCGAATATTGAACGCTCCACAGGAACCATTATGTTTGAAGTGTCATAAAGCGAGGCGTCAATGAACGAGCAGGATGTCGAATCTCTGAAAACTAAAGCTGAAACAACTTACCAAACTGCTATTGCTTTTGCAAAAAAGGAACTGATATTAAACCTTGATGCTATTGACGTGGTAAAAGAAATGTCAGACGAACTGAATATGAAAGTTGCGGAAACCGAAATGAAAACAATAATCCTACGAGGCGACAAAATACACAGGCAGATGGCTTTAGAAAGAGCAGGAAATCAGTGCGAGTTGTGTTGGAACAGTTATCATCTTGAAAACCATCATGTTTTGCCGAAATCCGTATACCCTCAATACAGATTTAACTTTTTCAACTCTTGTATTCTATGCCCTGTGTGCCATAACATGATCGAACTCGAACCAATAATCCTCACCAAACACATGGAGACAAGGTTGCAATTTAGGGACCGGCTATCGTGGTACAAAGAAAATACTGGTATAGGCAAGAATCCGACAGAAGTCGATTATGAAAAACAATTCAAAGAACTTATTAAATGAGGTGTAACATGAGAAATATGAGCTTTTCAATGACGCCGGATCAAATCAGAAATAAGACTAAAACAGTTACCCGCCGTTTCGGATGGGCTGATTTGAAACCGGGTGATAGATTGCGTCCCGTTTTTAAGTGTCAGGGACTTCGCAGGGACCAAAAGGTTGAACGACTCTTGCCCGACAATGAGTGTATTGAGGTGGTGAAAGCAGGAGAGGAGCCTTTGGCGGTTATGTCACAATCTGACTGTGTTAAAGAAGGATTCCCCGAAATGACACCTCTCGATTTCCTTCAATTCTTAATGGCGAAATATACGGAACTGACACCGTTTAGCGACATGAATCGAATCGAATTTATATATGTAGAGGTGTAACATGGACATGAAGAAAATCAAACAAATACGTAAGAAAAACAGTCTTAGAAGGATCTCGCCGAGGGCATGGAGCCTGGCTGCAAGGAGGCTAATAAAGGATGTGTTCACAAGGTAGTGGATTGTCGGGCACGGAAGCCCTTTGCTTTGAACAAAGTGCCGGGAACGAAAATCATAATTGCAGCAACAGTCGCTATTTTGATAGCGGGAAACATTTTAAAGTAGTATATATGGATTAGGTTGTTAGCTCTTTTGTTGTGACGAATCGGGTTCCCGGCACCTATTCAATTTTCGCCTTCCAACGATACCGGGGGCAGGCCATGACAGGTCAACTTTCGCGAGGCCCCTAGTATTTATTTTTATTATTTAATTGACAAATAAGAAACCTGATGTATATTGTAAATATGAAGACTACCATAGACAATAGAAACTTCAAGCCCTTGCCCAATTCCCCCGTCTGTGGTAGTCGTGTGTCTGGGTGGGGCTTGTTTTAATCTAAAGGAGAAGTATTATGCAAGTCAACATAGTAACAGCAAAAACCGGCTGCGATCTGACTATTGCGGAATTGGCGAAGAGGCCTTTTATTGGATTGCTAGACGGGAACGCGGGCAATAAAGTTAAATATATGCTTGTTGCCTGTCCGTCAGGCTATACATTCGCTTACGTAAGTAGGTCGACAGGCTTCTACTCCGGTGCCGGTACAGTAGAAAAACTGCTTAGGAACATGGACACGGGCGGCACTTTCCACGTCTTCCCCACAGCCGGGGAACTCTATACCTGGATGGCAGAATAGCAATACCAGGGGCGCAGACCAGATCAACGGCTTCTCGTCGCGAGGCGTCTCTGGTATATATAAGAAAGGGATAGGATATGGCAAGGAATTGTAGTAATTGCAAGCATGAATATGTTGACGATGACGACGACCCGTGCGATGATTGAGGCGAAGTTTGTTCGTATACCAAATGGGAACCAAAAGAAACTAATTCAATTAAGACAGAAAAGGACAGTAACATGGACAAGAATTATGAAGTAATCGTACAGGCAAGAGCTGGGGACAAAAAAGTCATCGTCGACGCATTGAATGACGGCCAGCCTATTATGGTAATCGCCGAGACAGAGCGAAAGGCCGAGGGCAGGCTTAACCGTAAGTACCACGTAGAGATTGACAAACTGGCCCAGCAAGGCGAAGTGGAGTTTGTTATCCGCCCTTTTCTGTCCAGCTAAAATCGCCCCTACGAAAAAGTGGTTCGGCTGGGAAACCGCCGCCTATCGCGCCTCACGAACATGGTGATGCTACGC
>SDBU01005017.1_pt1 | contig 15996 bp, 26 predicted proteins | sample 2277071 | NCBI WGS metagenome assembly SDBU01 (sample SAMN10397929, study PRJNA504765) | marine sediment metagenome | isolation source: marine sediment core GS08_GC12, 126 cmbsf | place: Arctic Ocean: Gakkel Ridge, Loki's castle | collected 2008
CATTTCAACTTTATGCGCACAGCACGTCTGTGTTTGTTGTAACAAATCCGACTGCAATATTTCCCCCCTTTTATTGCTTTTGTTTTCTTGCTTCTTATCCGTAAGTAAAGTTTTCCACAATTCCGACAAGTCAATTGAACCAAGTCTGTCGTCCTTCGACAAGTCAGCCCCTTCCACCCAGCAATAGCCTCCGGATCGAAACGCCCAGTAAGGGTGCGTAGCCGTTGAGCGTATTTGCACCTTCCCTTCCAAGTTAACAATGATCCATTTACGTGCAAGACTGATTTTGATTGCTCTAACACATTTCTCTTTCCCACAACCACTAATGACTCTCTCGCCAACGCGGACATTTCTTATCTCCTTTGAGCTCCCATCTGCCATTACTATTTTAGTATCCCCATGAAAACAAGTCACGCTGTCAATAATCGCTGAATATTCAAAACCAGTGAGAAAATCACCAGACTTCCTAGCTTCAGTCATCCGCCCCCTATTCAAAGCATCAGTAGCATTAGTCCTGACAATGGTCTCCAACCTGCTAGGAGTAATAGCTTTCCCTCCCCTGAGCACACTTGGATTTCCAACGTAAGGCTCAAAAACTCCTTCCAATCTTTGCATAGTTTCCCGGAGAGGCTCCCCCGTCTCCACAGCTCGAAGTAGAATGTTCTTTGAATTCTTCAGCACATCATCATTGATGACCCCAGCTATCTGCATTTTACGCGCCCGCAGAAACTTGAGAGCATCCGTCGGGATGAAATTAGGCTCATCCACTAAAGTCTTAACTCCCTTCAACTCCTCCTGGACTGATTGGGTCCCACTGTCATAGGCTTCCTCTAGGAATATACCCAGAGCCTTCGTAACAGCTGGCATTCCCCTCAGCTCTTTCAAGGTTTTGACAAAAGCAGCATTTCCCTTGAATTTGGTTTTGATCATCCGAAGGAAACGAGTACGGACTTCAAGCATAGCCGGAACAAGATCACCAAGAGCCTTCAGCTCTAATTGCTCAAGCCCTTGCTCAATCTTCTGGAAATCTACCTTCTTCTCAAATCGGTTACTGGCTCTATCTCCAATGGCGAAGGATTCAAAGGCCTGTTCCAGCGCCGCCTGGAGCCGCCCAGCCTCCTTCTCCAATTCCTCCGCCATCTCCCCTTCCGGACCTTCTGTACCTTCTCCTAGAGCAATGCCCGAGAGGGAGAGAAAGAATTGAGCAGCCTCTAACGACAGGGACAAATCAAGCTCTCGTTCGACTTCGACTGGAATTTTATCCATAATCTTTACTCATACCTAAAACTGCCAACATATCCAGTTTTAGCCACATCACTATTCCATCCTATGCGAGAGTGAAATCCTTCAAACTTATAGATATCAACTGCTGCCAGATCAGGATTAAGAATCATAGCCAAGGTTGATCCCTGAATCTCTTGGCCCGTCTTTTTAGAAAAATCAGAAACAGCTGCAAGTTTTCTCTCCAATATCTTCTGCTCCTTGGTCTTGTTCCAATCCCATTTCTCTTCCGAAGAAATAGTCTCCAACCAAGCGGCTTCCCTCTTTCCAGGACTCCCGAAGGTATTCCGCCACTGCTGAGCAGATTTAGTATTACTCACCAACCCAGTCTTGACCTCAATAACTTCATATCCATTAAACAAATCTAGAGGGAAATTATTCCTCTTATAGTTAAGAGAAGTGACTCCATCAAATCCCATAAAATTAAGATACCTGATAGCCAGAGCTTCACCAAACTCTCCGACTTCCTTCTTGGTCAGTTTAGCTTTCAACTCAACGGGAGGTCCCACAAAAATTTTATGTTCAATTGGGTCCCAACTGTTAATCCTACCTCCCATATCAAACTCTTTCTCAGTTTGAAGTTCAACGTCAGGTCCTTTCTTAACCCCAGTTTCTCCATCAGCTCTTGCTCCTCCCTCCCCAGGAGCAGGCTCCCCAGCAGGCTCCCCAGGAGCAGGGCCAAAGTCATCATCACTCGCATCCGCTCTCGTTGGAAAACCGAAAGCTTCACGAATATGTATCTCGTCCTCAGCTTGAGCTTTAACAACTTTAATCCCAACAAAATCTCCCCACTGCTTCATTAGGTCAATACGAGTAGCATCCGTAATTGGAAGGAAGCGGAAAACTGGAAATTTATCTACATCATAATTCAATTTCACTAGAGGACGAATGACCTGGTCCATCACAATTAAATCTGCTAATTCATGACGGATATGATTCAAAAGTAAAAGGAAGACATCAAATTGAACCCTGGCCCGAGCGAAAGAACCAGTTTGCCCTTCAGAAGACGCCCCCAACAAATCAGGCATGAGAAGGGCTCGAGCGATGTCCTTGTTAAACATCTGTAAAGCTGGGATGAAAACTCTTTGGGCATTTCCAGCCAGCTCAGGAGACCACATCTCCAACGAATCTTTATCAGAACGAGGAATGACTCCAGCTGTAGAAGCCTGCAATCTTTCAAGAACGGTTTGCAAAGCTTGAATCTGTTCTGCAGTCAGAGAAGTGGGATCATACAAAGCAAAGATAGGAGGAATCCCAAAACGCTCAAGCAGCATAGCCAGCCAACGATAGGCATTTTCCTTGATCCACCACGGACGATAGGCAGCCTCTAAATCTGACTTGCCATAGTGATTTCCAAACTCTGCTTGATAGCTATAGATAACGAATTTGATAATAGGAAGTCTTGGTGAATTTTCTACTTGCCTCTGGCACAAACCATCGGGCAGCAAAGAACCATGAACATCAGTGATGAAGTCAAAGCCAAATGGTGATTTTGATTTGAGAGCCCTCAGACCAATCTTACCAGAGAAAGACCCTTCCTCTATAGGCTGAAAAACCTTCTCAGTCACTGAATACCCATAATCCAAAGCAGTCAAGATGTTAATCAATGCTGTGGAAAAAGATCCTTCGACATTTAGGAGCTGATCCTTGATAAATAAAGTAGGCTCCCACTCTGGCCCTTCCCCTTCCGGACTAACAATCTCCCATCCAGTATTAACCGCAGCAAACTTCTTGAACATCTGAGCGGCTTTGATTTGATCATCTTGCCGCATCTTGTCAAATAGAACAAGACCCTTCCGAGTCACCAAAACCGATGGATTGAAAGGCTCTATCAAAGATTGCTTAAAGAGGTTCGCCGGATTGGCATAAGCCAGCTCACCCATCGGAGGATTCTGAACCTCAGCAGCATGAGCCTTGCAAATGGAGCTGATCCTAGCTTGGGATAGTCCATATCTCTTTCCTAACTTAGAAAGGTCCGAACCAGCTAGACGAGCAGCAACAATAGCAGCGTTGCGAACATGCAATGAACTTCTTCTCTGACGAGCCATCGTCATATCTCCACAGTCTGATCAGGAAAGTCACCAGTAGCGGCAGTCAAGGGAGGGCCAACCCATAAATCTTCTTTCGTCCACTTCTCCACTTTTGGAGAAGCATAAACCAAAGCCCCAGCCACAGCATTGGCCACATCATCATGACCACCAGGACCATGGTCTATTGAGTCCTTACCTCCACGAGCGTGCCGACGCTCTAAACCACAAAGTTGAACCCCAAGCTTCTTAATGTCCAAAAGTTGAACAGTTGCAGCATTTATCATCGGGATCACCCCAGAATAGATATCAGTCTTGGTTTTAGGGGCTACCTGATAATCAATCCCATGCTTCCGAAAACGCTCACGAGGCCACTCTCCCCCATAGCGATCTCCGTAAACGCGAGAAATCTTGTAACCCTTCAAAATATCACAAAACTCTTTGGTAACTGAATCTGGGCTGAAAGGAGGTTTGACTTCCCTGGACAAATCATGAACGGGAACTCCATCCTCATTATGAGCAATTGCCAAAGTAAATGAATCCTGGGAACCTCCACTAGGATCAGTGAAAGCCCAATAACGCGCGCCCCCCACATAAGGTATCTCTTTACGACCAGACATAGTCACGGCTTCAACAGCTTCCTCAGATATAGGCGACTCCACATCAGTCCGGAACTTCCCTCCATATTCGGCAACGGCACTAACTGAGTCTCGCTCATAGGCATCATCAATAAGCTCTTGAGGAATAGTTGGATTCATCTCTCTAGTTGAAGCCTGCCAAACCAAAGTGCGGGAATCATTCCTCCCAAAATGATCCTTGAAAGCTTTCCACAAAACCCCTCTCCTAGCATACGGAGAAGAGGCGCAAAGGAGCATGGCATCTGGAATCGTGGCCATCCCAGGGCGGAGGGCATCCAAAATTTCCCGGTCTGGATTTGCTGTGTCCTCCGCTTTCCAGAAGGCAACCTCATCAAGCAGGGCGGCAACAATTGTATAACCACGGACTCCCCGGAAGGTAGCAGCATGAACCTCAATCACAATGTTGTTATCAAGCTCCAAAGTCTCGGCTGTGTCCCGCTCGATTTTGGCTTTGAACATTGGAACCGAAGCAAGTAATCCTTTAATATAACGGAAAATAACTCTCGCTTGATATCTATCCGTAGCAATAATCATTATTGTCCCCTTCTCGCCAGGGGAAAGATACTTTTGCCACTTCCCAAAACAAGCTAGATAAACCGCAATAACAGCAAAGATGAAAGATTTCCCACCACGACGGCCTATAACTAGCCAGGCTTCCCGGAAGGATTTGGTAGGAGGATCAATTCTTCCAGTATGCTTTCGATAAAGCTCAAGCTCCCTCTCATCAAGCTCCTTTCCAAACAAAGTTTTGAGGAAGGCAAACCAGGCTATCCAGGAAGCCCTATCCCGGAACCACTTTCCAAAAGCTTTAGTATCTTGGCAGACAGCCAGGATATTTGTACTAAAAGCCTTAGAGGATTTCTTGGGCTTTGCCATTTGTCGGAATATAACGGAAAATGAAAAAAAAAGAAAGAGCGTTGAAAAAGCTAATAATATCAATGATTTACTAGGTGAATTAGGGTGATTCAGTTTAACCCAAAATACTAATGATATCAAAGAGTTAAAGCTTTTTCAGAAATCCCAGAAAAAAAATCTGAAAATTTTTTAAAATGCTAATGATATCAAAGGGTTATTTAAAATTATTTCCTGGTATTTTAGCCAGGATCTTATATTATATATAAGTCAGGTCGTCGCGGGACCCAAACGACGCGAACATAAAAAGCCCCAAGGTAGCTGATTAGAAAAAATCGAAAGGTCCGGAGGGCAGGATGGAAAAAGCGATTAGGACGATTTGGGAATACCTACTAAAAGGGACCCACCAAAAAATCCGAAAGAAAGACCCCATCAAAACTCTCCAGGAGATTAACCCACCTCTCAGAACCGAAAAGGAAACGGGGGTGCCCTTATCGGGGGTAAAAGGAAAAGAGCTGGCATTCAAAGAAAAATATGGGCCATGGTCTAGATCCGCTCAAGGATCAAAAAGACCAATCAATGCCGACCAGCGGTGATCCTTTGAGCGGAAATTTCTCCTCTCCTCAACATTGAACCCCCGGCCATTTCAGGCTGGGGGTTCGTTAGATCCTTTTCAACTACCCACCCAAGCCAAGGAGATGACTATGCATCCCACCCCATCAAAATTTGCTGCCGCCGTGCTCATGATCATGGAGGAATATGAAGAATTCCATAAAAAGGCCTATGGAGAAGGCGCCCCCTACGAGGCCTTTGACCAGATAGATGGTCTGGTCTCCATGGCTCACGATCTCGGCCGATTCATGACCAATTGGACCTGGCATGATAACGAAGACAATCCAAAGGTTGAGAAACTGAGCAACGCCGAAAACGGATACCAGGAAGCCAGGAAACTACTTCTGAAATTCCTGACGGACGACTAAATACTTAGGAGCCCTCCGGGGCTCTCCTTTATTACTTTCAAATCCAAGCCAAGGAGATTGAGATGACCTCCAGAATGACCAAGAAAATCTACAGGGTCCGGGCCGGATGGTATGCCCTCGCTGTAGTCGACTGGGAAGACGCCTGGGAAGCCAAGAAAAATGGAAAACCTCAGGAGGAAACCTACATTGATATCTACCGCTCTGGCATCTGGCGTGGGATTCCTTCCTGGGAAGTCACAATCCGCCACGACCACGAAAGAAGGGACTGGGACAACAAACAGGGCTCCTTCATAACCGTCAAAGCAGCCAAGCTTTTTGCTTATGACGTAGCTGCCTGGTTGAACGGGGGCTCCTATCCCAATCAATTCGATTCCAAGTATGGAGAATAAATCCTATTGGCTCAGTCTTAGAAGGCTAAGCCAAATTAGGGAGGGCGAAAAGCCCTCCCCTTTGTTACTTTTCACTTCCACCCAACCCAATAGGAGTTTCCCTAATGACCCGCAATAAAAAAGCCACTGAAGCCTTCATCACCGAGAAACAGACGATCAGTGCTCTATTGGCTCGGCTCTCGACGTTGAGCGACAACTATTTTGATCGTCACCCAGACGAGATCTCCTGGGGTGATGTTGGAGATCTCCGGTACTGGGGCGACCAACTCCACGCCGTTACCGATTCCGCTTTTCACGAGGGCGAATGCTCAACTTCATAACGAACACCTCTGCTCATAAGAGCAAGCAAGTATTCCTCGTAACCGGCCGCAGCGCGAGAGGGACCGGTCCACCGGTCCCTCGTCGGTGCAATCGGCACCAGGATAAAAGGAAGGAACGAAACGATGGCTAAGGCAACTGTACGAACCAGGCTCGAGCAGTTACTCGAGGCCGAGGATTTCAAGCTCGACCCGAAGTCGAAGGCGGGCCGTTACCATGTGTACATCCACCCCAGGCATCCGGACCGACGCTGCTACCTCGGGCGGCTCGGGGCGCTACGCGTGGGACGATCGCTCGTGAACAGCGTCTCGCTGACGTACCTCGTTGACCGACTGCTTGATGGTCGCCTGTCCGTGAGGGAGGCGCTGTAAGCAACACCAAAACCAAGAGGAGATACCAATGACCAAAGCCACTCATCATGGTGAATGTCAGATCTGTGGACGCCTCCAAAAGCTTCCTTCGGGATTGCTCAGCCTTCACGGATATACCACCCGCTGGGGATTCTTCGAAGGTACCTGCCCCGGTAGCCAGCATAAGCCTTTTGAACAATCCTTCGACATGATTGAAGTAAATATGAAAGCCGCCGAGAGACGGGCGGTAGATCTTCGGACCGAAGCCCATACCCAAGAAAAGGGCAAAGGTGAATTGCTCTATCACAAATACATCGGAGCCACCTGGCAAGACCGCTGTAGCCGTTATGTCTGGGTCAAGGTCAAGTTGGTCAAAGACGAAGTGGTCTTCGAAGATGGGGCCACGAAATCAACCATGACCTTATGTGGATATCGAATCGAACAAGACTTTCGGAATAAGAGAGCAACCTGGCTCCATCACGAAGCCAAGAAATATGATGGGTATGTTTCCTGGCAGCAGGAACGGATCCAATCATGGAAACCTCGGGAACTTAAGACGTCAAGTTCAGCTAACCATTAGGAGGGGGGATTCGTTCCCCCTCCCCTTTATTACTTTTCCACCACCAACAGAGGAAAAAACCCATGGCAAAACGCAAAAAGTTCCGAGTCACTTCCTTCGGACGAGACCGTCTCGGAAACATCACCGGCTTTCGAGTCGTCTGTCCCAACAAAGAAGGGAGGGATGAAATGACCCGACAGTTCGTCGGCAACATCTTCAAAGAGGGCTCATTCAAACGAGCCCAGAGCCAAGCCAGGAAAGCAGCCGATCGCCTGAACTTGGCTGACCAAGTATAATCAATAAGAGCGGATATCAATTCGCCTCAAATAGTGAACTAGGAAGGATTCTCTCATCCTTCCCTTTTATTACTTTTCCACCACCTAGCAGGAGGAATGACATGATCTACACAATACAGTTTCGCGAGCCCGGCGGGCGGTGGCGCGATTGGGCTCTCGTGAAACGTCCCCTCAAGCCCGCGTTTCCTTGGTCTTTTGTCCTAGATATTTGGGCTAAAGCCCGCTGGCCACGCCTGCGCGACTACGAGGTCCGCGCCGTCTAGGGTCAGAGGGTAGCGCCTGGGAACGGGCGCTATCATGTGACCACCTAGCAGGAGGACCGACCTATGGGACGAGAAATCAGACGAGTTCCCCCGAATTGGCAACATCCTTGTTACACCAAGGACAACGCCCCTTCAACTGACCGTATTGGGGAAATGAAACCCTGTCACGATCAAGATTACGAAATGGCCGCCTTGGAATGGACGGCCAACTTCGACGTTTGGCGAAAAGGGGAACACGAGGAGCAACCCTGTGACTACTGCCGATTCTACTGGGAGCATGATACTCCCCCAAACGAAGACTCGTATCGGCCTGCCTTCGCCGAGGCACCAACATGGTTTCAAGTCTACGAAACGGTATCCGAAGGCACCCCCACCACACCACCCTTCGCAACCACCGAGGAATTGATCGACCATCTTACGACGGCGGGGGAATCCTTACTGGACCCCCAATATCACAAGCCCTACGCTCGCGAGACAGCGGAGAAATTCGTCAAAGGAGGTGGCTATGTGCCCTCGATGATAGTATCCGAGGGGAAGATATACGAGGGCATCAGTGCCGTAAACGCCTTCAAGGAAAAGTGAGCAATTCACCAAGATCAATTAACTAGGAAGGATTCTCTCATCCTTCCCCTTTGTTACTTTTTCAACCCCTTAGCAAGAGGAGAAGGAAATGAGCAAACGGAAACATACGAAATTGTGTGGGTTTGTCTCCGAAGACGGGAAGAACTTTGACCTTCCCAAAGGATGGCGCGCCGGTGGGACAGAGGCCCTCGTCCACCGAGTGCGTGAAGAAAATGACTATCCGAAAGGCAAGTTAAGCCCTCGTTACACCAGACTAACCCATCGAGGAGGGAAGTGATGACCGCGGCACAAACCAAGAGAGTCAGAAAACGCGCCGTCGTTGATGAGAGGTATTCCCAACGCAAGAAAGGAACCGCAGGAGCCGAAGTCACAGCAGCCCGCCGCCAGAGGGCCAGAGAGAAGGCAACCAGAAAAGGAAAGTCCTACGGCTACAGCAAAAAGTAATTTGGGGGACTTCGGTCCCCTTTTGTCCATTTTGGACGACCACCTAACCAAGAGGAGAGAAAAGAAATGCTAAAAGACTTAATAACCAAGAAAGACATGCAAAACCTCAGCTCCAAAACAGGTATCCTTTTTTGGATCGTCTTTACCTGCCTCGTCGCCCTTCTAATTCACACTGAATGGGCATCAGATGCCCTCAACAAACGAATCCATGCTCTAGAAGGAGCCCCAATAGAAAATTGTGAATAAAGCGACTCTCAACTAGAGGGAACTAATAGATTCCCTCTTTTTGTTACTTTTCCACCCAACCAAGAGGAGAGAAAAATGGACTATGCCGTAAGATCAGCCAAAAATCCCGATGATCCAAGTCACATCAAGGTCTATGTCCAGGAAGAAGGACGCTGGCATCTACTGCTGGAACTGAAAGGCCCTATGGCCATGGTCGCTGCCGGAACCTTCATCAAACACAAAGAGGAAAAAGAGGATCCCATCAAAATAGCCCTGGATCATCTTGATGAGTCCGCAGGAGGAGTCATCAGAATTGGCTAACTATTAGGGGGCTCCCCTTTTAGTCCATCCAGAAAGTCCAACCAAGAGGAGAAGAAGGACCATGAGAGGTCTAAAAACCAGAAAAAAGAAGCCGGATGACGAACTCATTCGCGACAAGCCTTCTTTCATTGGTAGTGACAAAAAGGCTATCAAAGAAAGGAGAGTGATACGAAAGAAGGCTAGAAAGATTGTCAAAAAAATACCTTGGGAAGAAATGACCGAAATACAACGAATTGTTGCAGAACGCAACTCCATCATCCCAGACATTCCAGAGAGTTTCAAAAGAAAAGCCAGGAGTCGGCTAAATCCAAGTAGTTTAGGCAAGGGGCCTGAAGACCGTTGGATCATGCCCGAAGTCAACCATGTTCATCGGAAGAGACGAAAGTCTTCTAAACAGATATCAGCCTTGACAAGCCTAGGATGGTCCACAAGCCAGATGGCTAGGCTGTCAGAAGAAGAAGCCTATTCCATTATCAGCAAAGGGAGAGGGCCAGAGGAAGACAAGAAAATACGACTGAGACTCAAGCCCGAGGAGCCCAAGAAGAAAAGAGAGAGACTTTCTTTGTTCGAGGGAGTCACTCACTCCAAAAGGAAACCAGACCAACCAGACAAACCAGACAAACCAAAACGATTACGTTTATAATCCAACTAGGAGCCTTCGGGCTCTCCTTTGTTACTTTTTAACCCAAACCAAGGAGATTGACATGGCCCTCCTCAAAAAAATCACCATCGACATCCGCCCCGAACGTGACGGCGTCAGGTTCGTTGCCCACAACGCATTTCCGATAAAGAATGCTCTCAAGGCGCGCGGCTATGTGTTCCACGATCTTAGCCTTGGCGGTGGTACGGGCAGAAAGACCTGGGAAAAGAAATTTACCACAACTGAAGCGATCAAGGCCGAGAACAAATTTTTTGTTGAAAACGCTATTGCAATGACCCGTAACGGCAAAGTCATTGACCCCGTCAACATCGTCACTGGCTAACAACACTGCTCAATAAAGGAATGCCGGATGGCTCTTAGAGGCCAATTAGGAGGGGGAAACTAACCCCTCCCCTTTGTTACTTTTCAACCACCAAACCAAGAGGAGAGAAAGATGGCCAAACTTTGGAATCTACGAGATCGGAGAATAATGGCCTCCTACCTCACTACCCATCAGCCGGCTGACGATCGGGTTGTTATTCTTCAGGACTACGAAAAGGGAATTCCAGCGGCCACCGCCGCCAGATACATCAACGGCAAATGGTATGGCGCCCTCACTGGAAATGAACTAACAAAGTTCTCCCCCTGCGCCATCTGGGCTGAGTCATTTCTCGGCCCCATATCCTAACTATTCGGGAGGGATCCACTTCCCTTCCCTTTCCGTATATAAACAGAGGAGGAGAAATTTCCGCAACCCTGGATAGGAGGAATCGGAGATGGCTGGGAAACGTCAATTTCACTCAATATCCAGACATACATGGAAGAAGGTAGCCAGAGACAAAGCTCTGGTTGACCAAGACTCTCGATGTGCTTATTGTAAGGGAATCCTCTCCAGAACAGAAGCTACTGCTGACCACGTCCACCCCAAAATCAGGGGGGTTCTGAGCAGAATCATAACATTGTAGCCGCCTGTGAATTCTGCAACAAGGCGAAAGGTTCCATAAACGCTGCCAAATTCAAACGAATGATTTCCAGAGACCAAACCCAAGCACTTACTCCTAAAATACAAGTCGTCTGTATAATGAGGAAGGTGAACATAGAAACTGACAAAGCTTGTCGCCGGATCGAGAGGAGCGTTACACCATGTCCGCTGATTTAGAAGTAGCATCCAAAATCTCTGTTCACTATTTTGAAACCCTGAGGAAGCAAAAGGAGGTGAAAAATGACAACCACAGTTGAACAACTCAGGACCATGGTACGAGGGTCCTATGATCTACAGAAACTCCGCATCCAGACTGGCAACCGAATCGTCGCCAACTTCCGAGCCAAGCTAGGGCAAACTCCTGGAACCAGCGAGGAAGCCTTGGAGAAAGATGCCCAACTCATCTTGAAGAAGCTCAGAGACTCCTACAAGAAGATTATGGATGGCATCCTGGCTACTCCAAAGCCACGAGGTTTCCAGGGGGATGAAGTGATCAATGACTTCACTGAATTCTGCCTGGTTAGTCAATACATGGAACTCGACCGGACCGAGGCAGAACATTTCGGCCGATTGAAGCACGTGTTGAATGACTTCCCTCTATGGACTGGATATCTAAAAAACATTCTCGGGGTTGGCCCTACCATGGCTGGGGTCATCCTCTCTGAGTTTGACATCCACAAGGCTCAGTATGCCTCCTCCCTATGGAAGTACGCCGGCCTGGATGTCGTCCAGAGTTGGGAACTCCTAGCGATTCAAAAGACCCGTGGTACCGCACCGGAAGATCTAATCAAAAAGATACCAGAAGTCTTGGGAATGGAATTCCAGACGGAAACACCTCTCGACAGAACCCTGGACACTGAAATAAACATCAACAATCAGGAAGATGAAATGTTGATTGGTTTCCGAGCCCCTGAGTGGGCTATCACGGCAGTCTACCATAAAGTGGGCAAGGGGCGTTCCCGCAGCAAGGAACACCTAATCAAGATTGCCTATATCAACAAGGATGGTGAAGAGGCAGTTCGGAATGGAATCAGCTTCAATCCCTTCCTAAAGGCCAAACTCGTTGGTGTTCTCGGAGTTTCCTTTCTCCGAGCAGGAGCGGCGAAGAAAGGCCTTCCGCCGGGGGAAGTCATTTCACCAGCAGTCGGGTACAGAAGAGTTTACGACGACTACAAACACCGACTGGAAAACGATCCCAGGAAGAAGGACTGGACGAAAGGACATATCCACAATGCCAGCATCCGCTACATGATTAAAATCTTCTTGGCCGATCTCTATGAGCACTGGCGGCCCTTGGAAGGGCTCGAAGCCCATAAACCCTACCACGAGGCAAAGCTAGGAAGGGCTCCCCACGGGCAGGATAAATTATCTGGAACGGTGACCGGTCTCTCTCCTAGAGGCCCCAACCTGCAGAACATCCCGATGCGCACCGAGGAAGCAAGCAAGATCCGGAAGGCTTTCACAGGAGAAGACTAGATCCGAGGCCGGGGTTGATCGTCAGAGGTTTCAGGGTGTTCCCTCAGATGATCCCCAGGCCTAGGAGGGTCAGGAGTCCCGTTATGCATGGGGCGGGGCTCCTGACTTCCCCTCTTTTCATCAAGTCAGACGAGATAACCAAAGTGAGTAAGTAAATCAAAATGATGAAGATGCCCACAGCAAGTCAGTGAACCAATCACCCGGAAGAAACCCAAAGCGAGTGAGTGAATCAGTCGCCCATGAGATGCCCAGGAGAGGTAAATGAACCAAAGCAACTGAGATAACCAACACCCTAAAGTAAGTCAAATCGCATGAGATAACCAGAACAGACCAACGAACCGGGGACAAGAAGATATCCAGTACCTCAAAGTAAGTCAAATCGCAGGAGATACCCACAAAACGGGAGTGAACCGGGGACAAGGAGATATCCAAGACTTCAAAGTAAGTCAGTGATCGCGAGATGCCCAGAACAGAACAACGAACCAAGGATAAGGAGATACCCGTGACGACAGAGTAAATCGTAATAACCGAGATAACCGCGCAGACAAAGTGAACCACATCGAAAAAGATACCCAATAGACCCCGAGTAGACTAAAGACTCAATCGTCACTATGCTTGGCTTCGAAGTCCTCAATTGTCATCTCTTTACCCATATCTTTCTGCACTCGCTTGACTCCAATCAGACGACCAATCGTGACCTGGGAATTACTCAAGGCTTTATAGGCATCCATGACATCCCCTGGCTGCACATGAATGCATCCAGATAAATACTCCCCCTCCAAGTCCTCCTTCATGACCTGGAACATGGCAATGGATTGTATGTGATTCCGTTGTGATATAGAGATCATGGACAAACCCCCAAAATCCATTATCAACGCCCGCATCAAAGTCTTTAACCTGCGAGCCCGATAGGTACGGCCATCCACATCACCGAAGAACATTGAACTAGTGGTAGCTGCCGATTCCTCTTTGTTAAGCACCTGTACTAACTTATTAACAGACATCTGCTCTCTTCTGGGTTTAGTTACTTTCCGACCAGTAGTATTGGCCTTCTTCCCTTTATCCTCCTCTGTTAATACCAATCGCTTGATGTCTTTCCTAAGTGACTTCCCCTTCCTATAGCTTTTCCTCATGCCGTCCCCGAAAGAAGGGGGTTTCTTCTCCGGCTTTGGTAACTTGTTTGGTCGCGACTTCTTTTTAGCCATAATCACTCACTCCTATGAAAAAGACTTCTATGAGGCTCTTAGCCCAGATTCCCACTGCAACCCACTCCATTCCCTCGTTTCCAGCCCCAGGCTAAGCCCAGGACGCCCCATCTTCCCTTTTCAGGGCATAATCCCCATCCCAGGACATCAAGCTTATCCAGGAGCGTCTAATTGATCCTCCCTATGATATCCACTTGAGTGGCAAGCAATGGAACCGGATGCCTGGGCCCTGCCTCGAAATTGACCAGATACTCTCTCCCTTTCGATCCTTTTCGCCAAGTCAGGACCTTTCCCAGGGTACCAGAAGGAACGATGGGTCCGGTCCCCATACTGGTGACATGATCTGAAATCAATCTGACTTGTAGATATTTCCCTTTGCATTTCATAACAGGAACCTCCTATAAGGTGACCGATCCCCCTTATAGCAAAAATCCAGGAGCAAATCAATACCTAAAATACTAAGGGGATCCAACCGACTTATCCAGGAAGAGCCCTAACACTCCCATTCTCCCTTGACTTCCTCCAGTTTTTACTCTCCAACATCTCTTTCCCACCTCCTGAATAGGCAACTCCGATAACTCCACGATGGTCTTCAGCCACACAACAAGTAGCAGGAATCCATACAATATGGGACTTAACAGGGAAGTGTTTCTTCCTTGGATCCCACTTCATTTGAGCCCACTGTACTTGCTTGACTTCGACTGGATCTCCAATCTTGACTAAATCTTTAGTCATGGCTAACTCCCACAGAAATACTTCTACACTTGGGGCATTGATATAAACCTTGCCTGCCCCATTCATTATGAATGTTCGTTATATATATCCAATCACATTGACAAGGAAATAATATTCTCCACCACTTGACCATTTGTCATTACTCCTTAGCTATTTCACCTATGGTGCCGAATAGTTGATAGTAAAAGTCCCAGTTTGGGCTAGAACAAGATAAGCCTTGGACTCATTAAAGTACTTCTTGCTTCGGACAAAGTCTTCTAACTCTTCTTGTGAAAAAGGCTCTCCCATCCCGATAGCAGGCTGGGCTTCATTACGAAACCAATCCACTTCCATGAAAATAGTAGGCTCTCCCTCTACGTGATGGAAATTGCCACTACATGGTGGAATTTCTAGTACTCTAACTAGCATATCATTGCTCCTTCACACCAAGTCATTATCTGAATAACCATTCTCATGAACCTCTCTACGAGACTTCCGAAGTTGCTCTGAATTCCACAAGTCAACCCTTTTCTGTATCTCCCCTATAATATCGCTACTTCCAATACCTTCACTTCTACCAAGGGAAAGACCAAAAGCATGAACAACTTGATTTGGTTTCATATCAGCAAGGATAGCCAATATCTCAAGTAGACTACAACCACCACGTTCGGCTAATCGTTTTATAGTTTGCCCATGGTTGATATCTGCTTGTCTCTCATGCTCTTCCATCATAGTCCAGGGAACTTTTAACCTTTCAGCCCCCAAACCCTGGGAATTCCTATGTATTGGAAAGAGCTTTGGCCTATCAGTAGGAACCTTCCCTGGTGGCCTTTTGCTTTCATTCATGTCCTTTACTCCTCTACCTTGTTTCACTCTACTCCTTAAATATACCTAATACACATCTCAAAGCCCTAAGTCATGGGATACTGTCCTATTCCATTGTTATTCCATCCTCCATATAGTCAACTCATTACTAATCCCATACCTGGGAGGGGATCTAGTCTGTAGGTGGGTGTAGCGTATTGGTGTAGCGTATTTTTGTGTTGGTGGATAAATCCAGTGCCCCTCCCTATTACCGACAATCTTAGCAATTTCCAGCTATGAGCTAACCCCTACTCCCTGACTCCCCTACATTCCTAGCCATAGGAAGGGCTCCCTACCAATAACCAGGGCAGTTGAAGCATAATAGTCATTATGGAAAATATATATGGCATCCAAGACATTGATTTCCTTAGCATTCCTAGTACCTGGCTCATATCCATGCTACGACATGCCATATATAGGGGCTCATTCATGGCTACTCCTTCCTAGGCCAAGGGATATACTCCTGGTCACCCCCTTGCCGATACTCCTGACTGAGCAGTGGTAAAAAGGTCTGCTTTTTTCTAAGTAAAGAAGACCTTAGAATACTCAACCACTTCAACCCCAGCTTAGCCACCACTTCCACCACCACT
>SDBU01005018.1_pt1 | contig 15989 bp, 22 predicted proteins | sample 2277071 | NCBI WGS metagenome assembly SDBU01 (sample SAMN10397929, study PRJNA504765) | marine sediment metagenome | isolation source: marine sediment core GS08_GC12, 126 cmbsf | place: Arctic Ocean: Gakkel Ridge, Loki's castle | collected 2008
AAGTAGTATAGACGATGAGGTTTCTTATCAGCCAGTTACTAATGGAAGCACAATTCCTAACATAAACGCTGGAGACGATATATCATCAACCAACATACGCCTGCGCTTTACTTTTGGTTCAGACAGCCCTCGCCTAAATGAAGTAACTCCTATAGTTGATGTTATTTTATTAACCATTACATCGGCAGCAGTAACTCCTGACCTTCAATACAAACTACAACAATTACCTGGTTTAACTATAACAGACGAGAGTGGAAGAGGTCATGATGGTACAATGTCATTCCCTGAAATGCCACTAGGATTTACTACTATAGTTTTACCTATAACATCAACAGAGGAGAGAGATGAAAGTACGACAGACGAAGAATTATCTGTAGATGCCGTTCCTCCAATAGTAATAACCTCTGCGCTATTTGGTGATGATATTGGTTCAAACCTACCAATGAATGACTTAATGCTATATTTTGCAGAAGAAATGGGACTACCTGTAAAATTTTTATGGCTTATAGTAGCCCTTATGATAATAACAGCATTTGGACTATTTGCATATGAGAAAACCCATAGCCCAATTATAGTATACAGCGCCGTAGGGTTGATGTTACTGTTTATGAGCAATGTAGGTGTAGGATTAATTTCACTATGGGTATTTTTTATATACGCCTCAATAATAGCAGGATTTATAGTATTCAGAAGAGGATTTCCTGTATAAACTATGAATTTATTTAAGGCAATGACTGGCTTCGTTTTTTTATTTACTACCCTAACTATTATTTCATTTATAATAGAGGGTAGCCCTGGATTGGCCGCAACCACTTTAACAACTAGGTTAGATTCGGATGACCTAACTCTAATAGTATCTGATACTTCAGAGTTTTTGGATAGTGATATTTTGTTTTTGGGAAACGAAATAGTATGTTATACCAGCAAGACATCAACTTCCTTTATAGTATTTTCTCCACCTTTTGATGGAAGAAGTTGTAGGGGATCAAAAGCCTCTGGTCATTCAACAGGTACAATTGTATATAACGCAACAACCGGAGTTATTAATAAACAGGTCGGATTTAACGTAGCAGAAACCCTATCTTCAGCAGGAGGAGTCAGTGCTATTGTAACAGTACCTGCCGCCTTTCTTAAAGCTCTACCTCCTCTACTACTCTGGGATTATTCTTTTTTTGAAGATGAGCTTTTTGGATTTCCTTTAATATATATAAGGTACATTCTATTTGCTTTTTCGGCAGGATTTGTCGCAGCCATCATAATACTAATGGTTAATATATTTATGGGAATAGCAAGGACAGTAGCGAGTGCAATATGACTTACATAGACCAACCTATAGAACCTAGGCATTATCACTGCAAATGTGAATGCGAAAAACCGCAACCATTCCATCATTACCTTCATGGTTTTATTTGCGGTCGATGTTGGTTTATACATAACAGTACCTGTAATATGATTTTATGCACTCCCAGGAGTTGTAATGAATTCCAATAACATAATGGTTCGGTCTCTTTTATTCATAACCGGAATGGTTATGATATACATGGCAGCATACGTAGCAGGTAAGGATGAATTAGGAGCAATACGACCTTTACTTTCAATTGCCTTTGTATCAGTCTTTTTCCTACTGATGCTTGAAATATTGACTATGGGGGTAACTCAGGAAGAACAAGATTGGACTGATCCAGAAGAAAGAACAGCGGTTCAATCAAGAGGTACTAAAGGTCAAGCAAAAAGGAGGAGGCAGTGACCAGAAATACACAAGTAATATTCGTAGTCATAACTTTACTGTTAGGAATTACCGCCGTCTCCTTAGCTTTTTCTGCTACGGCTATAGGTGGAATTTTCTTTCAAGCAAATGGTTCCTCTATAAGCCAAAGCCAACTAATGGATATAAGCAGTGCGGATGACACAATAACAATAACCGGAGCAGATGATCCTGCTAACGACCGCAGTTTATATAATGTAGATTTACCAACATCTTTTAGACTACCACAAGCCTGTGATAATGGACAAGTAACCACCTCTGCAACAGCCTCTGCATCATGGAGTTGTGCAAATTTACCAAGTGGCGGTTCTGCCCACGTCATAGAAGATGAAGGCTCAGTTTTAACTCAAAGAAATACCTTAAATTTTACAGGAGCAGGAGTCACTTGTACGGATGACGCTGGAAATAGTGAAACAGATTGTGATATCCCTTCAAGCAGTGGTACTTCTGTTATCCTAGACTTAGCAGATGATGATGTCAACGAATCCATTGCTATAACTGAAATTGCAGTAACTGGGGACACCAATTCAATATTCACAGAACCAACCGACGATAAATTGCTCATTTTGGTAGGTAACGATTGGCCTAATGCGGATACAGCAGACGCATTAGCAGCTAACCCGTCGGACTGTGCTGCAAACCAATTTGCAGATGCTATAGACGCGGAGGCAGACCTTACATGCAATTCAATAGTAGATGCTGATGTTCCCGATACAATAACCATAGACTTAGCAACTACAGCCACAGCACTAGCAGCAAATCCTACAGACTGTGCCGCAGGTACTAAGGCATATTCAATTGATGCTGAGGGCGATTTAACTTGCACACCTGTTGACACTGGGGATATTGCTAACGATACAATACTAGAGGTAGACTTAGATTTAGTAGATTCTCCAGTAGATGAACAATGCCTAACTTACGAATCTGGAGCTGGTGGAGATTTTGAATGGCAAGACTGCGCCGCTGGTAGTACAGCAGTAGATGTTCAAAGTGAGGATTCCAGCGTAGTAGCTACAGCAGACACTATAGATTTTAGTGCAGGGTTTCTGGTGACTGAGAGTCCTACAAATGAAGCAAACATTACCCTCCAAGTCACTGGAGCTACAGTAACGGATGATTTCGTTTGGGTGGGCAATTCAAGTAATATTGCTACTGAAACGGTAATTGGTGACTGTGACGACAGTAGTGGAAATCATCTAAATTATGATACTGGAACGAATGCTTTTAGTTGTGGTAATACCTCCTCCGCTGCAAGTCAAAATTTATTTGAAACAATAACAGATGGAGCAACTAGCATAGTTGCTGATTCTACAACTGACACCTTCACAATTACTACTTCTGGAGCAGCCGTAAGTACAATATTCAATGCTGGTTCCGACACAATAACCATAGTAGTTGATGCCACCTTAACATTTAGTGAACATCCTGCTGTATTTATCCAAGCAGACGACGTATCAACCACAATGGCTATTGAAGATATACGCTTATATAATTTCAGCGGTTTTCCTGCTACAATAATAGACGCATCTTGTGCTGTAAATACAACACCCACTACAGATGCAGTAATAATAGATATAAACCTTGATGGTACTACAATATTCACCACCCAAGCAAACAGGCCACAAATAGAAGCAGGTGACAATGTAGGAACTTCTGGAACACCCGATATAACCGAAATGTCTAATGGAAGTTCCATTCAAATTGAAATTGACCAGACTGATTCAGGAGATACAGCAGCAGATTTAACCTGCCAGATTCGGATAAGCTTTAGAAATAAGGAAACTGCATAATGAAAAGCTTAACCAGACGTGATTTTATTAAACTAGGTACCCTTGCAGCAATAGGAGTTGCCACTACCGGAATGGGATTCAACCAATCCATTCCAAATAACGATGCAGCATTGTTGAGACGAACACGCCGCATCTCAGGAGCCAATGGTGTTCCTACCTTAGTGCTACACCCATTTGAATGGGCAACTGACCTATGGCAGTCTCCAGGAGGTACGGCAATTGGCGTGCTTGATAAACGGTCCAATACGCAGGCTGCTCTTGCTGGTGGTGTACCACAGGGAGCAGGTTTCTTTTCCTATCCCGATGGCGCTACTCTCCCTTCAGGGACGCTCAACTTTGGATCTGATATTGAAAGGATTCTCACATTAGGAGAACGATCTGGACTACTCAGTGTGGCTGGTATCATCACTCAGAGCGGCGATAGCATTTTGGATACTATTCGCAGTTCTTACCTTAACCCTGATAACTACGATGCTACTGGAGTCACCAAGTGTAAACCCTTACGCATATCCCAACACCAAGGTGTCAAGCTGCACCTTGGTGGATTTGGTATTAATGGACTAGTTGTCCAGGAAAGTTTCACACCTAGCCACCCCGCTTTTACTGCCACATTAGCAGTCCGCTTTGCTGACTATCGTTACAATCGTGAGTTGCCTGACACCCTAGCTGGAGCCGCCCTAACCCAATGGATAAAAGGTTTTCGTGTTAGAGGAGAGGCTTCTATCACCGAACAACAAGCCCGCGATCTCAATTTGATTGTGCTGGAGAAGTGGACTGGTTCAGACATGCACAAGTTGTATGGCCGCATGGGAGATGATCTTTTACCTGCTCTGGTGCCCCCAGAATACTTGGATGGGACAAAAGGGCGGGACAGTTGGCGAAGACCAAATACGACCTTAGCTGATACCTTCGTGGATACTAATGGAGTCTTGCTGGAGAATCATACTGCGACAGGTCCTGATAGCGGCTTTTCTTGGACTGATGTTGGTGGTACTGATATGGAAATTGATAACAATCTAGTCCGCAACAAGACTTCTACTGCTACTTATAGGACTGAGGGAACACTTTCCAGTGATAACCATTTTGTTCAAGCTGATGTTGCGACAGTAGCAGAAGGTGTATTCGGTAGAATAGGTGCTCGGTTCGCTGCGGCAGCCGATACAGCATATTGGGGGGAGCATTCATCCCGTACTTTCCAGACATACCGGTTGCTTAAAAGAGTTACCGGGACAGATACGGCGTTAGGAACAAACTCTGCTGCGGACCCTGGCAATGGTGTTCTTCTTAATAAGTTAGAGTGTAATAATTCGGATTTAGAATTCTTTTCGGCAAGTGTATCTCGTATCTCACTAACTGATACCGCAATTACTGGTAATATCCGTGCAGGTCTTAGGCCTGTTAATACCTCTATAGCGGGTGATATCACTTATGATAATCTTAAATACGAGGATCAAGCGGTAGGGGTTGCCTACGCTTACTGGATGTAAGGAGGACGTAATGTTCAAGCCAGGCCCGGAACTAGTTATAGTTCTGCTAGTGATACTAATCTTCGTATTTGGAGCCAAACGAATGCCGGAGATAGGTGCATCAATAGGCAAGGGGTTAAGAGCATTTAAAAATGGGCTAATGGGAGAAGATAAGCTAGGATGAGTATATCCATCGTAATACCAACATACAACGAAGTGGACTCTATTGGAAAACTGCTGGAAGAGCTAGTAAAAATAGAAGGATGCAGCCAAATAATAGTGGTTGACGATAACAGCCCAGATAATACTAGTGGAGAAATATTATTTTATAAAGCAATATATCCCAAAATAGGTTTATTAAAAAGGCATAAAGCAAAAGGATTAGGTTCTGCCATAAGAGATGGAGCAGCCATTGCCCTTAATAAAGATATTCTTGTAATGGATGGAGATGGTCAACATTCTCCAGAAGACGTTCAAAAAATTATAAAGGTTTATCAAAGTATAGAAGAAGTCAAAAACCTTGAAATTTATAAAACAAATTTATCATACGTAATTGTAGGCTCAAGATTTCTTGAAACTAACCCAGAGGGATTAAGCAGTAACAGGATTAAGATAAGCAAAGTATTAAATTTTATTGCTAACCTTCATACAAAAAATAAAACTAGTGATCCTATGACTGGATTTTTTATAGCTAAAAGACATTTAATAATGGCTACTACAACAAATGGATTTAAGGTTTTATATAACATCCTCCATCATAACAAATATTTGAACCTAATAGAAATGCCAATAAGTTTCAAAAAAAGGGAAAAGGGGAAATCCAAAAATGGATTTAGAGAATTAGTAAGGTTAATGAGGATATAGATGCCTAAGCCAAGAGAAATATTCAAGCCAGAAAGTTGGACCAAGCGTCAAAGGGAAGAATTTCTGGATAAATGGTGGAATTTACACCCTATCCATTACAGAGGTAACTGAAAATTATTTAGCAGAAGTGAGCTTGATATGATAGCCAACTTTCAAGCTTCGCCAAGAATGAATACTCAAGAAAGATTTCATATAATCCTTAATAGATTAGGTTGGATATAAATGAATATAACTGAAAAACTCTTACCAATAGGCATTTTTATTTTTGCTTTTGCTTACCTAGGTTATCTTTCAGCGACCGACGTTACTTGGATCAATACAGACAGCGATTCAGGAATCTATATTTGGTCTACTAAAAATCTTGGACTCTCACATCCAACAGGCGCTCCATTATACAACTTATACGGCCACCTAGTTACAGCAGGAACTGATAGCGTAAAAGTAATTGCCCGCAACCTTTCTCTACTTTCAGTATTATTTTCCGCAGTGACGGCGGTAATGCTCTATCAGATAACAAGAAAACCTTTAGCGCCACTAATTTTCCTAGCATCTGGATTAGTAGTAAGCCAATCAACCATTATAGAAACTTACTCTATGGTAACTATGTTAATGGTTGGACTATATCATGCTAGGAAATATACTATTCCATATATTTTAATTGGAATATTAGGACTAGGTGTACATCATTTAATTTTCCTAGCACTTATTCCTCTATCCTTTGAACGTCGAAATAAGTGGGATTTACTAATAGCTTTAGGGCTTTTATGGTACATTTACAATATCTTTGCAATTAGACCAGACGCAGGATGGTCACAGTTATCTTGGTACAGTTACTTTTTTAGCCAAAATTTCTTAACAGGAGGTCTATCACCTGAAGATCACGGCTTACAACGTCTAGGAGAATTTGCGCTGATAGTTGGAGGAGGATTAGGAATTGCATTAATTGGATTAATTAAAGTAAGGGACAAAATGCTTTGGGTATTAATACTATTACCCGCGCTGTATTATGTAACGAACCTAGCACCTCAGACTTACGTCTACTTAATGCCTTCATTCGCCTTTGCAGCTATAGCAATCAGTAGGTCTATTGGTCCTATGTTATCCATTGCCATAGCAATATCATCTTGCTTCCTTCTACTATTCAACCTACTAGCGTATGACATAGGAAAATCTTTAGATGAAACACCCACAAGCGCAAGAACATACTTAAACCAATTAGAAACTTTACCACCAGGAAGTATTATATATGCAGATAAAAGAGGATGGGAATCTACAATGGCTTGGAATAGCAAAAATCCAGTATTGGTTGTTACAAGTAAAAAAGACATGGAACAACGCGGAATCAAAAATAGCCAAATCACCCATTATAGTGCTATTACTAATCCTTCCCGCTATAGTAGCCTCATTATATATTGCCCATCTTTCCCTTCCTGTCGTTTCTGGCTCGATAGAGTTAACCAAATGGAATAACATAATAATAACCAGCAAACCTATTATGTTCTATACAATATTTTACGGCATGATAGGAATAACCATTTACTTATTCGCTTATAAAAGGAGAAACCTTTGGTTAATGGCAACGGGGCTAATAGGCAGCATGGGTTTCGCAGTAACATGGGGATTATTATACACAGCGCCATCTGGGCTTTAAATCCTACCTCATTGTTCATAATACCTAAAGGAGTTTTTCCTCCTTACCTAGAAGATGGGCTTATTATGTTACATTTTCATTATTTCAACTGTAAGGTATGCAATAGGCAAGGATTTTCATTTCCAAACCAAAGGAACATTTGCCAAAGCCGGAAATGCTACCTACTGGATAAAGGATTAAAAGTATGAAACTAGAGAGGTCAGCGGAAGACCTAAAAAATTTAGCAGAAGCCTTAGGAGAACATTATAGTCCAACTAAGGAAAGTGATAAAGATCACTCCGCTGCTTACACAATAATTATACCCATAAAGGGTTTTGTACTAAGGTTTTGGATAGATGAAAGGAATCAAAAAGGCACACTAAAAATTAGGAAAAAAGTACATGATATATAAACCCTTGTATTTCCTTACTATTTATGATATACTATATTATATAGATATGTGAGGAATAAGCAATGCTAGATACTCTTCCCGAAACTCCAGAAGAATGGACTGAATATCGCAAAGAAAAACTAGCAGAGGCAAAAACTTATCCAGTCAAAAATAATAAGGCACTTACAAGAGATCATCCCCTAATTCAATTATTTTTAGCCACTAAGACTTTTCCCGACCGCTGGAAGTTTTGGTTTGAAAAAAGCTCAATATGGGCTCAAGAGTGGTACATGGATGAATGGATAGGTGATATAATTAAAATAAGGCCCGATGGAGTATGGGAATTGAAGGATTCAGTTTACGAAAAGGCGGTTAAGTGATGGCGGGAAGAAAAAAGGGTTCAAAACCAAAAGAATATCCTAGGAAAAATAATGAAGTTAAACAACCGAGGACTACCTGGGGCAATTGCATGGTAAAAGATAAGTATTGCACCTTCCAGGTAGGAGAGCTAGCAGATGGCCTCTGCTATTACCACTTTGACCATAGAGGCAAGACTCTAGGTAAAAAAGGAACTCAACCAAGAGGTACTAACGTTTAAATGGCTTTAGGTAAAAGGATTAACACAGAGGAGTATGGATACCATAAGTCAAAAGAATTCCAACCTCCCAAAATTACAGAAGGTAAGTGTAGGCGCTACACTAATTGCCGCTACTTTGGAGACCTAGCGGATGGATTATGTTTAAACCACTACGATCATCTTTTAGATGGAATAAAGTGGAATAACTAAATGCCTACTTTCTCAGTTACAGCCCACGATGCTACTACAGATGGATTTTTAAACCGTTTTGTAGTGGCACCTACAGCCGGAAATGCCATAATTATTTTTAGGAAAGATGTTGAAAGGCTAAGGAAAACCAAACTTTCCCAGATTCGCACAGTCCGATTGAGTGTCAAAGAAGAACAAGACCTTATTTTAGATCGCCTATATAATTTCTTTCCAGAAATTTACTTAAGGCACTGGATGCCTGGTATTAAAAGCATAGTATTAATAAGGAAAGCAAAAAAGGAAATGGGTAAAGACTGGATCCAAGTTTGGTCTAAAATTAGTTGAGGTATAATGCTACGCTGGTACCTTAAATCATGCACAAAATGTGGGGGGGACCTATATCCTGATATAGACCCTATACACCATTTAACAGAATTAGCCTGCCTTCAATGTGGTCACATTTTGTATTCTGATATACCTAACCCTACACTAGATAGAGTTGATGTTAACCTTAATTTAGTTATAAAAAGTCATAATAAAAGTAGGGACCGCTGGTTTATTATAAACGAGGATATAATAAAATACCTAAACCTAGGCTACAGCACCAATAAAGTTGCTTTTACCTTAAACAAAGACCTCCGCAGAGTAAGGGAAGTTAAAGCCATACTTGAGGAAGAAAAAAAATAATGCTGCCCATCCGCAACACCTCAAAAGAAGCTAATCGCCTAGAAGACCAATATTACCTAAGCGACGGCTTGTTTAGTATTTCTACTCTCCAATTCATAATGGATAAACTTACCACCTTTTACAATATACCTGAAATAAAGGTAAGACTTAGCAAAACTTTAGGAACAAGTAAGGGTAGATACCAAATATTAGGTAAATTGCGTTACAGCCACTATTATACAGTACAAGGTAAAAGAAGAAGCAAGGCTATAGATATAATGATTAGCCCTAAAGGTAGAACACTAGCAATTACCATCCATGAATTTGCACATTATCACCAAATGGAAGATAAAGGTTATTCAAACCATAATGGACCATGGCAGAGAGGTCATGAGGCTATACTAAGGACATTCGTAGATCAAGCTATTCTAACTTTTAATCAAATAGAATTGGAGGAGAAATTAGGATGGTATTGGATCAATTTTCCAACTCTATTTAACAGTTTTTGGTACGAAGGTATTTCTGGTCGCGAATTATTAAAAAAATTGGATTATATTAGACTACAAACCATGAGGTAAACTATTTTGGAAAGAATTGAAGCATTAGCTTGGATCCATTTTGAAGATAAATTTTACCACCTTAACCGCCATTGCCTTTCAATTTCTGGCCAACACTCTCGCGTACCTTTAAGTACAGTGGATTTTAGGTATTTAACCCTTTGTAGCAGATGCAGGACTAGTGGTTAAATTAGAACATCCGTTCTAGTTGACAGTAGTGCTAGAGTATGATATGATTAATGTATCATATATTAAAGGAGTGTTAAATGCTTCAGTATCAATGTATGGGCTGTAAAAAGATAGAAACTATTAGCCCCAAAACCCCTTCCGAGTGGCCTAGCGATTCAAAGCAATGGTGCGCTGTTACAGGCAAACGCGAAATAATGTCCCCACTAGTACCTGACTTTGCAATGCCTGGAAGGAATAGCCACTAAAATGAAACGCATTATTGAACCAGGCAGCAAAGTTGAGGTCTTTCAATGGAAACCTAGAGGAGCAAACTTTTTCGTTACAGCTTCCTCTTACATATACCAAGACGGCCCTTCCTTCAACTTCGATTACGAAAAACAAACTGGATTAGAAAATTCTCTAGGTTACGCCACATGGAGCCCTTCTATATTTAAATGGGTGGACGGAGAAATATAATGCCTATGCTAGGCATCGAGACAACGATTCAATATTTAGGGCTCTTAGTAGCCCCACTATTTATTACTGGATTAGCAATAATCCGCAGGAAGAATTAAATGGGATTCGAGCACCTAGAAAAGGCTTGTTACTGTGGTGGTGATTTGAGAATACCTTTCGTCTTACACCACCTTCAAAACATCTCTTCCTGCTCCAAATGCAACCGCCTATACATCGAAAACGAAGATACCACCTGGACACTGTTAATTCCGTGGAAAGGTTTTAAAGATCGCGGATCGGAAGAATGTGCTAGATGCGGTGGAAAAACAAACTACAGCACAAGGACCTTAAGGCATACCTGTAAGGAACCTCTATGTGGCTATGGCTGGAGACTAAAGACACAAACCAAATCAATGGTAGAAACCCAGAAAACACAGCAGTGGAAGGATATCCTCGCAGCAATGCAAGAAGCCGAAGATAAGGATTTAATGAGTATGGCAACTCAAATAGAAATCCTAAAACAAGAGGTTCGAGATTTGAGGGAAGACAAATTATGAGCATAGACGAAAGGGTAGGGTCTTCCGACCTACTCAATACCACCATTGAAGAGGAAGAAAAAAAATCCCAACTATACAACTTCCAAGAAAGTGCAATTCAGCAAATGGAGGAGTTGGATCATGTCCTCCTATTCGACGAAATGGGTCTTGGCAAATCAATTCAGGCTTTAGAACACGTCCAAAGAAAAAACCTCAAACCCTGCCTCATAAACTGCCCCAAAACACTCATTTGGAACTGGTTTCAGGAAATACAAAAGTGGTACCCTAACGAAACCCCAATCGTCTTCCAAAATACAGATCAATTCCTCGATGCCTTCCTCGATAACAAAAATAGGTTTTTCATTATGTGGCATGACCTCCTTTCACGATTCAACCGAGACGACGTGCTAGCCGTTTTGCCAAAACTAAACTGGAAATCCTATATAGTGGATGAAGCCCACCTATTCCGAAACTGGAAGACAAAAAGAGGTGAAGCTTTCCTCCTATTTAACAATCCCAAAATAAAGAAAATAATTCTAACTGGCACTCCAATCGTCAACTCCGCCCTTGATCTTTATCCCTTAATGCAATTAACCGACGTAAATATAAGTCCCCTTGAAATCCAAGACAGGTATACATTTACACGCTCTACCCCTTACGGCAGAGTTTCACAAGGAGTTAGGAACTCAGCAGAATTAAGGGAAAGAATAGGAAATAAGTGGATAAGGAGAACAAAAACCCAAGTATTAAAAGACCTTCCTCCTAAGACTGAATCTACACTTCCACTACAAATGGACGAAGATCAACAGGAGGCTTATTACAGGCTAGTGGATATGATGATGATAGAATTGGACAGTGGACTAACAATAACAGCAGACGGAGTACTAGCTATGATAACCCGTATGCGTCAATTATGCCTTGACCCTCGGATTTTAGGAAAAACTTCCAGCTCTGCAAAAACCAACGCACTACTAGAGCTAATTGAAAGCCACGATGGTAAAGTAGTAGTATACACCAACTTCAAGCAATACGTTGATATTCTCCAAAAAGATTTAGAAGCTAGGAAGATAAAAAACACCAGAGTAACTGGAAATGAAAAACCTACAGAGAGAATGGCTAATGTAAGACGCTTTGACGAAGATCCAAGCACAAAAGTATTCCTAGCTACTCAGGCAGGTGGATTAGGTCTTAACTTAACAAAAGCCAATGTCATAGTTATATGCGATAGGTGGTGGAATAAAGCCAGAACAAGTCAAGCGATAGATAGGATTCACAGAATTGGTCAAAAAGACCCCATCTCAGCAATAACCTTACACACAATGAACAGTATCGACGACCACATCGAGGCTATTGTAGAGAAAAAGGATGCAGTCGCTCAGGAAATAGTACAAGCTATTCGGAATAGAGGGTTTTAATGGACATTTGCCCACAATGTGGCTACGAGGCTATAGATTCCTGGGAGCTAATATATCATCGAATAGCCTCTAAACACTATTCCAAAAATGATCCTAAGGGTTCTAGCTAAGAAATATTCCCCAAATTCAATGCAGACTAGGAGTGTAATGCTCATTTACCAAGTACGATGGCACACCCTAATACGACGATTCCAAGATGTATATCAAGCCCTGGCAATCCATGCGGAGACAGCGGTGTTCTTGGATGAAGATGATACCGGGCTTTACCTTACACATGATGTCTACCCGGCAACCTCGGCTGTTTTGGTAAGGCAATTTGTGGAGAAGCATAACAATAACCATCATGTATATACGCCTTGACTATTCTGGAGGCCCAGATGAAGGTTTTCGACGACTTGAAGAATTTATTAAGAAGGATTTATCCAAATGGTTGACTTTAACACACTAAGGGAACATATCGAAGAACGCAAACAGACCTTCAAAAAAATATTACTAGAAAGGTTCGGTACTAATAACCCCAATATGCCTTCTATTTGTAAAAGGTGTAAGGAACGAATGGGAGACCACTATACACCAGGCTTTGAATTATTTTGCCCAGACGAATGGGTCGCAGCCGGACATAAGTTGGCAGACTAAAATGGAATGCCCAAGATGCTCTGCTCCAAACATCCCCCTACTAAGAGACGAAGATGGAGAATATTACAAATGCTATTCATGCGGTAGGGCAGTTGTAGTAGCGGAACCTGAATTAACCGCAATAATAGTAATAACCCCGAAAGAACCTAACAGTAGACCAATATCTAATGGTTATACTCCACAAGCAAAAGCCATGCACAGGTATAGGAACAGCGAATTATTCAAAAAAACAAACGCTAGGATTCAAAAGCGGTACAATCATTCTGAAAAAGGAAAAGAGACCAGACGATTAATAAGGAGAAGGAATATAATATTAGAAAAATTAGCCAAGAGAACGGAAGTGGTAGAAATTTGTGAAAGCCATGACCGAAATATCCTAATAAATAATAAATGCGCAATATGCTTGGCGGGAGAAATTCGGTGATATATAAAAGTAACCTAAAACACTGGACTCTTATATTCTCACTAGGTCTAGTCCTCCTAGTCTGGATAGCTCTTGCATTTCTAATAGGATACCTAGATATAGGAATATCTAAATTTAAAAAGTATTGGCTAAAAATTTTCGGAGGATTTTGGTTATTAGTATTAATAATAGTTATCTTAACAACCCTAATAGTTAAAACTGAGGGGTACTCAAACCGCCAACTCATCAAACAAAACTCGGAATTAAAGGATATATTTAGGATTAACACCCATGAAATAAATAGACTACAAAATAACTACAAAAAATTATTAAGCCTTTATACAAAATTAGCCCAAGGTGCACCAGAAACCGAAGTAGGTATAAGCCTTGATACGAATTAAAAAATACCAAGTCCATTTTATTTCCTTTGCACTTATATTAATATATTCTTTCCTACCCCTTATAATAAATGGATTTGATAAGCCCCCAGCAGATGATGCCAGGAGACTTGAAGAATTAGGTTTTGAGTTTAAAAGGTACTTAGGTCATATTCCAGGTTTGCTTATACCAATGTACTGGTATTTTTTACTAACTCCAGCACTAGTTTACATAGGACTAGCCGTATTAATAGGAAAAAGCGCACCCTTAGCATGGCTCGTATTGATGTTGCTAAGTGGTGCTATATTAAACCACATGCACAACGGCTCACATATACCCATTATTAATTTCTACCTCTTCGGCCTAATAGCTATCAACTTCGCCGCTAAAAAGAAATTCCTATATTTAACTTTAATATTACTTCCCATGCCTATCTTTCACACATCGTCCGCAGTATTCATAATGGTAGGCTTGATTATCTATGGAGCCTTTAGACCTAAACCAAAAATTCTGCTAGCAACACTTCCTGCATGGATAGCACTATTTATTTGGAACCATGAAATAGGTACTACATTAAACCGCGTACTGCATCTAAGCCTCGGAATAACAGAAGCCATGCACTACAAAACTTTTATCCAAATATATTTCGGACCTCCCCTTATTTTAATTACTTGTGCCGTAGTCGCCATTGTCTTTTTATCAAGGAAGAACATTAATTTCGACCCACGCCTACAGATTATAGCAGCCACCATCTGGCCTTTATTGGTAGTAATTTTCGTACCACTTAATCTTGACCCTCCACGTGCTGCTAATGCTTTCATCGGATTACTAAGTATTGGAGGCGTCATTTTATTCTCCTATTTAAGTTTTAGACCCAAGATGATTGTAGGAGCAATTTTACTAGTTTTATTTATAGCCATTGGACCCTATAGCGTAGGATTATGGCTTGACGCAGGAGCATACTCGGATGAAAAGTGGTTAGATAACTGTAGCAAAAGGCCCCTTCCTAATATATGTGGAGGAGAGTAAAAGTGTGACGTAGATCACATCTATACTAACTCCCCTATGATATACTGTATATACAGTAGACAAAAGGGAGTCAAAAGTGTATTACAGGAACAGTATAGGAATAAGCTACATAGCATCAATGGCGGAAGATGCAATGGAGCTTAGAAAGGAAGTGTATGATTATATCGACCCCCTTGAATACTTGGCAGAGCAATTAGCTAAACAATTTAGCATAAGCGTACCCAGCATAATAGTAGGTACAATCAACGATAGTACAAGAGCCTACTACACCGTATTAGATGAAACTATCACAATAAACTCCAAAGGATTCTGCATCGCCACCGTGCTACATGAATTTGCACATCACCTCCAAACAAAATTAGATGGAAGCTGCTGTGACCATTCATTTAGATTCCAGAGAGTTTACGAAATGGTACTCGAAATATGGGCTACAGGAGTAGTAACCACCAAAGAAAAACTAGCAGCAATTGACGTGGTAACTCACTGTTGGGAAACAAATGAGGAACTATATAACAAACATTGGACAGAAAGTATCGACGCTGAAATGCTAGCGATGGAAATAAGGAGGGATAGCTAGAGTGGAAAAAGGATACCTAGTAGCGTTATTCGCAGCATCATTCGTCCCCGGTACAGTGGTGGTTATTGGAACAATAATTTACTATTGGATAAAAAGAAAAGGACAAGGAAGGATAGCTAAAATGCAGCTAGTCCGGTGGTTTGAAAGGGTAAAATATTGGTGGCACATCATATGGTGCCCTCATAACTACCACAATGTTAACAGATGCTTTTCAAGACCCTGGTCAAAGAAATAAAAGGAGGAACAGCTAAAAATGAAAATGGAAAAAATAACCGCAGACTTGAATTTCCAGGCAAACACGGCAGAGCTAGAAAAGGTCATGTACACCATTGCAGAAAACATAGCAACCTCACTCGCCCACCATCACAGTTGCAGCGATGGCTGTACCCACCAAGCTACCCTCCACATAAGAATTAACGACGAAAGAACTGGAGTAGGAACGGATTGGTTCTTCGCCCAGGAAGAGGAAGCAAAGTCAGTGGATATTACTAAAGGT